>ENA-UAZD01000157-UAZD01000157.1-human-gut-metagenome-genome-assembly--contig:-NODE-157-length-34452-cov-7.458499_pt1 | contig 34452 bp, 20 predicted proteins | sample MGYA00244112_ERZ654658 | MGnify/ENA primary metagenome ERZ654658 (study PRJEB26926, sample SAMN06164608) | human gut metagenome | biome: ENVO:00009003; feature: ENVO:2100002; material: ENVO:00002003... | reverse complement strand
TGTATACGTAAGTGGCTGTATGCCACAGCGTTTTTAAATTTTTAACGTAGTATTGATACTTACAACGTAGGTATAAGGTTCACTGCCTTTCTCTTATTCTCATCCACAATCTTCGCATATATTTGAGTCGTGCGCACGTTACTGTGACCTAACAACTTCGATACCGTGTAAAGGTCTGCTCCGTAACTTAATGTCAGTGTCGCAAAAGTGTGTCTTGCCACGTGGAAGGTTACGTGTTTGGTGATTCCGGCATTCCTGACAAGTGTCTTGAGGCGAACATCCGCATTGGTGACTTGATCTGGCAGCTTATAGAATACGTGTGACTCCTCCGGCATATCTCCTCTTTCCGGGAGCCATTTCAGTGCATTGTCTGAAAGAGGAAGATAGAGCGGTTTGCCTGTCTTCTTCATCGATGTCTCAAGTTGTGCCTGTCCGTTCTGATTTACAGTGATTTCCTTCCAAGTCATCTTCTGGATGTCAGAATACCTTAACCCACTGAAACAACTGAACAGAAATGCCGGTTTGACATCATTGTCTGGTCTGTAGTCAGTATCAATGATTTTCTGAACTTCAGCTAATGTCAGGTAACAGCGGCTTTTGGGTTCTGAGTGTGGTTTTATGCTTCGGTCTATGTCTTTGCCTGGGTTCTTGAGAATGATACCGTCTCGTTCCGCCTTGTTGAGGGCGACCATAAGTCTTGCAAACAATGCCTCCTTATACACATTGCTGATAGGCTTCTGCTTGCGCTTTTTGTCCTTACACTCCCTATCAAAATCCCGAGTGTCGTTATTAAGAAATTCGATGAAGCCGATGAGAAATTCCTTGTCAATATGGCTGAACATTATGGCCTTTCCCTTGTATCGTATCAGACGCTGGATGGCACTACGCAGAAGAATTGCACAGGACTTGTGCCCGTTTTCCTCATAGTCATCAGCCATGTCTTCGCAATACTTGATGAAACTCAGTTTTCTTGTTCTGTTCTTATCCTTGAATCCGAACTCTCCGTTCTGAATGTCGATGATGTATTGCGCCTTTATTGCATTGGCCAGACGCACCTGTTCCTTATTCCAGAGTTTGTCGGCCCGTGTCTTTTCCTCCTTCAGATACAGATTCAGAAACTTGTATTCCCTGATGCCGTTGACATAGCAGTCCAGATAAATAGAGGATCCGCCTTTCTGTAGTTCCTTATACCGTATCTTTATCGGTTCCTTAATGGTGTCGCTGCCATCTTTTTTCATAATAATCAACGGTTTAACCATTGGCAAATATAAGTAAAATGATTTGAAATAGCAATAGAGTAACAAAATCAATGAAAAATCATTGACAATTCATAACTAAAACATAATTTTATGTGCTTGTAATGCCGATTTTACATTTTATTTCGAGTAACAACGTAGTAACAAAATTTTCGGAAAATTGCAGTTTTAAACCCGAAATAAAGAAATCGCTAAAGATGCAAAACGGCAATAGAGCTATCTCTATTGCCGTTTTACCAATATTTGTCAATGCTTGTTTATGACCATAATTTTACGTAGTCTATGAAATTGCTGTCCGGCATAGTACTCTATAAATCAATTTGTCAAATGATTGCGCAGACTCCCGTGCGGGTTTTGTGCGGCACCATTGCGCGCTGTAAAACACCTTTTTCTAATCGTGTTCTTCACGCTGTTCCTCCCCGAAGCCTTCAATCGTACAAAGATACTAAAAGTTTGGGAAAGAAAGGTTATTCTGAAATAATGAGCGAAAATGAGTCAAAAAGCAAGTGCGACATTACAAAGGCAGAGTTTTGTCCGGCAGAAGTCCTCTTTCCCGGACAAACCGATGATATTACAAAGTTTCTCCGGTATTATGCCGTTTCGGTGGACATTTTGATCGATTGAATCACTGTTAGAAGGTGCGGCAATGGAAGAAGGTAACACGAGTCAATGAATTGATGTGGCATTTATTGATAATCGCAAAAATATGTTACCTTATGCGTGTCAGGTTAATGGCTTACCTGACACTTTGAGTTGTTCTCGGGGTGAGCTCGATGATGTTCTGTGGGATCTCCTTCAGGACCAAACTACGCTCAGCGTCGTCCAAATCTTCGAACGCTTTTCCGAAATGTTCGTTGGCATATTCATTCCTGATTAGTGAGACGGCGTTGGATAATTCTTTCAGAGCGGTGACGTACGTTCCGTATGATGTGGCTCTGTCCGTCTGAAGGCATATCATCGTCTGGTGGTTTTTACGGATAGATCCAGCGGCCATATTCAAAAGCTCGCTTTGCATAATGAGGTTCGTGTCGTACAAATACTTGCCATCCTTGTTGATCTTTAGGTGGCGCACCATCTCTTTCGGCATATTCTTGACCGCATCTGGAAGCTCAATCAATTTGACTCCGATCTTTTCGACGGTTTTATTGGCAGGAGGAAGACGCATCGGCACGCTACCGAGGTTCGGGCTGGAGTATTGCACTTTCAGAGCCGGCACGCTCCGGAGTTGTTCCCTGAGGTCATCGATGATTCCGCAGCTGATTTCAGCTGGAGCGATGATTTCCACCTTGGCCTCTTTGTCACCGCCTATCAAGGAATTGACGGCTTCCGGAATGTCTTTGTATGCGATACTCTCGCCATTCGCATAATAATGGATGGTTCCACCGCCGTCTTTTTGGATCTCAACCTTTACTGTCGAGTCATCCGAGACTGAAGAATTTTCAGTAACTTTGCAGTTTGTGACTGTTCTGGCGTTCAGAGCCAGGGCACCGCAGACAAGCGGCAGGATGTAGAGGACTCTCAGTCCCCTCATCGCGGTTGCGTTTGATTTTGACATCATAGTAATACGATTTTTAAGGATACTGTGATTAAAGCTGTTAGTGATTGAGTAGCCGCTCGCACTGACAGCTTTTCTTATTATTGAATATTGGTATTCCTTTATGTCCGCACCTTGTCGGAGGACTGCGTCGTCAGCCTCATATTCGTGGATGGCCCGGAGCTCTCGCTTGAGAAGCCATACCGCTGGATTGAACCATTGGAAAGCCGACATTATGTCAAACAGAAGAATGTCTTTTGAGTGCCCAAGCCTGATGTGAGCCTTTTCGTGTTCAAGAATATGTATGTTGCCGCTTTCAAAGTCGTCTCTGCTCATCACAATCCATTTCATCCAGCTGAACGGAGGAATATTTTTGTCGCACACTATCACCTCGCTGCCGTGGATTTCCTTTCTTTCCCCATTCCAGACCAATCTGGCGACCCGCCATATTCCAAAAGCTGTTCTGCCAAGAACATAAACAACTCCTATCCAGAATGTTGCTATGATAAATGGTTCCCAGGATACTCCGCCAAGGCTTTCGATGATAGGAGTGGGCACCTCTACCGCATCTCCTGATATTCCGAAAACAGTAGCTTCGGGAATATATACCGTCTTGTGAACCGTTATGACGCATAGCGGTAGGATGAATGACAGCACAGAGGTTGCGAGGATGACGATCCTGTTCACCCTATGCATCTTCTCCTGGCTTAGGAAGCACTTGAAGCAGAGGTAGAACGTGATGAGCGTCGCCGCGACTTTCAATTCATATATTATGAAGGTGAGCATAAGATGGAATATTAGCGCTTGCCTTCTATCTGAGCTATTATTTCTTTTAACTCGTTTACGTCAAGTTTTTCATCCTCAAGAAACTGTGAGACCACGCTGGCGAAAGAGTTGTTGTAATACCTCTCCACTATGCCGCTGATTGTCGTGCCTCTGTACTCCTTTTCGGATATGCGTACCTCGTAGATGAACGTGTTGGCTATAGGACGGCGTGTGAGGAATCCCTTGCTCTCAAGGAACGACACTTGGGTCGAGACCGTAGTATAGCTCGGCCTTGGTTCCGGAAGGCTGTTCACAAGGTCACGGATGCACATCTCACCCTTTTTCCAGAAGATATTCATAAGTTCCTCTTCTTTCGCTGTCAATGTGTGTTTCATATCGCAATATAATTGGTCTGTCGCAAATATAGATAATTTTTAGAATATCTACTATATTTATTAGAAAATATTCTAAAATTTATCATATTGTTCTATGGATGATAGTTTTGCAAAATAATGTTATTTTTGCACCGATAATCAACGAGTTGAAGCAATCGGGATATTCATTATGATGAAAACAGCCTTCATTGATCTGGAAGTTGACGGTCGGGGGAAGATTCTGGACATCGGGGGAGTGAAAGCCGGGCAGGGGTTTCATTCCGCGAGGATTCCGGAGTTTGCGGACTTTGTCTCTGACTGCGATTATCTTTGCGGGCATAATATCATCGAGCACGACATCAAGTACCTGAAACCATTCCTTAGAAAGGAATATATCCTCATCGACACCCTTTATCTCTCGCCGCTGCTTTTCCCGCAGAAGCCTTACCATAAACTTCTCAAGGATGACAAGATCCTTACGGAAGAACTGAATAACCCGTTGAATGACAGTTTGAAGGCTCAATCTCTCTATGATGATGAGGTGATGGCGTTCAAGGCCTTGGACAAGGATTTCCAGCAGCTGTACTATGATCTGCTGAACGAGGATATCCACTTCTCAGGATTTTTCAAAAGCATTGAATATGTCCCCTCAAGGAAGCCGTTCTTTTTCCGGAAATCCACTGCGGACATCTTCCGAGAGTTATTTAAAGGCAAGATTTTCGAGCATTCAAATGTCGAGTCTTTTGTTAGGGATCACAAGGTGGAATGCGCCTATGCGGCTGCCTTGATCAGCACTGATGACAGAAATTCCATAACTCCGGCGTGGATTCTTCACAACTATCCGAGTGTCGAGAATGTGATAAGAGGTTTAAGGGCCGTGAACTGCGGAGATGCCCGCTGCGCGTATTGCTCACAAAAACTGAATGCTGAATATTCATTGAAAAAGTGGTTCGGCTACGACCGTTTCAGGACTTTCGGAGGGGAGCCGCTGCAGGAGAATGCGGCAAAAGCAGCGATTAAAGGTGAATCGTTGCTTGCCATATTCCCGACCGGCGGAGGGAAGTCGCTGACATTCCAACTGCCGGCATTGATGGCAGGGGAGACCGTCAGAGGGCTGACCGTCGTGATCTCACCGCTCCAATCCCTGATGAAGGATCAGGTGGAGAATCTGGAGAAGAAAGGAATCTCGGAAGCCGTCTATATCAATGGCTTGCTGTCTCCGATTGAACGCCGCAACGCTTTGGAGAGGGTCGAGTCCGGGGAGGCCTCGCTGCTTTACATCGCCCCGGAGCAACTCCGCTCCAAGACCATCGAGAAGGTTCTGATGTCCAGAACCTTGGTCCGAATCGTGATTGACGAGGCGCATTGCTTCTCCGCCTGGGGGCAGGACTTCCGGATTGAATATATGTTCATCGGGGAGTTCATCAAGCATCTTCAGGAGAGTAAAGGCCTTGACACTCCGATTCCGGTCTCCTGTTTCACTGCGACCGCGAAACCTAAGGTGATCAGCGACATTTGCGACTATTTCCGGGACAGGCTTGGGATAACCTTGAAGCGTTTCACGACCGATGTCGCCCGCACCAATCTTCGATATACTGTTCTGTTCAGGGCTTCCGATGAGGATAAATACCAGACCCTGAGGAACTTGCTTGACGGCACAAAATGTCCGGCCATCGTTTATGTGACCAGAACCAAAGCCGCGGAGAAAATCGCTGAAAGGCTCGGCAAAGACGGGTTTGACGCAAAGGCCTTCCACGGTCAGATGGAGGTCAACACAAAGGTCAAGGCTCAGGATGATTTTATGAGCGGCAAGGTCAGGATAATCGTGGCCACATCCGCGTTCGGGATGGGAGTGGACAAGAGCGATGTCGGTCTGGTTGTCCACTACGAGATTTCGGATTCGCTGGAGAATTATATTCAGGAAGCGGGAAGGGCGGGACGTGATGTCAACTCGCAGGCGGAATGCTACGTCCTTTACAATGACGATGACCTTAACAAACACTTCATACTTCTGAATCAGACGAAGCTCACCCTGAGTGAGATAAACCAAGTCTGGAGCGCTGTCAAGAAACTTACGGCAAAGCACGACTGCATCCACATCTCCGCTTTGGAGATAGCCCGCAAGGCAGGTTGGGAGGAAATCCGGGACGTTGAGACCAAGGTGAAAAGCGCGATTGCCGCCCTGGAGACCGCCGGTTATCTGAGACGCGGGATGAACAGTCCGAGGATATTCGCGACAAGCATTGTTCCGAGGAATATGGACGAGGCCTCCGAGCGGATAGAAAGATGCCCGGATTTCACTGAGGATGACAAACTGGACGCCAGAAGAATCATCAAGTCATTGATCTCGGAGCGCAGCCGTTCCCGCGCCGGGACCGCCGAGGCGGAGTCCCGTGTTGACTATCTTTCGGATATGCTCGGCATCGAGACCCGCAAGGTGATCAGCATCGTGGAAAGAATGCGTGTGGCCGGGATCCTTGCCAAGGACGATGATATGACGGCCTACCTCCGGCTTGGCCAGCTCAGGAAATTCAAATATTACATCCAGCTGGAGAGATTCCTCGCCGAGACCGTCATCGGCGAGTGCGCTAAATTCAGTCTGAAGGAGATAAACGAGAAAGCGATCGCTTCAGGTATCGCAAGATCCTCCGTGAAGGACATCCGTACTATCCTGTTTTTCTGGACGATAAGGCATTACATCGAAAAGCGCCCGGTCACGGACGATTATGTTCAGATAGCGGCTAAGGTTTCGGCCTCGGATCTGGAAAAGCAGATCGCTGTCAGGAACTCAATCGCTTCGTTCATCGTCTATCGTTTCAAGGATAATAATAAAGAGGAGGACGGCGAGGTCAAGGTCGGGTTCTCGTTGGCCGGACTTGTCGGTGACTACAACGACAGCGCTCTTTTCCCGGAAAAGATTGATGTCGGGATGGCCGAAGAGGCGCTCCTGTTCCTCGCGAAGACCGGAATCCTGAACCTGGAAGGCGGCTTTATGGTCTTGTACAACAAGTTGCAGATCGAACGGCTCAAAGACAGCAAGTGCCGCTACAAAAAGGACGACTACCACAATCTGGACGACTTCTACAAGCAGCGGATCCAGCAGACCCACATCATCGGAAAGTATGCGAATATGATGGTGTCCGACAAAAAACGGGCGATGGAATATGTCCACGACTATTTTGTGCTGGATTTCAAGGCTTTCATAAAGAAATATTTCGATTCGAAGGAGGCGAAAAGAATCGACAGGAACATCAGCGAGAAAAAGTACGAAGAGCTGTTCGGAAGTCTGACCGGGACACAGTCAGACATAATCAATGACAGCGAATCAAGGTTCATCGTGGTTCCGGCCGGACCTGGAAGCGGCAAGACCTATGTCCTCGTGCGCAAGCTGGCCTCTTTGATCCTTCTGGAGGATGTCAAGTCCGAGCAACTTCTGATGCTGACATTCTCAAGGGCCGCGGCTACGGAGTTCAAGAAGCGGCTCAAGGCTCTGATCGGCAACGCCGCCGAATATGTCGAGATCAAGACTTTCCATTCATATTCATTTGACATTCTTGGCAGGAAGGGAACGGTCGAGGGTTCCGAACATATTGTCGCCGACGCTGTCGTGGAGATTCGTTCAGGCAGGGTTGAAAGGAGCCGGATAACCAAATCTATCCTTGTCATCGACGAGGCACAGGACCTTGGTGAGCAAGAATTCGCTCTGGTCAAGGAACTTATCCGTTGCAATGAGGATATGAGGGTCATAGCGGTCGGTGACGATGACCAGAACATCTACGAATTCCGTGGCTCTGACTCCGGGAATATGAAATCCCTGATCACTGAATATGGAGCGTCTGTCTATAATATGCTGGAGAATTTCAGAAGCTCCCGGACGGTCATCTCTCTGGCGAACTCCTACGTTAAAGGAATATCCGGACGTTTGAAGTCCGATCCGATCGTAGGTAAGAGAATTGATCCAGGGAATATCCGTTTGGTCCGTCATTCCACTCCCGACTATGAACAGGCCATTGTTAATGAGATTGTTTCGGACGGAAGCCCTGGCAACGTCTGCGTTCTTACCGCCACGAATGACGATGCCTTGGTGATATCGGCTTTGCTTACCAAGTCCGGACGGAAAGCCAGGCTGATTCAATCCCGAGAAGGATTCCAGCTTTCAGACCTCGCCGAGTTCAGAAGTTTTCTTGACGCCATCCGGAAATATGACACCGCCTGCCTCGATGATGTGACGTGGGCTGAAGCGGCGGATGCCGTGCGGCGCCGTTTCAGTGACAGTGGATGCCTTGATCTGCTTGAGAACTGTCTGGCCGCTTTTAATGATGAATATCCAACCCGTAAGTACATCACTGATTTTGAGAACTTTCTGCTGGAGTCTCAACTTGAGGATTTCACGAGGCCCAAGGATTCGGAGGTAGTCGTCTCAACCATACACAAAGCCAAGGGCTGTGAATATGACAACGTGTATATCTCGCTGAAGGGACTACATAATGTGACCGACAAGGAGCGCCGGATGGTCTATGTCGGAATGACCAGGGCTAAGAACAACCTATCGGTGCATTTTGACAATGCGGACATATTCACAGATGAAGTGTCCCGTGCCGTGATGGTTGGAGATGATTCTGTCTATGGCGCTCCGGAGGAGGTTCTGATGCAGCTTTCGCATCGGGATGTCGTGCTGGATATGTTCAAAGGCAACCAAAACCTGTTGCGGAGTCTGCATTCCGGAACCAGACTTGAGCTTGATGGTGACTACCTGTCCGCCGAGATCGACGGTTGCCGCAGGACGGTTTTGAAATTCTCGGCCTCGTTCCGTGAAAAACTTGCCAAAATGGCTTCCAAAGGATATTCACCGGTCGAGGCCTGCGTCAGATTCCAAGTTTTCTGGCGTTATGATGATCAGGTAGATGGCCGTGCTGATCCTGTCCGCCGTGAGATAATGATAATTCTTCCTGACTTGACTTTTCATAAATCGTGACCGTGGAGGATAAATACTTCACTATGAGTGATATAATAGAGCGTCCTCCAATGGGTGGAAGGACGCTCTGGGATCTCGATGATTTCCAATCGATTAGGCTCCACGGTATGTGGCGTTGTTTGTTGCCGCTCGGCTGCCTTACCGCTCAATGAAGAGCGGCTCGGCGCGGAGGTAGTTGCCGGTCGGGGTGAAAGAGGCATCCTTTATCCTGATTTTCCTCGCAAGAACCGGTGTCTCGGCGTTTTTGGCCGCGATGAAGGAATATGTTCCTTTCTCGGTGGCCCAGCCGGAGCGCTGCTCGTCATAGGAGGCGAGGAGGGGCTTCGGGATCCTTATCTCAACTGTCTGCGACTGCCCTGGGGCAATGGTTCCGGTCTTTGTGAAGCCTTTCAGCTCGCGGGTAGGTTTGTCCATGTCCTTGCCGGGGGCTTTGACGTAGATCTGGACGACCTCCTTTCCGGAATATTTGCCGGTGTTCTCCACGGTCAGGTTGACGACATATTCATCACCGGCGTCCTCCACGGTCATTCCGCTGTACCTGAAGTCCGTGTAACTCAGGCCGAAGCCGAACGGATAGGCGGTGCGGATCTTCTTGGTGGTGTAGTACCTGTAGCCGCAGTAGATGCCTTCACGGTAGTTGACGTAGTCGATGTTCTCGATGTCGTACCGTTTCGTGACTCCGGCTGGAGCCGGACGGTGGAACGAGTAGTTGACCGGTTTGTCGGTGAGGAGCTGAGGCATGGTCTCGGATGTCGGATCATCGTAATAGCTTACAGGAATGCTCATCGGAAGCCTTCCGCTCGGAGTTTCCTTACCGGAAAGCACTGAGGCTATGGCATGTCCGGCCTCGCATCCCGGAAGCCAGCTCATGACGATTGCGTCGGCCATGTCCTGCCATGCGGTCATGTCCACGATTCCGCCGACATCCAGCACGACAATCAGCTTTTTGCCCTCCTTGTGGAACGCTGTCGAGACTCCCTTGATAAGCCGCATCTCGGCGTCGGACAGCAGATAACTGAATTGGTAGAGTCTGTCCTTGCCTTCACCGAATATGCGACCGATGGTTATGACGGCCTTGTCGGCTTCCTTTGCGGCCTGCTCCAGCACGGCTTTGGACGGCATGGCCTCGGCCGGACGTTCGGCATCCACGAACCATTTGTCGAACTTGCTGTTGATCCTGCGGGTATTGAACCTTTCGTATTTAAGGCAGTCTTTGTAGAAGTCGTCTGTCGTTTTGTCCAGTCCGAATCCCGCGTCGGAAAGCCCCATCTTGAGGTCTATAACGTATGAGCCGTTGACGTTTCCGGCTCCTGTGCCTCCGGTGATGAACTCGTAGGAAGTCACTCCGAACAGCGCGATCTTCGACTCAGGTGCCAAAGGCAGGGAAGCCGCATCGTTCTTCAGCAGCACGATTCCTTCCTCGGCGGCTTTCCGGGCCACAGACGCATTGTGCCGGAGGTTCGGTTTATTGGAATATTCATACCCTTTGAACCGAGGACATTTGACGATGAGCCTCAGGAGTCTCGCCACTGCCGTGTCAACCACCGGCATAGGCAATGAGCCGTCGGTCATGGAGTTGACGAGACGATTGTAGTGCTCGTCGCTGCCCGGCTGGATCATGTCGTTGCCGCTTGCGACCATCTTGTCTGAATATAATCCCGCGGCCCAGTCTGTCATGACCACACCTTTGTAGCCCCAGTCATCACGAAGAACTCCTGTCGCCAGGTCGTGGTTCTCTGCGGCCAATATCCCGTTGACATAGTTGTACGATGTCATGACGGTCCACGGATCGCTCTCCTTGATGGCGATCTCGAAGTTCCTCAGGTAGATTTCGCGCAGTGCCCGGACGGGAACCCTTGCGTCAAGGTAGAGCCTGTTGAGTTCCTGATTGTTAGCGGCGAAATGCTTGATGGATGTTCCGACTCCTTGGCTCTGGATTCCGCGGATGTAGCCAGCCGCGACCCTGCCGGCCAGAAGAGGATCTTCGGAGTAATATTCGAAGTTTCTGCCGCACAGAGGATTGCGTTGGATGTTGATGCCAGGGGCGAGCAGGACATCGACTCCATATTCGAGAACCTCATTGCCTATGGCTCCGCCGACCTCCTCGACAAGCGATGGATTCCAGGTGGAGGCGAGGGAGGTTCCGATCGGGAACTTGGTGCATGGGCGGTCGTCGATCCTGACTCCCGCAGGGCCGTCCGCCAGCACGATAGCCGGGATGCCCAGCCTTTCTATCGGGTGGGTTGTTCCGGCGGAACCCTTTACGTAGAGAGTCGTGTAGCCGACTCCGTCGAAGGCTTTCGCTCCGCTGCCTACCAGCAGGGCAGCCTTCTCCTCGGTTGTCAATTCATTGACAATCTGTGAAATATTATCACCGTTCAACTTCAACGGAGAACCCGCGAGCAGAACGGTGACCAAAAGAGAACCAATCATCATTGACTATGCCTTGTCCATCATTGTGAATATCCTTCCGCGGACTTCCTCGATGGTTCCGGTGCCGTCGATCTCCTCGTACTTGCCTGCCTTCTTGTAGTACTCCACAAGCGGTTCGGTCTTCTCGTGGTAGGTCTTGATGCGGTTGTTGATTGTCTCGTCCCTGGCATCATCGGCGCGGCCTTCGATCGCGGCCCTGTGCTTGATGCGCTCCATGATCATCGTGTCGGGGATCATGATGGAGACAACGGATGTGACAGCCTCGCCGTTCTTAGCGAGCATCTTGTCAAGAGCCTCGGCCTGGGCGATGGTGCGAGGGAATCCGTCAAGAAGGAAGCCGGAGACTCCGGTCACGGTCTTGAACTTGTTCTCGATCATGCCTTCCACAACCTCGTCCGGAACGAGCTCGCCGGCGTCGATCAGAGCCTTTGCCTTGAGGCCAAGCTCAGTACCCTTGGCGATCTCTCCGCGGAGAAGCTCGCCGGTGGAAATGTGGCAGAGATTGTATTTTTCAACCATTGCTGAGGCCTGGGTGCCTTTCCCGGCGCCCGGAGGGCCAAAAAGAATAAAGTATTTCATATCTGTGTCCAATACATAAATGTCTTTGAGGTTTCTTCCGATCTCGTTGTAGTCAAGCCCGAAGCCGACAATGAAGTCATCCGGAATCTCCATGGCGACATAGTCAAGCTTGACATCCTTGGTGTAGGACGCCGGTTTGAGGAGCATCGTGCAGATCCTTGTTTCTGTGGCTCCTTTCTCCTTTAGGATGTCCTTGAGCGCCACGATCGTGTTGCCGCTGTCCACGATGTCCTCGACGACAATGATGCGTTTGCCTTCGATGCTTCTGGTCAAGCCCATGACCTCGCGCACGTTGCCTGTGGTGTGGGTGCCGTTGTAGGACGAAAGCTTGATGCAGACCAGCTCGCAGTTGAACGTGAGCCTCTTCATCAGTTCGGACGTGAACATCAGTGATCCGTTGAGGACACAAAGGAGTACCGGGCAATCGGTACATCCATTGAAATCATGGTTGATCTTCTCGGCTACCTTGTCGATGGCTTCCTCAAGCCTCTCGTTCGGAATGAACGGCTTGAAGGACTTGTCAAATAGTCTGACGTTGCTCATTGTGGTTCGTTGTTTACGATTAAAAAAACAAAATTAGGCATTATTCCTTTAAAAAACAGAAAAACTTCGCATACGTTTCTTTTTTCTTTTCGTTTTTTACGTTTTTTAGTCATACCTTGGCAATCTGAACTTAGACGTGGGAGTAATGCGACTCTCCGTCCATTGATAACAAGAATTATGGATGTACTGAAAAACTTCATGGTCGCTCTGTACGCGCTGACTGTTATTTCCATGAATGTGACCGCTCAGTCCGATGAGCGGATGAAGGCTATACTCTATCTTTGCGGCGCTGATTCCGAGGAGGAACTGGACGGGCAGGAGGTGGAAAGGTTCGCCATGCTGGCCTCCCGTCCGTTGGAGATCAATCTCTCGTCAAGAAGCCGCATGGTCTCCAGCGGACTCATGAGCCAGTACCAGGTGGCGAGCCTTATGGACTACCGCTCGCGTGACGGCGATGTGCTTTCCGTCTCAGAGCTTGCGGCCGTTGACGGTTTCGGAGAGGAATACGCCAATGCTCTCAAACCATTCATCTCGTTTGCTTCCAAAGCTTTACCAGGACAGACAGAGTCCGGGTCAAAGCGTCTGACTCACGAGGCGTTGGCACGTTCGGCGGTAAAAGGAGAGGCTTTCAACTATGGGGCTAAGTACAGAATGAACTACGGCGAGACGTTCGAGTTCTCATCCGCCGCAAGGACGAAATATTCAGACAAAGATCAATTCCCTCCGTCGGCATGGTCGATGAACATGACATATTACGGCAAGAGAAGGCTCGGGAAAGTCATCATCGGGGACTTCAACGCGCGCTTCGGCCAAGGGCTGACACTGTGGAGCGGTATGTCCATGTCGGGGCTGTCCACGTCGTCTTCGTTCAGCAGACGTCCCTCGGGCTTGTCGCCGTCTTGGTCATGGTCCGGGATAGGAAGTCATAGGGGAGTGGCGGCTGACTTAACGGCAGGGCGCATGGTTTTCTCCACGTTTGTCTCCCTTCCGGGACTGCGCTCATGGTGCGAGAGCGGCAAACCGGCGGAAATCTCCTTGATGACCGGGGCGAATGTCACTCGTTACTCGCGCAACGGGCAATTCTCCATCACCGGCTACTGCCTGACTGGACCAATGAATATGTCTGCTGAGCCTCAGGGCGGCAAACTGTCCGGAGACTTCCGCTACTCATGGCGTGGGGTGGATTACTTCGGAGAGTTGGCATGGGATTTTGCCGGAGAGAGTCCCGGAGCCGTACTTGGCGTCGTTTTCCCTTTGGGTGGAGACTGGAAACTTTCATCGGCTGTCCATAGTTATTCTTCTGACTTCTGTTCGGATTACTCAGGAGGAATGCGAAGCTGGACAAAGACTTCCGATGAGCACGGCGTCGCCATCGGTCTGGAAAAGTCGGGGGCTTTCCTTACAGCCGACCTTGCCGTCAAGGATGGAGACCGTTCCAAGAGACAGGTGCGTGTCCTGTTCAAACTGCCGTTGCAGCTGACAGGAACATCCGTGCTATCAATAAGGATTACCGAACGGTTCCGCCCTTATGAGGAGATTCTGAAATACCGCACGGGAGCCAGATGTGATCTGGACTGGTCCAGTTCCGGACTATCCGCGCGCTATGGTCCGGCTGACAAGCCGGCGTGGAAAATCAGGGGTAGGATTGAAGGACTGCTGTGCCGTTCTCTGGCCGGTCTGACCTATCTTGAAGGTGGACGGAAAACGGACAGGTTCAGCGCTTATCTGCGAGGCACAATATTCATTGCCGATACTTGGGATGACCGGATATATTCATACGAGAGGGACGCTCCGGGGAACTTCACTGTCCCGGCCTATTATGGACGTGGGTGGAGTCTGTCCGCTGTCGCCGGATGCAAGTTCCGGTTTGGCAAGGGAAAGGCCCTGAAGCTGTATTTCCGAGCCTCGGCAGTGGCATATTCATTCATGAAAGAGCCCAAACCGTCAGTCACGGAAGCGAAGATTCAGGCCGTGATGGCGTTTTGACCGTTACTTGGGAATTCTGATTTTCATCCCGGGCTTGATGTTCTCACCTATTCCGTTGAATTTCATTATCTTTTCGGCGGTCATGCCGGGAAACTGCCTCGCGATGCTGTAGAGAGAGTCGCCCGCTTTCACTGTGTAGTCCGTGTAACTCATCTGGCTTGAGGCTGATTTGGCGGCTGAAGCGGTCGGAGCCCCGCCACCTTTGTAGATGCGTATCTTCTGCCCGATGCTGAGGTTCGTGCTCCTGAGGTGGTTCCACTTCTTGAGCTGGTTCACCGTGACATGGTACTTCGCCGCGATCTTTCCAAGAGTGTCGCTCTTCTTGACCTTGTAGGTGATGGTGCCTCCTGAATATGTCTCATTGGATGAACTTCTTGTGTTCACGAGTGTTTGAGGGTTGAGATATTCGGAAGCCTTGTAGGTGTAAACAGAGTCCTCGTGGGCGATGAAGTCGCTGGAGTAGTTGTAAGGAATGCGGAGGATGTAGGTCTTGCTGTCGCCGGGGATGACATCCTTGATGTACTGTGGGTTGAGGTTCCTCAGCTCATCGACCGAAATTCCGACCAACTCGCTGATCTGTTTGAAATGCAGGTTTTTATGAATCTCGAAAGTGTCAATCTGGGCCGGCATCTGCATGTTGGCAGGAACAAGCCCGTACTCCTTGCTGTAGTGGATGGCGTACATCGCCCCGACGAAAGCAGGGACGTAGCCTCTTGTCTCGCGGGGAAGGTAGTCATAGACCGACCAGAAATCCCTCTTGCCTCCGTTCCTGCGGATGGCCTTGTTGATGTTGCCTGAGCCGCAATTGTAGGAGGAAATAGCCAGATTCCAGTCCCCGAAGACGTTGTAAGAGTCTGTCAGGTATCGCGCCGCGGCGTCAGCCGACTTGAACGGATCGAGCCTTTCGTCCACGAACGAGTTGATCTCCAGTCCGTAAAGCTGCGCCGTCCTGAACATGAACTGCCACATGCCTTTCGCACCTGCCCTTGAAACAGCCACCGGATTCAGGGCTGATTCGATGATGGCCATGTACTTGAGCTCGTCCGGAAGATTGTATTTGTTGAATGTCTCCTCGAAGATCGGCATGTAGTACTTGCAGAGGCCAAGGATCGCGCCCATCTTGGTCGGCATCTTTTCCGAATAGAGGATCATGTAGTTGCGGACCTTGTCGTTGTAGGGGAGTGTGATGAAAGAGTTCATCTTCTCCAGCCGGGCTTTCATCACATCGTCCGGAACGTTGGAAGTGAACCGGATCGAATCCATGTCGTAGCCGTTTCCCTCCTCGTTTTTTTTGGCCTGACGGTGCAGGTACCAGATGCTCAGAAGGCTGTCTGTGATTTCCTGCGTGTAGTCCTCCGGATTCAGTCCGGCCGCGGTCTTGAACCGGTTCTCCTCGTAGATGCCGATCATCTCGTCCGCGATGCTGTCTTTCAGGAGACTCTCTTTTCTGAGTTTGTCCAGAACCTTTTGCAGGGAATCTATCTGGTTCCTGAGTTCCAGATTCTCTTCCTTGAGTTTCTTTTTGAATATCTGTGCCTCCGCGTTCCCTTGTAACAGGAAGGACAGGAGCAGCGTCAGTGTCAGAGCGGCGAAAGTGGTTCTTCTCATCCTCGAATGCTTTGGTTAAAATCTCAGACCGACCTTTATTCCTATGGCGTTGTCGCCGAACGCTCCCATTCCGAAACTGCCTCTCGGCGGATTGTGGCTGGCCGGGGATGCGACGGCGTATTCGTTGTAAGGGGAAACATATTCATTGTAAGGAGAGATGACTGTTGGCGTGACTTTCAATGTCAGGTCGTCATTCACCTCGAAATCCTGCATGTAGGCGAACACATTGGCGTCTATTATCTGAAGCAGGTAGCTTCCCACAATGGCCACGACAGAGTAGTCTCTGTAGCGTCTGAACACGTTCCTGAAATACAAGGCTCTTTCCGCCGGAATCTGTCCGGTGTAGTTGCCGTCCGGATTTGAGGCCTCGTTGTGGATTCTCTTGTACCTTTTGTAGTTCTTGCTGTTGGTGGCGTAGAAGTGGTACGAGCCGACCAGCATTCCCCAATATATCGGAATCTTCCAATATTCCCCGTTGTACGCCTGCCCGAGTCCCGGCAGGAGGATTGAATATATCGTCGCCTTCCCAGGTTGGTTCTTCACATCCCTCTTGTAGTTGACAACTCCGTCCATGAGAGTGGCCCAGTAGATGAATCCGGCGCTTGCGAACATATACTTGGCCATGTCCTTCGAGCGAGTGTCCAGCTCGAACTCCATGTTAGGGTCAAGCGCCATGGCGATGTCATAACCCTTCTTGGAGTGCTTGTACTTGCTGTTGTAGTGGATTCCCAGTCCAAGGGTCGTTCCGATGCCGCCGTAGATTATCGGCAGTTTCCAGTACTGCTTGTTGTAGATCTGCTCGGATCCGATGAACACCGTCGATCCGGCGAACATGGTTCCGATCCTCAGTGTAGTGTCCTTGTGGCTGACCCCTCTGAAGAATTCCCGGAAAGACCACATCTTGTCCACGGAATCCCTCGCGGAGGTGGTGTCGCTCGGGTCATTGTAGGTCTGGTTGAACGCCTCTTCCCTGAACTGCGCTTTCGCGCCCGTGGAAAAGGCCGCCAGGCAGACAAGTGCCAGACATATCCTGAGAATCAGATTCTTCATTGTTCTTCTTAGATGTTCGAGTCCTCAAGGGCCTTGAGGAACCTGCCCACTTCCTCGTCGGAGTTGAACTTGATTGTCATCGTTCCCTTTCCGGAGGCCGAGCGTTTCAGGCTGATGCTGTTATCAAAAAACTTGCCGATGTGCTCAAGTACCCTGTAATATTCATCAGGAAGATCCTGTTGCTTGGGGGTTGACTTGGCGTTCCCGCCTTTGCTCAGCTTGTGGACCTTCTCCTCCAGTTGACGCACCGAAAGGCCGTCTTTTATCACAAGGTCGCAGAGAAGTTCTTGAATATGTGGATCTTCTACCCCGAGAAGCACTTTCGCATGCCCGGTGCTGAGTAGTCCGGTCTTGAGGTCGTGCTGAACCTTGGTAGGAAGCTTGAGAAGCCTGAGGTAGTTGGCCACAGAGGCGCGCTTCTTGCCGACACGCTGCGCCATCATCTCCTGCGTGAGGTTGCACTCGTCCATCAGCCTCTGGTAGCTCATCGCCACTTCTATCGGGTCGAGATCCTGCCTCTGGATGTTCTCCACGATGGCCATCTCCAGCATTCCCTGATCGTCAGCCGTGCGGATGTAGGCCGGGATGATGTCCATTCCCGCCCTCTTGCAGGCCTTGAACCTGCGCTCGCCGCTGATGATCTGGTAGCGTCCGTTCTTGAGTTTGCGCACCGAGATCGGCTGGATGAGGCCGAATGTCCTGATCGAATCAGCGAGTTCCTCCAGCGCCTCATTGTCGAACGCCATACGCGGCTGGTAAGGGTTCGGCTCGATCAGATCCACCGGGATGCGTAGCACGTCCCCGTAGTCCTGCTCCGGCTTGGAGCCTGCGATCTCCTTATTAATGTACCCGACCGGCTTTCTTTCCGGTCCTATTGTCTGGATGTCCCCCAAAAGGGCGCTGAGCCCTTTGCCCAGCCTGCTTTCCTGCTTATTGTTGGCGCTCATTGTACTTTTCTTTTGCAAGTCCTTTGCTTTCCTGCGTTTACCTTTCGTTCTTCTCCAACACTTCCTTGGCGAGGTTCATATAGTTGGTCGTTCCGTTGCTGACCACATCGTAAAGGATGATAGGCTTGCCGTGCGAAGGTGCCTCGCTGAGGCGTATGCTCCTCTGGATCACCGTGTTGAAAACCATGTCCTGAAAATGCTCCTTGAGTTCGTTCACAACCTGAGCATGAACTTTTGTCCTGCCGTCGAACATCGTCACGACGAACCCTTCTATGGTAAGCGAAGGATTTACTCCGCTTTGCACCAGCCGGATTGTCTGGAGCAGCTTGCCGAGTCCCTCAAGGGCGAAGAACTCCGGCTGCACTGGAATCATCACGGAATCTGATGCCGAAAGGGCGTTGATGGTGATGAGCCCAAGGGAAGGGGAGCAGTCGATGATGATGTAGTCGTAGTTGTCACGGATAGGGGCGAGCCTTCTCTTCAGGATCGTCTCCCTGTCCTCCACGTCGATCATCTCGATCTCCGCTCCGACAAGGTTGATGTGTGACGGTATCATCTGAAGGTCAGGAATCTCTGTCTGAATCAGAGCATCCTGAATGTCAATCGTGCCGATCATGACCTCGTAGATTGTCCTCTTCTCATCATTGTCCGGAGAAAAATTCAGGCCGGATGTCGTGTTCGCCTGCGGGTCAGCGTCAATGATGAGGACTTTCTTCTCAAGCACGGCCAGCGAGGCCGCGAGGTTGATGGCGGTAGTGGTCTTTCCCACTCCACCTTTCTGATTGGCTATTGCTATGACTTTTCCCATATCCTGTGTGTATATTCAAATTTCAAAGTTACGGAAAATCTCTTGAAATGACGAATAAAATCAAACCTTGCCACAGTATTTCCGGAGCGGAGCTCCTGAGGTGACATTCCGGTGCGGAGTGTAGTAACGTCCCTCTTCACGCCGGATCGACATCAAGCGCGATGTGGCCTGAATATTTTTTCTCCTTCTCGAAGCGTTCCACAGCGGCCGCCAGCGTCTCCTTGTTTCTCACGAGCGACCTGTCTTTCGGCAGCAATACCCTGATCTGGCGGATGTTCTGGTTTGAAATCTTGTCGATGGCCGGGGAATATGGCCCTATGACATCCGGGCTGTTCTGAATGCCGGGAGCAAAACTGAGTCTGGCACCCAAGGCACCGCGTATAGCCTCCGCAAGCTCACGGCTCAGCAGATCCACTCTCGCCTGATTGTAATCCTTGACGATGACTCCGATGACTCTTGAATATGGCGGATAGCCGAACATCTTTCTTTCGCCGAGGAAGCGGGCCATTGTACCGTTCCCGTCCAGTTGCCCCTCCATGCTTTGATAGACAGGGTGTTCAGGCTGGGAAGTCTGGATTACGAACAGACCCTTCTCTCCACGCCGTCCGCACCGGCCTCTGAACTGCTCCAGAAGCTGGAGCCCCCTCTCGTCCGCCCTGTAGTCTTCCTGTCCGAGAATCGAGTCGGCCTGAAGTACGGCCACAAGGGACAATCCGCTGAAGTCGAATCCCTTGGCAACCATCCTTGTGCCGATCAGTATGTCGATTTCTCCGTTGGAGAATTTCCGGATTGTGTCGGTCTCATATTTCCGGCTCTGTGCCGTGTCGCTGTCCAGACGTGCGATCCTTGCGTTAGGGAAGATATTGGCCGTTTCCTCCTCAATCTTCTGCGTCCCTGATCCCAGCAGCTTCAGATTACCGCCGCATTTCGGACACTTGCCGGTATATTCATACACCCTGCCGCAGTAGTGGCAGACGAGCCTTTCGCTTCCGTCGGCGCGCCTGTGCAGGCTCAGGCTGACGTTGCAGCAGCGGCATTTCGGAATTTCGCCGCACTCCTGGCACTGCACGATCGGGGAATATGCCCGCCTCTCCCTGAGAATCAGCACCTGCCGGTGTTCGCCGAGGCATTTGCCCATGTGCCCGATGAGTTTTCTGGAGAAACTGCCGATCATTCCGTTCTTGCGCCGCTCGGCGATTGTGTCGATGATCTCGATGTCCGAGTCTGCCGCGTCGTAGAACCGTTTGTTAAGTGTGACAAGCCCGTACCGCCCGACGCTGCAATTGTAAAGCGACTCAAGCGAAGGTGTAGCCGATCCAAGAATGACATTGGCACCGAATATCTTCGCCATCATTATCGCCGTCTCGCGACCATTGTATCTCGGTGCGGGGGAGTCCTGCTTGTAGGACGTGTCGTGTTCCTCATCCACAATAACTAACCCTAAATCCCTGTGAGGCAGGAATATGGCGCTTCGAGTCCCGAGAACGACATAGCCGTGATGATTTGTTTTCTTTATGGCTTCGCAGGATGAAGACTTGATGGTCAGCGTATCTTCTGAGGCAGAGTCTTTTTTGGCATTGGTGTTTTGGCTGGCATCCACATATTCATTTATGTCTTTTGCTGACGCACAATGTCTCAGGGCAGCCGCCACATCCCGTTTCCTGACCATTGTCTCGCCGGAATGGAAAACCAGCAGTTCTTCTGGAAACGTCTCGCTGATTCTGTCCTCCAACTGTCTGCTGAGCGCGATCTCCGGCACCAGATAGAGCACATTATTTCCTCTCTCCAGTGTCTCCTGTGCCAGTTTCAGATAAATCTCCGTCTTTCCCGATCCCGTAACCCCGTGCAGCAAAGCCGGCTTCCCCTTTACGAAAATCTCCTTTATTTTTGAATATGCCTCCTCTTGTGCCGCTGACAGTACAATCTCCTTTTCGGTTTTTACTGATGTCTCGATGGTTGAGTTTTGTCGAACCACAGCCTCATCCTCCGGCTGATATGCCATAGAGAAACGCTGGTCGGTCACTGATCCGCCATCTCCCGTCACTGAGCCTCCACCTCCCGTCACTGGTCCGCCATCTCCAGTCACTGAGCCTCCACCTCTGGTCACTGAGCTTGTGGTTCGACAAAGCTCCCCAACCATCGACGTGACCCTCCTAACCAATAATCCAATCTCCTCCTCCAACCTCTCCTTCTCAGCCAAATACCTTTCCCGACTCTCAGCCTTCCGAGCCTTCGCGGCCATTTCCGCCTTTTTCTCCACCCTTTCTTCCAGCCTCTTGATCTTATCCTCAATTTTAGCCCGATTCTTCTCTTCTCTCTCCTCTTTGAGTGCCTCATGACGAGCCTGTACAACTTCCTTTTCCACCTTCTGCGCCGGATAAGCCGCCTTGTAAACCTCTCCGACTGTACACAGATAATATTCCGCTATCTGTCTCCATAACGCAATCTCCTCTTGTGTGACCGGTTCCAGCCCCTCGGCCATTCCGACAATCGGCTTCACCTTGTCCACAATCCCTATCGCCTCCGCCTGTTTCCCGGCATTCTCCACGCTCACCACTCCGACATATTCCTTCCCCGCGAAATTCACCCGCACCCGCTCTCCGACCCTAACCTGCTCTCTGCCCCCCCTTTTCACTGGATTACCTTTTCCGGTTTCTGAATCAACTCTTTCGCTCACTGAACCACCATTTTCAGTCACTGAATTGCCCTCCACGCTCACTGAACCACCATTTTCAGTCACTGAATTGTCCTCCACGCTCACTGAATCACCCTTTCCGGTCACTGAGCCTGTTGAAGTGACTGAAAACAAGCCAGACGCATCCCCAGCCGATTCACTCAATTCAATTTCTTGATAATAGAACGGCTCCCACTCCAGCCGGAGCGGAAGAATCACCTGTATGAAAATCCTACCTGTCACAGCAGCGAATTTAGCCAAAAACATCCACTCAGCGAAGAAAAACGCAAATTCTTCTCAAAAAAATTTGCAACCAAAAGAAAAATGCCTATCTTTGCATTCCCAAACGGAAACGGTGTCGTAGCTCAGATGGTAGAGCAATGGACTGAAAATCCATGTGTCGGCAGTTCGATTCTTCCCGACACCACTCCTTAGGCCGCTGATGGACATTCATCAGCGGCTTTTCCTTTTTATATGTCAGTATCAGATCTCCTCCGAGATGATGTAGGGACTCGCTTCGACAGACTCAGCGACCCACGAATGAGGGATCCCGTACGCACGATTATCTAACCGTGAACCTATCATGCCTATAATCAAATGATTAGATAACTGTCTTCGGTTGGTTTACGCTAAAGACAATGCGCTATCTGCTTGATAAAAAGCATGTTATTCGCCACATGCTGATACACAGTAGGTGATGGATAACGTGTTGATCATCAGTCATTAAAGTGTTCAGCTTTAGCGTATTTTTACCATAGGGATAATCTTAATATCTTGATTCATAGTGACTTGTCTGCCACGGTACAATTGTCACATCACATACCACCGTCTCAGTCCAATGTAGCCAGTAGCAATATAGATAGCCAACAAAAAAATCTTTCCGGAATTTTGGTAACGTGCAAAATTCCGGAAAGATTTTTTTGCTTGGCTCCCCTCTACGCTTTCTCCAGCCGACAGTCACCCGGGCCCTTGATGTTCTCATCAAGGATGATCTCCCCGACGGAACCGTAGCGGATGAAGCCGGTGCGTGGGTTCTTGATGGAAGGAACATGGCCTTTCACTGTTGCCTGGACGGAAGAATATTCAAAAGCCAGATCTGCGTCCGCGCCCATTGTGCAGTCCTCCAGTACGAGGTCGTCGCAGTAGCACAGAGGCTGGGTCTCGGTGATGTGGCAGCGGACAAGGCGGAGGTTCTTCGAGTACCAGGCAAGATATTCACCGTTGATGACGGAATCGATGACGGTGACATTCTCGGCCTCCCAGAAGGAATCTTTGGAGTTCAGCACACAGTTCCGGATCTCCACATTCTTGGCGTACTGGAAACTATAGTTGCCGTTAAGCTTGACGTTGGTGAGTTTAACATTCTCGCAGTGCATGAACACATAGTCGGCTCTGTCGATCACCGAATCCTCGACCACGATGTTCCTGCAGTCCCAGAAAGTCTCCGTTCCGCCCGGAATCTGAACGTTCTTCAGCTTGATTCCGTCCATTCTGCGGAAGGTCTTCGGTGCGTCGATGATAGTGTCGTATATCTCGCAATTCCTTGAATACCAAAGTCCTGAGCGTGCGCCTACAGTCAGCAGACTGTCCTTGATGACGAATCCGTCACACTCCCAGAACGGGTACTTGCCCTCGAACTGGCAGTGTACGGCTGTGATGTTGCCGGTCTCTTTCAGCGCCGATTCCCCGGCGTGGATCTTCACATTCTCAAGATAAAGGTCGTGTCTGCAGTAGAGCGGTCTCTCTCCGCCGAATTCCTGGTTGATGATCTTTTCCATATTCTCAAGTGATCTTTAGTTTCATCCATTTCTCGCCGCGCAGTCTCCAGTAGAACAGCAATCCGCGGACATTCAGCTCGATGCACATCGCCACCCAGTAGCCGACGAGTCCCATCCTAGGTGTCAAAATCAGTGCCAGTCCGATGCGTATCACCCACATGCTTCCGAAGTTCATCACGCTCGGCACGAGCGTGTCGCCTCCGCCTACGCAGGAACCGTAGCCGGCGATCGAGAACGCATAGAGGGTCTCGGCGAACGCCTCTATTCTCAACACCTTGGCTCCCAGGGCGATGACATCCGGATCCGAGCTCAGCAGCATCATCAGTTCTGTGGCGAAGATGAACATCAAGGCTCCCAGCAGAGTCATAATCCCTGCGGCCATCATCATCGTGATCTGCGAGAACCGCTTGGCGACTTCCTTGCGTTTCGCCCCGAGACTCTGTCCGACAAGCGTGGTGGCCGCCTCCTCGATTCCGTAGCCTGGCATGTAGCAGAAGCTTTCAGCGATGATGGCCAGGGCGTTGGCGGCGATGGAGATCGGGCCGAGCGGCGCCACGATGATCGTGCTCATAATGTGCGAGCCCCTCATTATGATGTTCTGGAGCCACATCGGCGCGGTGATGCCCCAAGCGTTGCGCACGGTCTTGCGCCGTGGAATGAACGTGCCTTGTTCTCCTTTGATATTCAATTCCTTGGAGCGTCTGAGAATGTACCAGATCACGAATATTGAGGTGACGACCTGCGCCGCACCAGTTCCCAGAGCCGCGCCAGCCACTCCCATCTCACAAATGTAAATGAATATGTAGTTGAACACCACATCAAGGCCGCACATTCCGGTGTACATCAGGCTCGGAATCTTCATGTTGCCGCTGGCCTGTAGCATTGAATTAGCGGCCCATCCGACAGCGCCTATCGGAATGAACGCCGAATATATCAGGAAATATTCAGATGCGTCCTCATTGATTTCCGGTGTTCCGCCGAGCCAGTGGGGGAGCGCCCCACTGATGCTTACGCCTATCACTGCGAGAACCAGTCCGATGATGAAGACCGTGGTGAGCCCTTGCCTCATCACAGCTCTGGCTCCCTTGAAATCCTGCGCTCCGCAAAGGTGGGCGACCTGGACTGAGAATCCCGAGCTGGCTCCGGACTGGAATCCACCCATTATCCAGGTCGTCGTGGCGACCAGACCTATTGACGCAGATTGGTTCGCGCCGAGTTGGCCGACCATGCCGGCGTCGATGTACTGCATCAGCACGGACGAGATCTGAGCGGCAATGGCGGGCAGACTCAGCAGAATCGTGAGCCGAATCTGCTGTCCGAGAGTCATCGGGAGGCCGTTCCTGACCATCCCGAGAAGTATGTCCTTCTTTCCCGATGCCATAAATTGAGGACAAAGATATCCACATAAAATTATATGGCAAAATTCATTTTGCCATATAATATATCTTCTACCCCCTCCCCCAGACTGTCTGAAAAGTCTTGGCTAGAGTTGAAAAGTATGTACCCCACTACAGGGGCGACAACGAATTCTCAATCCTCACTGGGGGTACTTTTACTTTTAAGACAGTCTCCCCCAGTCACTACGTGACAGCCCCCGGTGGGGGTACTGGGGACCGTATTCCCCGGACTCCTTGCGTCGCTCCGTGGATTTTTGTAGTTTTGTATTATGAAAATCGCGATCATCGGAGCCGGGGCGGCGGGGTGTTTCTGCGCCGTGGAGCTGAAACGGAGGATGCCTTCCGCTTCGGTGGAGGTCTTTGAGGCGGGGGCGAAGGCTTTGGCTAAGGTGGCGATCACCGGGGGAGGACGATGCAACCTGACAAATTCCTTTGAGGGAATATCCTCTCTGTCAGCCGCTTATCCTCGCGGTGACAAACTAATGAAACGCCTTTTCCGTACCTTTGATCAGAAAAGCGCTTGGCAATGGTTCGAAAACGAAGGTGTGAAACTGGTTCTTCAGGAAGACCATTGTGTTTTCCCGGCGTCACAGGACGCGATGGAAATCGTTAACACCTTGCTGGCAAGGATGCGACAGGCCGGAGTTACTCTTCATACAAAGCGTAAAGTTACGGGAATATTCCCACGTCCTGATGGTGGTTACACCCTCTCGGTCGCTGAGCTTTCCAAAGTGCAGTCGCTTCGGCATGCTCAGCTACCGAGAGGCTCTGTCGCTGAGCTTGTCGAAGGGCCGATGCCTCAGAAATATCAGCGGCGGGATGATCGGAATTTTCAGGCCGACATCGTGGTTGTTACCACAGGCGGCAGCCCGGAACTTTCCGGCCTTGGAATGCTTGACGACCTTGAACTTGAAATAGTTCCGCCGGTTCCGTCCCTCTTCACTCTCAACCTCCCTGGCAGCCCCGTGCGTGAACTGATGGGAACTGTAGTAGATAATGCAAACGCATCCTTGGTCGGCACGAAATTAAAGGCCGCTGGCCCGCTCCTTATCACCCACTGGGGAATGAGCGGGCCAGCCATACTCAAACTTTCGTCTTACGCCGCCCGCTATCTCGCCGAAAAGGAATATTCAGCCACTCTCTCCGTGAACTGGTTCGGAGGACTTGGCGAGCAGGATGTCCGGGATAGAATCTTGTCGCTTTCAAAGGATAACCCTCAGAAGCAGATTCTCAACTCTCATCCGTCCGAACTGCCGTCAAGACTTTGGAACTACCTGATCTCCAAGTGCGGAATCCGTGAGGATGCCCGCTGGGCCGAACTGGGATCCAAAGGAATGAACCGTCTTGTGAACACATTAATCAATGACGAGTACCAGATTCGTGGCAAAAGCCGTTTCAAGGAGGAGTTCGTCACCTGTGGCGGGGTCGCCCTTTCCAACATCAACCTTAATACCCTTGAGTCCAAGAACCATCCTGGCCTCTATTTCGCCGGGGAGGTCCTTGACGTGGACGCGATAACAGGCGGTTTCAATCTGCAGGCGGCCTGGTCAATGGGCTACACTGTCGCCCGATCCATCACCCTACATCAGGAATCATAAAAATGGCTGGCCGCTGAGCTTGTCGAAGCGTGCCAACCATTTCTGAGAATCAATAGAACCAATGTCACTTCGACAGGCTCAGTGACCGGATGACCTATTTAGCCAGTTCCTTGCGAAGCGTCTGGGCGACCTCCTTAAGCCCCTCCTCGGAGGACCCGATCCCGACGTAAGCGATCACTCCGTTCTTCCCGATGATCACGCAGCGCGGAACTCCAGACTTCGCGTAAAGCCCGAATATGCTCTTGTCCTCATCGACCAGCGTCAGCGGCTTGAGGTATGAATATATTGTCTTGCCTTCCTTTCCCGCGAAGAACTTCTCAAGCGTCTCCCTTGTGTCCTTATAGGCGATCGGCTGGAAGACGAAATCCTGGTTGCCGTTGAACTCCTTGAGCGTGGCCGGAAGGTTCTCAGGCCTTAACTCATGTCTGCAAGGAGGGCACCAGCCGCCCCAGAAAAGCAGCATTACGACCTTGCCCTTCTGATCTGCCAGTTTGAACGAGCCGCCAGCGAACCTCTTCCCGGTGAAGTCGGCCGCCTTGTCACCCTCCTTGAGGATGGTGGTCTCTCGCTTGATCTTCTCAAGCTCCTGTGCCTCCTGGTCTGCGGATCTGTTTTTGTTCTGCGCCCATGCTGATAATGAAATGCCAAGCGTCAGCATCGCAATCGCAACAATTGTAATCGTCTTTCTCATATTCATGAATATATTTGCGCAATTTAGCGATTATTTGTGATTATTCAATAGTTGTGTCGGAATTTGGTTTATTCTGAAAATGATTATATTTGCGCCCATTGAATATTAACGAACTAACAGATGAGTAGAAAAGTTATGTCTTTGCTGGCGGCCACGGCGTTGTCAGCGTTGCTGCTCTCCTGCGGGAAGAAGGCCTTCAGGTCCGCTGCGTAAGGGACAAATAATAATCTTGATGAATATGAAGGAGCCGGTCGGGAGTGATCCGAACCGGCTCTTTTTTTCGGCAAAATAAAAAAAGAGGCCGACTTGAAGTCAGTCTCTTCTCTTTATTCATTCGGGCCGGCGGAATGCTTAGAAACTGTTTTGAATTGTTTGTCTGAAGGTTTTTTCACCTCAAAGAACATTTCAAACAATTCAAAAACAGCTTCTTATTCCGAATATTCCGCGAAATCGGATTTCGAGGCTCCGCAGACCGGGCATTTCCAGTCCTTAGGGATGTCTTTGAACGGGGTTCCGGGCTTTATGCCACCGTCAGGATCGCCCTCGGCCGGGTCATAGATCCAGCCACAGCGCAGGCATTCGTACTTTTTTGAGTCACTTGCCATAACAGTTATAGTTTTAGTGCAACATTAATGGTGCGCCACCGCGGCGCACCTGCACCTAAATCCTGCAAAAACTATTCCATCAATTTCTTGTATTTGAACCTCTTAGGCTCTGTGTTGCCGAGACGGGCCTTGCGGTTCTCCTCGTACTCGGCGTAGTTGCCCTCGAAGAACACCACGTTGGAGTCACCCTCGTAAGCGAGGATGTGTGTGGCGATCCTGTCCAGGAACCAACGGTCGTGGCTGATCACGACGGCGCATCCGGCGAAGTTTTCCAGACCGTCCTCCAGGGCGCGGATCGTGTTCACGTCCACATCGTTCGTCGGCTCGTCCAGAAGCAGCACGTTGCCTTCGTCCTTGAGGGTCAGCGCAAGGTGAAGCCTGTTCCTCTCGCCTCCGGAAAGGACTCCGCAGAGTTTCTCTTGATCTGAACCGCTGAAATTGAACCTCGACACCCAGGCGCGGGCGTTGATGTCCTTGTTGCCGAGCCTTACCCACTCGGAGTTCCCGGCTATGGTCTCGAACACAGTCTTGTCCGGATCGATGCTCCTGTGCTGCTGGTCCACATAGGAGATCTTCACGGTCTCTCCGATGTCTATAGAGCCTGTGTCCGGTTTCTCGATGCCCATGATGAGCCTGAACAGCGTGGTCTTGCCGGCACCGTTAGGGCCGATCACGCCCACGATTCCCGCAGGCGGAAGGGCGAACGAAAGATGCTCGAAGAGAATCTTGTCCCCGTAGGCCTTGGACACATCCTTGAACTCGATGACCTTGTTGCCGAGGCGCGGTCCGTTAGGAATGTATATTTCCAAATTGGCCTCCTTCTCCTTGGAATCGGCCGAGGCCAGTTTCTCGTAGGCTCCAAGACGGGCTTTCTGCTTGGCCTGACGGGCCTTGGGAGCCATGCGCACCCACTCCAACTCGTGCTGGAGGGTCTTGCGCCTCTTGCTCTCCTGCTTCTCCTCCATCTCCAGCCTCTTGGTCTTCTGCTCCAGCCATGAGCTGTAGTTGCCCTTCCACGGAATGCCCTCTCCTCTGTCCAGCTCAAGGATCCATCCTGCCACGTTGTCGAGGAAGTAACGGTCGTGGGTCACGGCGATTACCGTGCCCTTGTACTGCCTCAGGTGAGCCTCAAGCCACTGGATGCTCTCGGTGTCAAGGTGGTTGGTAGGCTCGTCAAGGAGCAGCACGTCCGGCTCACGCAGAAGCAGGCGGCACAGGGCCACACGGCGGCGCTCGCCACCGGAAAGGGTGGAGATCTTCGCGTCAGGCGGAGGGCAGTTCAGAGCGTCCATCGCCCTTTCGAGCTTGGCGTCTATCTCCCAGCCGCCGAGATGTTCGATCTTCTCTGACAACTCGCCCTGACGCTCTATGAGAGCGTTCATCTGGTCATCGTCCATCGGCTCCATGAACTTGAGGGAGATCTCGTTATATTCATTGAGGACATCCATGACTTCCTGGACCCCTTCCTGCACGACCTCGATGACCGTCTTGACGGGATCCATCTGAGGCTCCTGCTCAAGGTAGCCAACCGAATAGCCAGGCGCCCAGACCACCTCGCCACGGTAGGATTTCTCCACACCGGCGATGATCTTCATCAGGGTCGATTTACCGGAGCCGTTCAGGCCGATGATGCCGATTTTCGCTCCGTAGAAGAAAGAAAGGTAGATGTCCTTGAGAATAACCTTGTTGTTGTGCGGGAGGACTTTGCCCACACCGTTCATCGAGAAAATTATCTTTTCGTCCGCCATTTCGTTGGTAGATGTTTAAATTGTTTTCTATGAATATGTTAATGTCGCTTTCGGCCGTCTTTGCGGATGAAGTCTCCGACGAAGGCGGCCAAACGGTTCAATACTAATAGCTTCCCCCTCCGATGAATCCTCGCAGCAGCGATGTCGGCGGAATCTCCATGTCTGAGACCGGCACGAAGTAGTGCAGGAATTTCAGCAGCCTGTGCGCCTCGCTGTACTCAGGACAGTTCTTCGGCACGGTCGCGAGGATCCTCTCGGCGTGGGTGCGCAGCACGGCGAACTCCACCAGATAGGCCGAGTTGAACAGCACGTCGGCGTTCTCCTGGAACGGATATATCCACTTGACCTCGGCCCTGCGCACGTTCGGCCAGTTAGCGATCGACTCCCGTGCCGTGAACGCTCCCTTGAGGTAATCCCTCACGATCCTCCGCAGCAAGCGGTTGTCGCTCGTCGGAATGCAGTTGTGGCAGTCCAGCGAGATGGAAGTTATTGTGTTTATGAATATCCTGAATTTCTCCTTGTCCGGGACCTTCTCGGTCAGCCGAGGATTCAGAGCGTGCAGACCTTCGATCAGCAGCACGGACCTTTCTCCCAGTTTGAGATTCTTGCCGTTGAACTCCCGGCGGCCTGTGACGAAGTTATATTCAGGAACCTCAACCTCTTCGCCGTCAAGGAGTTTGACAAGATCTTTCTGGAGATATTCATGATCCACGGTGTCGAAATTGTCGAAGTCGTAGCTTCCGTCCGGGAGTTTCGGAGTATCGACTCGGTTGACGAAATAGTCGTCGGTCGAGAACGAGATCGGGTGCAGTCCGCAGGCTTTCAGCTGGACGCTTAGCCTTTTGCAGACCGTGCTCTTTCCGCTGCTGCTCGGTCCGGTGATCAGGACCAGCTTCACCGGATTCTCCGGGTCGTTATGCCGCCTCTCGATTTCCTCGGCGATCTGGACGATCTTCTTCTCCTGCAATGCCTCGGAGATCTGGATAAGGTCGGAGGCGTTGCCTTTGAGGATGGACTCGTTGACATCCCCGACGTTGGAAAGCCCCATAATCCAGTTCCATTTGTGCGTCTCGGCGAACACCTCGAAAGTCTTAGGCTCCTCGTGAAGCGGCGCCAGATCTTCCGGATGATGGCGGTCAGGGATGCGCAGCAATATTCCTCCGTGGCAGAGCTTCACGCCGAAAGTCTTGAGGTAGCCGGTGCTCGGGACCAGTTCATCGTAGTAATAATCAGTCACATCCTCAAGCGAGTAGCAGGTGATGTAAACCTCGCCGCACGTCTCCAGCAGCTTCACCTTGTCGAGGTCGCCGGATTCCTTGAATATCCTGATGGCCTCTCCGATCTGGAGTTCTTTCCTTTTGAAAGGAATATTCTCGTTCACGAGTTCCCGCATCCTTGAGCCGATGGCCTCCACATCCTCTTCCGTGAGGAATGAACCATCGTTCTTGTAAACCGAGCAGAAATAGCCCTTGGAAATCGGTCTGCGGATTGTCATCCTGCTTTCCGGGAACAGATCCCTTGTGGCCTTGTACAGAAGGAAGCAGAGCGAACGGCTGTAGAAATTGCGGCCGATGTACGTCCTGTAGTCCAGAAACTCCACGTCACGGTTGTGGAAAACCCTGAATCTCAACCCTTCCGCCACGTTGTTCACCTTGGCGGCCAGTATGTCGTACGGTTTGTCGAACTCGAATGCCGGTGCGATGTCCAGCAGGGGAGTTCCTTCAAGGAACTCCTTATATGTCCCGGTGTTCTTGCAGAAAATTCTTACCATAAGTAATCGTTAAACAATAATTTGCTTCACCTTAGGCAATCTTTTCGGTCTATATTTCTTTTCTCCTCAGTCATGTGCCACCGGCACACTCCTTCTTCCAAAAGAAATCTATCCTCGAAAATCTTAGCCAAATCTGCGGCAACTTATTGTTTGCCGCTTACCAATTGATGCGGTTATGGACAAAGATACGAACAAAAATCCTCTCAGGCAAAAGCGTTTTCCGGAAGTCTTGTCATGGTCGGATGAATATTCCTTGAATAATTTGTGAATATTCTTCTTTTCGTCCCCGGCCATTGTCGGAAGTTGCGCGGAAAATGTTAACTTTGTTGGCTTTTTGAAATATTCAATAGGTATAATAATGAAAAATGCAATCGTTTTCGCGGCAGCTGCCACGCTGCTTTCCGTCGGAGCCTTCGCCCAGGACAACCTGAAGAAGGTGAATGATGTGATCGAGCCGCTTCCGGCCGGAAGTGTGACATTCAACGGCTACTTCGCCGATGACATCCAGAACTCCATCGACCACTGGGTCAACGGAGTGATGCCTTACGACAAGGTCATCGACTATTTCATCAAGGGACGTCCGCAGTTCGCTCTCGGCGAGATGCCGGGAAAGTGCATCCGTACAAACTCTCTGCTTTACCGCTACAACGGAGATCCTAAGCTCAAGGAACTGACCAAGAGCCTCGTTTACAAGCTCATGGCCACCGAGAAGAGCAACGGCAGCATCAGCTGCACCGCTGTCGATGAGCAACCGGGCAACCGTGACGGTGACATCTGGGAGAGAAAGTATGTAATGCTTGGCCTTTTGCAGTACTACACTGATGTCGAGCAGGATCCGAGAGTCCTCTCGGCTCTTGAGAAAGAGGCGAAGAGCGTGATCGATCAGGTGGGACCTGCTCCGAAGAAGAGCATCACCGACCTTGGCTGGAGTTCCACAAAGATCGAATCCTCGTCAATCCTTGAGCCTATGGTGAAGCTCTATTTCATCACCGGCAAGAAGGAATATCTCGATTTCGCTGAGTATATCATCAGGACAGGAGCCTCAAAGGGCAGCAACATTTTCCAGCAGGTCTATGAAGGCACCCACCTCTACGAGGTCGGTAAGCCTTACCCTAAGGCCTACGAGATGACTTCCGTTTGGGAAGGACTCGCTGAATATTACCGCGCGACCGGCGACCCGAGGTGGAAGGTATGCCTTGACAACTTCTTCAACGATGTGATAGAGAACGAGATCACCATCATCGGCAATGCCGGTTCAGACGTTTACTGGCCAAGACTCAACGGTGAGGGATGGAGTAACACTGCCGTGGAGCAGACCAATCCGAACATCAAGAGGATGATGGAGACCTGCGTAGGTGTGACTTGGATGAAATATTGCTCTCAGTATCTTCGTCTTACGGGTGATCCTACAGCTGTTGACTACATTGAGAAATACGCCTACAACGGCCTTCTGGGCGCGATGAAGCCTGACGGAAAAAGCTTCAGCTACGTGAATCTTCTGAACGGAGCGAAGGTCACAAACAGCGGTTGGGGGACCAATATCGACGGCCAGCCTGTGACCTGCTGCAACCTCAGCGGCCCTTGCGGTCTGTCCTACCTTCCTTACATCGCCGCGATGCAGTCAAAGGAAGGCCCGGTCATCAACCTCTACAATGCAGGAACCGTGACAGCCAAAACCGCCACCGGCAAGGAGGTGAAACTTGGAATCGTCACTGAATATCCTCGCGCGAATGAGGTCCGCATCTCTGTGGACCCGGCCGCCAAGGAGAAGTTCACCGTGAAGCTGCACATTCCTTCATGGAGCGAGAACACTTATGTGGAGGTGAACGGCAAATATTGCGGTAATGTTGAGGCCGGTAAGTACCTTTCCCTTGAGCGCAAGTGGAAGGCCGGTGACAGCATCTACATCATCTTCGACATGAAGGCCAAGCTCATCAAGGCCTCCGAGAACGGACGCAACCCTGAGGGCAAGTTCTTCCAGGCCGTGCAGTGGGGACCGCTTGTCCTCGCCCGTGATGAGAACATTGATCCTGACTACAACAAGCCTGTTCAGATCATCGCAGACGCCAACGGTGAGGTGAAGGTCAAGATTGTTGACGCTGAGCGTCCTGGCACCAGAATGCAGTTCCTCGTCCCTACCACCGAAGGAGACATCAAGATGGTTGACTACTCATCGGTTGACTGCTGGAAAGGAAAGCACATCCAGACCTGGCTTCCTACCATCCGTTAACATCCCTTTATTGTAAACATCTCGTAAAGAGTATAATCACTCCGACAGGCTCAGTGACCAACCATCCGGTCTCCGGGCCTGTTTCTTTTGTCCTGTCACTGAACTTTCCCCATCGGTCACTAGCTTGTCGAACTGACCTCCCAGCCCATTCTCCCATCGGTCACTGAGCTCGTACAAGTGACTTTTCAGCCCATTCTCCCTCTGGTCACTGGGCCTGTCGAAGTGACCTTCCAGCCCATTCTCCCTCTGGTCACTGATCCTGTCGAAGTGACCTTCCAGCCCATTCTCCCTCTGGTCACTGGGCCTGTCGAACTGACCTTCCAGCCAAAACGCTGCCTTCTTCTGAAACTGAGATTCCCGTATCACTCCTCGGACAGAGACAGACTGAGAACAACAGTTCGGCTCATCTGAAGGATTTTGGCTATGCCTGCACGACAGCCACCAAGGGCAAGAATTCAAACACTCAGCAGTTCAAACTTGCGAACCAGATTGGCTGGATAATCGTCGAACACACTTTCGCGGAGGCTGAGAAAATTATGTCGGTGACCATCGACGCATCGGAAGTCATCTTCGTAACGGAAGATACTCTTGATGTGACGACATCAACCATTTCGGAAGATGCTCGTGACAGCAAATTCACTCTTGCACTCGGCAAAAAAAAGTGATGAGGGTCTCTTGTTCGCGACAGGCGACACTTTCCGTGGATTCTTCACGGTGGCTCTTGTTGACCTTTCCGGAAAGGCCCTTACCATAACGGCCGCTACCGAGGACGGTAAAACCATTGTACTTGGAACACCTGTCAAAGAAAGCGCAACATCACGAAGAGCATATTCGCCGTCTGCACAACCTCCGCTTCCGCAACACCGGTTGCGACACTTGATGACGTGGAATATTCTTCTTTGTTTGAATGATGCCATAGCCGCAGCGATTAATGGCACGGCAAATACATCGGAGATTTACTTGGTGGATGATGTTAAGTAAAATGTAAAAAATAACCTGCATCACTTTAAATTTGCAATATATTGATGTTCAAGGTGATTCTATGTATGAGTCCACTTGAAAAAGTACCATTCGCCACTTTTTACCCCCGTTGGAAGTACCT
>ENA-UAZD01000148-UAZD01000148.1-human-gut-metagenome-genome-assembly--contig:-NODE-148-length-35834-cov-7.586350_pt1 | contig 35834 bp, 34 predicted proteins | sample MGYA00244112_ERZ654658 | MGnify/ENA primary metagenome ERZ654658 (study PRJEB26926, sample SAMN06164608) | human gut metagenome | biome: ENVO:00009003; feature: ENVO:2100002; material: ENVO:00002003... | reverse complement strand
AGCGCCACCTTGCCAAGGTGGAGGTAGCGAGTTCGAGCCTCGTCATCCGCTCCATAAACAGTCTTTGTCTTTGATGAAGGCTGTTTTTATTTTTATCAAAGTACAGTACAACAAGCAAAATAAAAAAAGAAAAAGCACCTGCAAAAGCAAGTGCCTTTTCTGGAGCTACTGGCCGGACTCGAACCGGCGACCTGCTGATTACGAATCAGCTGCTCTACCAACTGAGCCACAGTAGCAGAAAAAATCAACAGCTCATATATTATAAGCGAGACTTCGCTTTTTTTCAAGAGCTTTTTCCAATTTTGTTGACCGTCGGAAAAATATTTTCGCGCCGCGCGTCCGCCGCTCTTGCTTCCGGCTTTCTTCTGTGCTATAATATCCGCACATCCGCCCGTAGCGAAGCTGGATATCGCAGCAGATTCCGATTCTGAAGGCCGGGGGTTCGAATCCCTCCGGGCGGGCCAAAAAACGGCAAGCATTCAATGCTTGCCGTTTTTACTTCTTCACTCTTACCTCTTCACTTTTCACTGATATTCTTCAAATAACAGCTCCGGCGGCAGGGACTTTTCCCGCCGCCGGTCGTTTTGTTGTTTTATTTATTTCACGAATGCCGAATATATCGTGTTTATCGTGCGCTCGTAGTCGCGCTCCGCGACGGCGATGACGATGTTTATCTCGCTCGACCCCTGGTCGATCATCTTTATGTTGATGTTCTCCTTGGCGAGGCTCGAGAATATAGTGCCCGCAACGCCGCGCGTGGACTTCATCGAGCGTCCGACGACTGCGATTAGCGCGATACCGTTCTCGACCGTCACGCTGCTCGCCGAAGTGACTTTCTTTATATCGTAGACTATATCGTCCGTCTCGTCGCCGAGGCTCGTAGTCTCAACAACGATGCTGAAGTTGTCGATTCCCGAGGGGATATGCTCGAAGTTCACGCCGTGCTCCTCGAGCACCTCAAGCATCTTGCGCACCGCTCCGCACTCGTCGTGGATGCGGTATTTTTCAATGTTTATCGAAGAGAAGCCCCTGCGCCCCGCCACGCCGGTGACGGTGTTCTCGGCGGGCTCGTCAGTGTCGGCAAGGATAAGCGTGCCGGCGTCCTCCGGGGAGTTGGTGTTCTTTATTCTGATCGGAATTTTCTTCTGCATGACGGGGAATATCGCGTCCTCGTGAATAACAGTCGCGCCCATATACGAAAGCTCACGCAGCTCCCTATATGTAACGGTCTTCATGACCTGCGGATTATCAACGACGCGCGGGTCGGCGATGAGGAAGCCCGAGACATCCGTCCAGTTCTCATAGAGATCGGCATCGGCCGCCGCCGCAACTATCGAACCTGTTATATCCGAACCGCCGCGAGAAAATGTGCGGATAGTATCATTGGGCATCGAGCCGTAGAAACCGGGAATGACTGCGTACTCAGTATAGCTCAGGCGCTCGCGCAGAATGGGTATCGTGCGCTTTGCGTCGTATTTGCCGCTCTCGTCGAAGAATATGACATCTGCGGCATCTATAAACGCGAAGCCGAGCAGCTTTGCGACTATCTTGCCGTTGAGATACTCGCCTCTCGATGCGGCATAGTCGCGGCCGGCGCGTCCGATGAAATTGAGACGTATATGCTCAAAATCATCTTTGAGAGACATATCGAGCCCGAGTCCGGAAATTATATCATTGTAGCGGTTCTTTATCTTCTGGAATATCTCTTCAAAATCGCCGCCTCTCGATGCGGAATCGTAGCAGGCATAGAACATATCGGTGACTTTTGTATCTCCGCTGAAACGCTTGCCGGGCGCAGAAGGCACGACATAGCGGCGGTCGGGATCTGATCTGATTATGTCGGCGACTTTGAGAAACTGCTTCGCCTCTGCGAGCGAAGTTCCGCCGAACTTGACGACTTTTGTCATAAGGCTCTCCCCTTTTAAAATTGAAGATACTTTATTATACTAAAATGCCGATAAATTGTTACTCTCAAAAAGAAAAATAGCCATATCTGTGCCGATTTCGGAACAAAAGACAAAAAAAGACAGGCTTTCGCAGCATTTATCTGCAGTTTTGAGGTCAATTCAGCCGTTTTAGTGAATAGGATATAGACACCCGCACAAATTACAAATCCATAACAGAGTGTAACAGTAGGTTACAGTTTGCGCGCTTTTGTTGCAAAGTTCGACATTTTATACTATAATATCAGTTGTTCGTAAGTTTTTACGGAAAGGAAAAACGATATGAAAAAATTATTTCGCCGTCTCGCGGCTCTGATGTGCACCGTGCTGTTTATATTCGGCGCGGCGGGCTGTGCGGTCAAAAGCGATAAACAGAAAGAGGAGCTGAGTCTCAAGTTCCAGCATACCGCCCAGGACAGGGAGGTCGGCGAGACCCAGTCGATGATAACATACGAAAATCACTACGCCTATGGCATTCACTACCCCGCGATAGGCGTTGAGGCGATAGACAGCCGGATAAAAGCGGCGGCGCAGGAGATAGCCGACAGGTTTGTCAAAGAAGTGCCGAACTCGAAGCCCAAGGGCGAACTGCCGACGCTGAGCGCCGACTACAAGAGCTATCTTGTGACGGACAACGGCAAGAACAAATATGTCAGCATCGTGTTCGAGATAAAGACCGACATTCCAGACAAGAGCATCAAGACGGACAGCATAGAGACGCTCGTCTTTGATATACCCTCCGGCAAGCAGCTGAGCGCGGACGATATTTTTGCCGACGGCTACGAGAAAATCGCCAGCACGCGGGTTGTATCCTATTTCACCGCCAACCGCCTGTTCAACGCGGGCGTAGGCTCGGATAAGTTCAAGCAGAACACCTCAGCCGACAAGAAGAACTTCACAAAATTCTCGATAAGTTCCGACAGCTTAACATTCTATTTTGACTCGGGCGTTCTCTTCGACGAAGACAAAGGCTGCGTTGAAGCTGTATTCCAGCTCAATGATATAAAGCCGATATTCTCAGCCGAAACCGCAAAGGTTCTGCTCGGCGCAGAGGCAGTCACAGAAACCACACAGCAAAGTTCAACCAAGCCCGGGAGCACAACGCAGCACAAAAAGCCGAATCTCCCCGCGGGGGTCAAATATATCGCGTTCACATTCGACGATGGTCCGAGCAAGATCGCGACCAACCGAATCCTCGACACGCTCCAGAAATACAACGGCAAGGCGACGTTCTTCGTCCTCGGCACGCGCGTCGGAAGCTACTCTGCGGAGGTCAAGCGCGCCTACTCGATGGGATGCGAAATAGGCAGCCACTCATGGAGCCACGCAAATCTCAGAAAGATAAGCGCGCAGGAGCGCAAGCAGGAGATAAACAAGACGAACGCCATAGTCAAAGAGGTCATCGGCGTTGAGCCGACTCTGTTCAGAGTCCCCTACGGCGACTACAAGGGAATTCAGAAGGACTTCAACCTCCCGCTCATCCAGTGGTGCATTGACACAGAGGACTGGAAATATAAGGACAGGCAGGGGTCCGGCAGAACCGAGGCTCAGCGCAACGCGGACATGCAGAAGATAATTTCCTCCGTTGTCGACCACGCGACCGGCGGTGAGATAGTCCTCATGCACGATCTCTACGACATGACCGCCGACGCATTCGAGCAGATAGCCGCCGAGCTGCACGCCGAGGGATTTGAGTTCGTCACCGTCCACGAGCTCTACAGCATCTACGGCAAGACACTCGAACCCGGAAAAGTCTACTTCTCGCCCAAGCAGTAACTAAAGCAAAAAAAATTCAAAGCCAAGCTGTGTTTTGCAGCTTGGCTTTTTTGTTTTGGGTTATTATAAATTGAGATTTACAGCATCGGCGCACTTGTCATTGGCGGAATCTGTAACGCCCCTGCTTTCTCCATCACATAAACGTAAAAACAACCGCAGCAGTTTAAATTGTTGCGGCTGCATGATTGCGATTTTCATTTCTCACAGCACATAGAGCACTATGCAGAAGAAGTGCGCGAGGCTGCCGAGGATAACAAAGATATGGAAAACCGAGTGCATATATCTATGCTTTATCCCGAGCCCGTAGAGTATCGCGCCGAATGTGTATAGCAGACCACCTGCGACGAGCAGGAGAAATCCGCCGAGCCCCAGCGCGTGATATGTCGGCACGACGGCGAAGATTATGCACCAGCCCATGCCCATGTAGCATATCATCGAGAATACGCGGAATTTTTTGAGGTCTATCGCCGTGAGCGTTATCGCCACCGCCGCGAGAGCCCAGACGATGCCGAACACCGTCCAGCCGACTGCTCTGTTGACTTTTGTCAGTCCGCAGACCGCGATCGGCGTGTATGTTCCGACTATCAGAAAATATACCGTACAGTGGTCAATGACCTGAAGCACTTTTTTCGCGTAGCTGCGCGGCACGCCGTGATAGACGCTCGACATGGTGTAGAGCATTATCATCGACAGCCCATAGACTATCGAGGTTATGACTCCCGATATGCTCCCGTGGAGCGCCGCGACCGTCACGCAGGCGACGAGTATGACTACCGCCAGTCCGCCGCCGACTATGTGCGTGACCATGTTGAATATCTCTTCTCCCCGTGTGTAGTCGGGTAATTGCCTGTCTTTCAGCTGTGTTCTTTTCATAAAAACTGTCCTCCGAGTACAAAAATGTACTTTAGTACAATTATATCACCCAAAGTCCATTTTTATACCCGAAGGAGAATCAAAACTTAAATTTTCTGTGAATTATCCGACATTTTTGCAACTTATGACGCAATTCCCGCTTTCTTGAGATTTTCCAAATGTTCCTCATATGTATCGGCGTAATAGTATTTTGCACTCGAGTCGTGGCAAAAATAGAGATAATTCACATCAGCCGGATCGAGTGCCGCATTTATCGTCCGCGCGCCGGGGTTGCATATCGGACCTGCGGGCAGACCCTTGCATTTGTACATATTATACAGGCTGTTGTAGCGGTTGACGTCGCCGGAGATATAGGGTTTGACGCTGCGTTCGATATAGTAGATGCCCGAATCCATCTGCAGCTGCATACCCGCCTTGAGGCGGTTGTATATGACGGCGGCTATCTTTCTGACTTCGTTGGGGTTCGCGCCCTCTTTTTCGATTATCGACGCGACGGTCAGCACCTGATCCATCGAATAGCCCATAGATTTTGCCTTTGCCCTGTCCTGCGAGGTTATGTATTTTTCGCTAATGCGCAGGAAACGCCCTATCGCATCCTGCGGCTTTTCGTTTTTATAAAAGTCATAGGTGTTCGGGAAGAGATATCCCTCGAGTTTGAACGCCCTTGTGTTCGACGGTCTTGCGGCGATAAGCGGATAGTAGCTGTAGTCGTAGCTCTCGGCGGTTTTCATCAAATCGTTAAAAGAGCACACGCCGTTTGCCTCGAGCTTTTTGAATATCTGCGTCAGGGTCATGCCCTCGGTTATCGTGACGCGCACGGTTTCGCGCTGACCCGAGCCGCCGTCCGGGCTCTCCGGCTCCTGAGCATTGTCTCCGCCCGCCGCGGGTTGATTTTTCGTCTCTCCATTTTGTGCGATCGTGCCGCCGTCGTTTGAAATAACGGTCTTTGCCGTTGTGCCGTCGGCGGATATAACAGTGACCTGCGTGTCCGATTCCGCGCCTGAGGTAGTCTCGTTATCGGCACTCTTCGAGCACGCCGCGCAGGACATTGCGAGCAACAGCGCAAGAGCCGCGCAGAATATATTTCTGAGCTTTTTCATTTCAACATCTCCCATATAGGTTTCGACAAGATTATAGTATATCCGTCGGGTGTTGTCAAGCCGCGCGGTAAGTGCTATAATACGGCGGTATGTGTCTTTTGGGGGAATGAAAATGTTGGTACGCGACAAGAAATTTTACCGCGACTTCTTCACGATGACCATGACGATAGCGCTCCAGAATCTTATCGTCTACGGTGTCAATCTCGCGGATAATATCATGCTCGGAGCTTACAGCGAGACGGCGCTCAGCGGCGTTGCGATAGCGAATCAGGTGCAGTTTCTTTTGCAGATGGTCGTCACGGGCACCGCGTCCGGAATGGGCGTCATCATCTCGCAGTACTGGGGCAAACGTCAAACCGAGCCGATAAAGCGCGTTTTTGCGGTCGGATTCTGGATAAGCTTATTGCTCAGCGCGGTGATGTCCGCGATAGTCTGGTTCGTGCCCTATGGGGTCATGGGATTGCTGACAAACGAGCAGAGCATCATTCCGGCGGGCGTGGAATACCTGAAAATAATGGTATTTTCATATCTGATGTTCTCGATTTCAAACTCTCTGCTCGGAGTCATGCGCAGCGTCGAGACGGTAAGAATAGGCTTCTATATCTCGCTCTCGACCCTGCTTATAAATATCTGCCTCAACTATACTCTCATCTACGGCCACTTCGGCGCGCCCGAGCTTGGAGTGAAGGGCGCTGCATATGCGACGCTGACTTCGAGGGCAGTCGAGTTTATCGCGAGCACAATCTATTGCAGATTCATCGACAAAAAGCTAAAACTCAGAATCAAAGATGTTTTCGCGCTCGAGCGCAGTTATATAGCCGACTTCATGAAATCGGGCGTGCCGCTTCTGCTCTCAAATGTCTCCTGGGGCGTTGCGATGTCCGTTCAGGCGGCGATACTCGGCAGGCTCGGAGCCTCCGGCATCGCGGCGTCAAGCATAGCGCAGACGCTGTTCCAGTGCACCTCGGTCATTGCCTATGCGACAGGTGACGCGGCGCGCGTCATGACGGGCATGGCGGTCGGCGAGGGAGACATGAAAAAGGTCAAGAGCGGCGCAAAGACCATGCAGCTGATGTTCTTAATTATCGGTGTGCTGACTTCATTTGTGCTGTTTTTAGTCCGAAAGCCGATAATCTCGGTCTATAACGCCTCGGTTGAGACGGCGGAGCTCGCAAATATATTCGTGCTCATTCTCTGCGTCACGGCGATAGGCACAGCGTATGAAATGCCGTGCCTCACGGGCATAGTCTCGGGCGGCGGAGATACGAATTTCGTCTTTTTCAACGATATTGTCTTCATGTGGTGCATCGTGCTCCCGCTCTCCGCGCTCTCGGCGTTTTATTTCAAGTTCCCGCCTGCGGTCACCTTCGCCCTGCTCAAGGCGGATCAGATACTCAAATGCTTCGTGGCGATAGTCAAAGTCAACCGCTTCAAGTGGGTCAGAGTATTGACAAGATAAAATCAGCCCTATATTCAGAGAAGTTAATAAAGCAGTTAAACCGACCTATAGCTTCATAGGTCGGTTTTATATCTCATTCAGCGTCTTTGCTATCCCGTCCGCTATCGCCTCGGCGTAAGCATCGAGGTTGTCGTCAAACAGGCGGTTGTCGCCGTCGTCGGTTATGAAGCCGATCTCGGCGAGGCAGCTTGGCATATTCGTGCGGCTGTTGACGAAATAGTTCTCTCCGTCCTCGCGCGCGAAGCCGGACTTAACGCCCCTGTTTTCGGATATCCCGGCGGTGGCGAGTGCGTCGCAGATATTCTGCGCGAGCGCGGTGTCCTTGGGCGGCGAGTCCGAATGAATCCATATTTCAACGCCGTGCGCATTCTCTGCGCTGTTGCGGTGAAGCGCAACAAAGAGCTTCGCCCGGCGGATATTCGCCTTTCTGCACCGCCCGACGAGGGAGATAAAAGTATCGTCATCGCGCGTCATGCAGACCTTGACTCCGCGCGCTTCCAGCTCCTTTTCGACCGCCAGCGCAAGCTCGAGATTGTCGTCCTTTTCGAGTCTGCCCTCATATTGAGCGCCGGAGTCGTCTCCGCCGTGACCGGGGTCGAGGCAGACATCAACACGCATGCTGTCCATAACTATTCCCGCCGTCAGAGCCGCCGCGGCGGCAATTGCAAGGCAGATGATGAGAATTCTCTTTGCCGTTCGTTTTTTCATATGTCAGCAGTCAACCACCTCTGAGCCGAAAGGCATGAATGCGAGCTTTGCGAATTTGAAATACTGGAGTCCGAGCGGGATGCCGATTATTGTGCAGCAGCAGACAACACCCATCGCGGCGCAGTAGACTGCGTTCTCCCAGCCGAGCAGGATTATCCATAAAATATTGGCAATGAAGCTCGGCGCGCCGCCGCCGAATCTTATATCCTTGCCGAACGGAGCCGCAGACAGACGCGCGAATTTGAAGCACTGCTTGCCGAGCGGTATGCCCACGACCGTGGCGCAGCATATGAGACCGCTCATCAGCCACATCAGCGCCGCAAGAAATCCGCCGCAGATAAACCAGACAATGTTGCCTATTGTTTTCATCTTTTATATATTCCTTTCCGCGGAGATATATCCCCGCATTTTGATAATAGCAACAAATTGTTGCGGAAAAATGACCCAAAATATAATTTTTTTGCGCCCCTGTTCGTCGGCGCATTTTTATAGTATAATATATGTGTCAAAAATGTGCATCAAAAGGCAGGTGAGAGAATGAACCCGAAAATCAAGGAGCTTCGCAAAAAGGCGATGCAGCTTCCGTTGACCCCCGGCGTCTATCTGATGAAAAACAGCAGTTCGGAGATAATATATGTAGGCAAGGCGAAGGCACTCAAGAACCGAGTCAGCCAGTATTTCGGCTCCGAGCATAATCATACGGTAAAAGTGCGCAAGATGGTCGAAAACGTCGATGATTTCGATGTCATTCTCACCGACAGCGAGTTTGAAGCCCTCGTGCTCGAATGCAGCCTTATAAAGCAGCATTCCCCGAAGTATAATATTCTCTTAAAAGACGACAAGGGCTATTCATATATAAAAGTCACGCCCGGCAAGTGGCGCAACATATATGCCGTGCTCCAGCGCGAAGATGACGGCGCAAAGTATATCGGCCCTTATATGAGCTCGTTCGCCGCGCGCAATACCGTTGACGAGGCTAAAAAAATATTCCGCCTGCCGCAGTGCAACAAAGTATTCCCACGCGACTTCGGGAAGAGCCGCCCGTGCCTCAATTTCTTTATCGGCCAGTGCAGCGGCGTGTGCAGCGGCAAGGTGCCGTTCTCGCAGTATAACGAAGCAGTCGAGGACGCTCTCGCGTTTATAAAAGAGGGCGGAACCGCCGCGCTCGCGGATCTTCAGAAGCGCATGGAGGACGCGGCGGAAAACCTTGAATTTGAAAAGGCAGCGCGCCTGCGCGACAGAATAGCCGCGATAAAACGCCTCGGCGGCAAGCAGAAAGTTATGTCCGCCGATGTCAGGGAGCAGGATGTCTTTACCCTCGTCACGGGCGCGGCGTCGTCCGGCAAGGCGTGTCTCTCCGTGCTCCGCTTTGCGGACGGCAGGCTCTATGACAGCGAGAATTTCATAACCGATGTGCCCGAGGATACGGCGGAGACGCTCGCCGAGCTTATCCGCAGCTTCTATATGATAAGAGATTTTGTCCCGCGCCGCGTGTCGGTCGACGGCGAGGTTGCCGACAGCGAGCTGCTCGAACGGTGGCTGAGCGAAAAAAAGGGCAAAAAAGTCATAATATCCCACAGCACAGCGGGCGAGCAGAAGAAGCTTTTCGAGATGTGCCGCTCGAACGCCGCGCAGTATCTGACTCCGCTGACAGGCACCGCCGGCAGAAAAACTGCCGCGCTCGACGAGCTTGCGGGTATGCTTGGGCTGCCCGCTGCGCCGGAATTTATCGAATCATATGATATCTCGCACACCGCCGGAAGCGACAATGTCGCGGGCATGATAGTTTTCCGGAACGGCGAGCCCTACAGGCGCGGCTACCGCCGATTCATGATAAAAGGCTTTACCGGTCAGGACGATTACGCCTCCATGGCGGAGGTGCTCGACAGAAGATTCACGAGATACGAGGAAGAAAAAGAGAGCGGCGAGGGCTTCGGCCGCCTGCCCGATCTTATTCTGCTCGACGGCGGCAAGGGACAGGTTTCGGCAGTCGAGCCGATACTCAAAAAGCACGGGCTTGAAAACATCCCGCTTTTCGGCATGGTCAAGGACGGCAGCCACCGCACGCGCGCGATAGCGAAATCCGGCGGCGAGATAGCGTTCACTTCAAAACGCCGCGCGTTCACTCTCGTTGCGGAAATACAGGAGGAAGTTCACCGCTTCGCCGTGACCTATCACAGGCAGAAGCACAAGGCTTCCGCGCTCTCGAGTACATTGACGGATATCCCCGGCGTCGGACCGTCGCGGGCAAAGGCACTCCTGCGGCATTTCAAGACCGTGACCGCCATAAAAAATGCTAGTGTTGACGAGCTCAAAAATGTGTCGGGTATCTCCGACTCCATGGCGCAGACTATATACGACGCTCTGCATCCAGAATCTTGACACGGGCGCGTATAAATGTAATAATATGTATAACAGTGCGGCAAAACCGCAGATTGAAAAGATAAATGCAGTATAAAGGAACTGATGATATGAGAGTTATAACAGGCGCGGCACGCGGCAGAGTTCTCAGAACGCTCGAGGGCGAGGATGTCCGCCCGACTACCGACCGCGTCAAAGAGGCCGTTTTCAGCATAATACAGTTTGAGATAGAGGGCAGGCGCGTGCTCGATCTGTTCGCAGGCTCGGGTCAGCTCGGCATCGAGGCTCTCAGCCGCGGCGCTGCGTCGGCAACATTTGTCGATATGTCAAAGGACTCATTGAGCACCGTAAAATATAATCTCGAACACACGAAGCTCGGCGACAACGCAAAGGTCGTTCAGACCGACGCGCTTTCGTTCTTGAAGCTGACGAAGGACAAGTTCGATATAGTATTCCTCGATCCGCCATATGCGAGCTCACTCGTAGTCGATTCGATGAAGCTGCTCTCCGATGTTGTTGCCGCCGGCGGCTGCGCAATATGCGAGACTCCCGTCGATTCGGAGCTGCCCGAGAGCTTCGGCGAGCTTAAATTCCATCGCAGCTACCGCTACGGAAAGATAAAAATCACCGTTTACCGCAAGGAGGGTGAGGACGAATGAAAATAGCCATATGCCCCGGCAGCTTCGACCCCGTCACCAAGGGTCATCTTGATATAATCAGGCGCACCGCGAGCATGTTTGACAGGGTCATAGTCGTCGTCATGCACAACTATCACAAGCCCAATTCATATTTCAGCGCGATAGAGCGCGTTGGGCTCATAACAAGATGCGTCAAGGATCTCGACAATGTTGTTGTCGATATGCACGACGGACTTCTTGCCGCATATGCCCAGGAAAAGGGTGCTGTAGCGATAGTCAAGGGTCTGCGCGCCGTTTCGGATTTCGACTACGAATTCCAGCAGGCGCTGACAAACAAGAAACTCAATCCGAATATTGAGACCGTTTTCATAACGGCGAATTCGGATTACATGTACCTCTCGTCGAGCGTCGTCAAGCAGGTCTGCGAGTTCGGCGGGGACATCTCGGACTTTGTCCCGCCCGAGGTGCATGATGATATTGTCAAAAGAATAAGAGAGAGGAGCGCTTCAAAATGAACATAGATTCCCTTCTGGAGCAGATAGAGAACATTCTCGACAGCGGCACAAAGATAACGCTTTCCAAAAAGACCGCGGTCAACGCCGAGGAGATACGCGAGTGCATCGCGCAGCTGCGCGAGATAATCCCCGAGGAGGTTGATCAGGCAAAGTCGATAACCGCCAACCGAAGCGAGATAATCGAGAAGGCGAAGAGCGACGCGGCGGCATCCGTTGCCCGCGCTCAGGAGAAGGCTCAGACTCTTGTGGAAAAGACCGAGGCAAAGAGCGAGCAGATAATCTCAGCCGCCAATGCCAACGCCCAGAAGACCGTCGACAGCGCGAACAAGCTTGCCGAAGAGACCGTTGCAAAGGCAAAATCCGACGCGGCGGCGATAGTTGAAAAGGCGCAGCAGACGGCAAACAAGCTTCTCGACGAGAACGAGATAACCGCTCAGGCGCGCGCATATGCGTCTCAGCTCAAGGTCAATTCGCAGAACGAGGCAACCGAGCGCGTCAACTCCGCGATAGCGAGAGCTGAGGAAATGCTCTCCAACGCGACTCGACAGGCGGATGATATAGTCAAAAAGGCTAATGCGGAGTCAAACGAGACTCTTGCGAGGGCGAAGAAGTGGTCTGCGGATATCCGCGAGGCCGCGAGCAACTTCGCCGACAGCGTCCTGCGCAGCGCGGACAAGGCTCTTGTCGCGAGCATAAACGAAGTCAGGGACGCGAGACAAAAAATAAGCGACACCTACAAGGGCGAGAAAAATCCTCAGTAAAGGGAAGTGCGTTAAAATGAAAACTGGTCACGCGGACAAGGCGCGCGAGCTTTTCAACGATGGATACAACTGCTCTCAGGCGGTGCTCGGCGCGTTTGCGGAGGATGCGGGACTCGATATCAAAACCGCGCTCAGGCTCTCTGCGCCGTTCGGCGGCGGAATGGGCAGAATGCGCGAAGTCTGCGGCGGAGTCAGCGGAATGTTCATGGCGATAGGTCTCTTTTTCGGCTATGACGAACCCGACGGTGTGCAGGCAAAGAAAGAGCTCTATTCATATGTCCGCGCCCTTGCAGACAAGTTTAAAGAGAGCGAAGGCTCGATAATCTGCCGCGAACTGCTCGCGGGAGTGAAAACTCAGCCCGGCCCCGATCCCGAGCCGAGAAACACCGCGGACTATAAAAAACGCCCGTGCCCCGAGCTCGTCGCATACGCGGCGCAGCTGACCGAAGATTTTCTCAATGAACACGGAAAGCTGAAATAAATAAAAAAGATTTCTATATGACAGCAACCGACCGCAGCAAGCTTGTGCGGTCGGTTTTTTATGTTTGCTTGTCAGCTTAGACAGATAAATTGAGATTTATCGCAGAATCTATTTAGGCTCCCCTGCAGGGGAGCCGGCTCGGCGTAAGCCGAGACTGAGGGGCTATTTTGCTTAAAGTAATAAATCTATGCGGCGGTGGCGGATATTATCCGCCCGCAAACTCCACACAATTTTAGCGGCGTGCAATTTTCAGTGTACGGCGACCTCGACGCGCCGATGCCGCGTAAGCGGCACGGAATCTTTGAATCACTCACTTTTACCTTGCTATGGCTAAAGCGACAGACAAATCCCAACTCATCTCTCATACAGTATAAAACAACCAAGCTCAGGCACAGCAATCATATGCCGCGCCTGAGCTTTTGATATTATTTCTTTTTCTTCTTTCCGGCTATCGGCAGCATTGCCGCGCCGGCAAGGAGGGTTATTGCGGAAACCGCTATCGGCGCGCCGGTCTGCGGGGTCAGCGGAGTTTTTCCGCCGCCGTTTGACGCGCTGCCGGGCGTATTTTTCTTGCCTGAGAGGAACACATAGTTGTCATACTCGCTGTCGCTCATCGCCGTAAATGTAAATGTGCGGCTCTTGACAAACGGCACCTGACCGTTCTTGAGCGAATAGACGACCGTTACGGTGAATGGCTCGGTGCTCTTCGGCATGGAGTGCTTTTTGAACTCTATCTTGCAGCTCTCGCCGACTTTAAGAACGGTTCCGTTCTTCGCCGAGAGGTCGGCATCCATGCCGTCCGCCTTGACGCTGATTATCTCGGTGTCGTACTGCTCCGAGAGGCTCTCGACAGTCAGTGCGGTGTCCTTCGAGGTATGGAAACCTGACTGGGACTTATCGAACTTGACATAGAGTCCGTTCGCGGGATTCTGACCGAGGTTGAACTGCGGGAACTCGGGATCGGAGTAGACATCCGTTATTCTGTCCGTGAAGAAGAATGTCAGATAGAAATTTCTCGTGTATCTGTCCCACGGACACATTCCGTGGAACTGACCGTTGACGAACCAGGTGTTCTCGGGCAGATACGCACAGCTCGCGTCGATATCGCGTTCGGGCGAGATATGCCGGTGAGTCGGGTCATCGCAGACCGTGTTCTGCTTTTTGTAGTCCGCAGGGAACTTCTCGCCGAACGGGGCGCAGTATGCGCCGGACGCCGAGTGGACGTCGATGATATAGTCGGAGTTGACTCCGGTGCTTGTGCCGATATCGTGCTCGGTATTTGCAATTATCGCTAACTTTGTGCCTGCGTCCTGAGCGCGCTTCAAGCCCTCGCTCATGTGAGCCATGACGTTGTAGTGCATCTCGTCGCTCTTGGCTATCAATTCGGCATTCTCGACGGGGTCGAGATATTTTGCCTTGAACTCCTCGTACTTGTCGGGGGGAACGAAATCCCAAACACTGCCGAAGTTTATAACAACATCGAGCAGATACTGATGAATGATATCGTTGAACGCCTGATTGAGGCGGTCGAAGCCGAATGCCTCGACGAGCCACTCGTATTCATATTCCTTGCGGAAGCCTATCTCGACATATTCGATAAGAGTCGCGACATCGAAATGGATGTTGCCCTCGAACAGGTCAACGACGAGCTGCGTTCCGCCTATCGCGGGTGCGTCCATTATCGCGCGGTCAACATCGCCCTTTGCGCCGTAATAATAGAGATATGTCGCGGTCAGCTGACCGCCGTGGCTGAGTCCGTAGAGATTGACTTTCCGGCTTCCGGTGAGCTCCTTCACTTCCTGAATGAACTTGTCGAGCTTGGCGGCGTTTTCGACCTGACCCATGCGCCAGTCCTCGGTGAAGGTGAAGTGGTTCTCCGCGCCGATGCGCTCGATGAGATCGGCGGAGATCTCTTTTTCGGCTATGTATTTGTCCTCGCCTTTTGCCTTGAGGACGGATGCGCGGGTGTTCGCCGCGCCCTCGGGATAGACTGAAAGATCATATTTAGAAGTGCCGTCCGGGTTGCAGCGCAGGGGTTCGAGCAGCTCGACTCCCGCCTCGCCTACGACTTTAACGAGCCTTTCATAATCGCCGAACGCCGCTCCGGCAAGACCGCCTGCGAGCTCGGGGATACGGGCAATGACTATCTTTTTGAGGTCATCCATATTGATGCCCCAGACCTGATGCTCGTTTTCGCCGCCGAGGTCATAGAACAGCGAGGGGCCCGAATAGCCCTGAACGAGTATCAGCGGCGTCGCCTTATCTTGTGCGAAGACCGACATCGGCAGGATGCACAGCAACATAACAACGCAGAGAATGGCAGATATTATTCTCTTCATGCCTTCTTCTCCTTGGTGACTTTTGCAAGGAAGATAAGCGGCACGATTATAAGCACCGCAATTATAGCGGAGACGAGGAATATCGTCGGGATCGGGACGAGGGTGCTCTCGCCGTATTCGTTGAGCATGGTGCCCAGCTCATATCTGCCGGAGAACTCGGAAATAGTCCAGCTGCCGACCTTCGGGCCGATTATCATGGGCAGAGTGACGGTGAACAGAAGTCTGACGCCCTGGAACTGACCGACCTTATCCTCGGGAGTGTAATCGCGCACTGTAGCGTTGAGGATTATCATAAGAAGACCGTAGCCGAGGATCATAATGAGCGCAAAGAGCACGAAAGTGAGAAGAGTCTTTGCAAAGAAAACGGCAACGAGTCCCGCGACGAAGAGAAGAACTGCGGGGAAGACGAATATTCTCTTACCGACCTTGTCGAGAAGCTTGCCGAGCAGGATAGTTACAACGACGAGACCGACAACAGCCGCCGCGCCGCCGATGATTATGGGCGTGGTTATCTGGAAGGTGTTGAGGTCAAATTTGAGATAGTGCTGAACATAGATGAATATGTAGGGCATGAACACCTGAACTGCGGTGTTGAAAATGCAGGCGGACGCGAGGCAGAGATAGAGCGCCGCGTTGTTTTTTATAACTGACGGACGGAAGCCGTAGATAAGGTCGCTGAAATAGTTTGTGCTCTGTTTTACGCCCTTGCGCGGATCCTTGACCGAGAACAGACCGATGATTCCGCATATTGTGACGAGCGCGCCGAGGAACATGAAGCATGCGGGATAGCCTGCCGCCTCAACGCCGACGCCGAAAGCGACGGTAACTATAACGGTTGCGAACACGGGCAGAAGTGCCAGAACGGCTTCGGCAGTGCCGCGGTTTTCGGGGACGGTAACGTCTGTGACCCACGCGTTGAACGCGGCATCGTTCGAGGTCGAGCCGAAGAATGTCATGACGCAGTCCATGATGATAACGACGCAGACCGTTGCGGCGACGACCTTGGAGGTATCGGAGATATTGAAGAGCTTTCCGATATTCTCTCGCGAGATGAATGCGAACACGGCGACGGTGAAGCCCCAGATTATGTAGCCGCCGCTGATGAAGATTTTGCGGCGGTCGAGCTTGTCGCTGAGAGTACCCATGATGAATGTGGTCACAACTGCGGCTATCGCAGACGCGGCGACCATCTTTGCTATATCGTCGGCTGTGCCGCCGATGTAGTTGAACAGGAATGTGTTGAAGTAGACATTCTCAACAGCCCACGCGACCTGCCCGATGAAGCCGAACAGGATGATGTTGAAGAGAATCCGCCCTCCGAGCTTTTTCTTTTCCAATTGTATGTCCTCCGTTCCGGGGCGGATTACCGCGCCCCGATTTATTTCATGGAATATAATACCAAATTCCGGGCGGATAATCAACATATTTTTGTATATCTTTGTCAAATCGGTTTATTTTCGGAGAACTTTATTTTTGAAATCCGGGGTCGCCGTCATCCACACCGCGCAGGACTGGCCGTAATACGGAACGACGAAAAATGCGGGCAGAATTAATACGCAGCTGAGAAACCAGAGAATAAATCCCGCCTTGAATCGGGCGAAAGCGCGGCAGTGCCCGCGCATGATATCGCGGCTTTGGCGCAGAGCCTGTTTTATTGAAACATCCGGATCGGCGGCGAGAATATACTCCGCCGCAGACCACACCTGACGCGTGCCGGAGCAGAATATGCAGCCCGATATAAGCATGAGTATGCTCCCCGTGAGCACAGCGGCTATCGTCAGAATGCCGACAGTTGACGAGAGAAGCATATATATCCCGCCCGCCGCGAGAGCCGCGCCCGGCAGGAGAAAGAATATCCACAAAACGAGGTTCAGCGCCGCGAGCGCGATATGCAGGCGGAGCGCGGAAAAGGCGCGTTTGCCGCGAAACGCCGCGGTACATTCGGCGGCGCGGCGTTTTTGCCCCAGCGCGCCGAGCAGGAAATATCGCTTCATCCCCTGCCTCAGCGGCGCAATGAGAGCCGAGACGGCTATGGTCAGCAAAATGCACGCCGCCGCATTGACGGCGGGGCTGAGCAGCTTTGACACGGAAGCGAGTGCGGAGGTCACCGCGGAGGCGTTGAGCAGGAGCCGCGCCCCGGCAGTCATGAATCCCCCGGCGACAGCCGCCGCCGCGAGGCAGCCGAACATAACGGCGCCGCCCGCTCCCGAGTCCGTCTGCGCCGCCCTTCCGCACACTCTTATCTGTGAATCCTTCATTTTTTGTCACCACCCATTTTTTGAGGATATTATTTCCCTGATTTTTCGTAAAATTCCTCCGGATAACAAAATAAGAAGAAAATTCATTTTACTTTTAAATTTATGTGATTTATACTATATATAATAAAATAAAAAATCGGAGACAAAAATGAAGATAACGAGAAAAACCAGCTCCACGCTTTGTGTTGACATCCACGGCATGCGCGAGCGTGAAGCAAAATTCCGGCTCGAGTCTCTAATCGAAAACGGCTCGGCGGATATAACGCGCCTTGAGATAATCCACGGCTTCAACGGCGGCACGGTTTTGCAGTCCCTCGTGCGAAGCGGGCTCGAATCAAAAAGGATAAAGGAAATTCGCCCGGGCGACAACTCCGGGCAGACAATAATAATACTTAAACAGGGAGAAAAATGATGAAAAAGAAAACAAAGATACTTATCTGCGTGCTCTGCGCCGTCGCGATAGCGGGCATTGCAGGCGGACTGTTCGCGAAGTTCCACACGAAGAAAATTCGCCCGAAGGAGACCGTCTCGATAAAGAGCGTCAGCGGGATAAACCTCGATGAAATAACGCTCACGGCGCACAGGGGTCTGAGCGCAATCGAGCCGGAGAACACCCTCCCCGCTTTCAAGGCGGCGTGCGAAGCGAAGTATAACTATGTCGAGTTCGATATCGAACCGACCTCCGACGGCAAATGGATAGTCATGCACGACGACGATCTCAAGCGCACGACGAACGGCCACGGCAAGATAAACAAATATACACTCGACGAAGTCAGCGCGCTGAAAATCGACAACGGCGCAAATATAGAGAACTACACCGACCTAAGGCTCCCCACATTCGAAGAGACGATGGCTCTGCTCGACGAATACTATCCCGATGTAAAGCCCATGATTGAAATAAAGAGCATCGGCAAAGACAATCTCGACTCGCTCGTTGAGTTTTTCAAAGACTACGCCGCCAAGGGCAAGAGCACGATTGTTATCTCGTTTGACAAGGATATAATCGACACATTATATAAGGAGTGCCCCGAGCAGACCTATTGGCTGCTGACAAGCGAGCTTTCGGACGAGGCCGTTGACTTCTGCAAAAATCACGGCAATATGCGCGCGGCATTCAACGGCAACAACGCGAAGAACACCGACAGCGTGATAAACGCCGCCATTGACGCGGGCATCCCGCTCGCCGCGTGGACGATAGACAACACCGACACTCTGAAGCACCTCTATTCTCTCGGTATCAGATATTTCACAACAAATCGGATCATGCCCTAAAAAATTTTTTAAAAAAGTGTTGACAAACAGAGAAAGTATGATATACTAATAACAGTAATCATTACTGATTATGAACTGAGAGGAAGCAATATGAGATATTCGTCACAGCGTGATACTGTTCTGAAAGTCGTAAAAGCGGCTCGCGATCACCCGACTGCGGACACGATATATTCGCGTGTGCGCGCCGAGCTGCCGAAGATAAGCCTCGGCACCGTCTACCGCAATCTGAGCCTGCTCAGCGATATGGGGCTGATAACGACGCTCGAGACGCTCGACAAGAGCATCCACTATGACGGCAACACCGACTCTCACAGCCACTTCATCTGCGAGCGATGCTCGAAGATAATCGATCTTGGAGTCGAACGCGGACTGCCTGAAGATATTTCCGAGCTCGGGCTGCTCGTGCGGCACAAGAAGATCATCTATTACGGACTCTGTCCCGATTGCCAGCAAAACACGGCGGAGGATGACGACGCCGGAGTTTTACAATAAAAATAATTTTTAAAGTGTAAAGGAGAAATCATTATGAAATTCGTATGTCCCGTTTGCGGTTATGTTTATGAAGGCGATTCTGTTCCGGAGGGCTTCAAGTGCCCCCTCTGCGGAGCTGACGGCTCCAAGTTTATCAAGCAGGACGAAGGCATGACCTGGGCCTCCGAGCACGTTGTCGGCGTTGCAAAAGACGTTGATCCCGAGATACTCCAGGGTCTCAGAGACAACTTCGCAGGCGAGTGCAGCGAGGTCGGCATGTATCTTGCAATGGCGAGAGTCGCCCACAGAGAGGGCTATCCCGAGATCGGCCTCTACTGGGAGAAGGCAGCTTACGAAGAGGCTGAGCACGCCGCCAAGTTCGCCGAGCTCCTCGGCGAGGTCGTGACCGACTCGACGAAGAAGAACCTTGAGATGAGAGTTGAGGCGGAGAACGGCGCTACCCTCGGCAAGACCGAGCTTGCAAAGCTTGCAAAGGCAAAGGGTCTCGACGCTATCCACGACACAGTCCATGAGATGGCTCGCGACGAGGCGAGACACGGCAAGGCTTTTGCAGGACTTCTCAAGAGATACTTCGGCGAATAATTCTTCGCATAAAAACCACACACATTCGCGGCGCACATCAAACGGTGTGCGCCGCGTTATTTTTATATAATCTTATCGGGACTTGAAAACGACGGCGCAATATGCTACGATAACTCAAAGAGCAAGAATTGAGGAGAAAAGATGAAGGTAACCTGCGAATACTGCGAATCGGTCGTCGACGCCGATAAGAACGACACCTGCCCCAACTGCGGCGCGCCGCTGGCGGACAGCCGAAAGGCAAAGGAGGCAGAGCTGCGCGAGGCTCAGAAGAAAAAAGAAGCCTATGAGCGCGAGGCGCGCGAAAAGCAGCACAAGCTCGAACAGGAGCGGATAGAAGCCGAGCGCGGCAAGATGATACTCGACGCGGTGACGAATGTCACGGGACGCGCACATTCAGTCAGAAATTCACGCGCGCTGAAAGCGGGATGCCTCATCCCGATAGTTGTAATTGCGCTGATAATAATACTATCTATCGCCTTTTCGGTGATTCGTCAAATCTCGGGCGGCAGCGTTGACGATCTGCTTTCGGGAGTTGTCTCCGAAAAATTCTCCGACTACGAAGAGACGGAAGCAGTGCCCGAAAAGGTCGAAGTGAATTTCGGCGAAAAGGCGGTCACGCCCATGTACACCGTGCTGTGCGACGAGATAAAGGAAGTCGACAGCTACCCGTGGACGGTGCAGAAAGGCTACAGATATGTTGCGGTTCATCTCGTGCTGACGAACAATCTCAGCGAAGAAGAAAGTCTCAACGAAAAGACCGATTTTGTTGTCAACGGCATAGCGCAGGACAGCCGCTTTCTCTCGGGCTACAAGCGCATATCCTCGTCGCCCGTGACGGCGGGGCTCTCGATAGACGGATATCTCATCTTCGAGATACCGACAAATATCACGACCGCCCAGCTGAAATACGGCGACTATGTGACGATAGACATAAAGCCCTCGGATATCAAGGGAAAATAAAAGCAGGCTCGGTGTTCGCACATCGAGCCTGTTATTTATACGGTCTTGTCTCGTTTGTCATACCGAGAATGTAGTCGGTCGAGGTATTGTAGAGCCGCGCAAGCGAGATTACAAACCGAGTCGGTATCTCGCGTTTTCCTGTTTCATAGTTGCTGTATACCCGCTGATCGATTCCGAGAAAAGCGGCAACCTCTTTTTGAACCATATCGTGATCTTCGCGCAGATCTCTTAATCGCGGATAATACAAGAGCCTCACCTCATTTTTAGTATATCTACTATCAAAAAATAGTATTGATTTTACTATTATTTAATAGTAGAATATGTTTGGTGAGGCTATGATTAAGCGAATCATTGTTGCTGGAAACAGAAATTATCACAATTATCAGGAAGCAGAATCGTATATAAACTTTTGCATATGCCGAATTAGAAAAGAGTATAATCTGGTTTTCGTTTCCGGCGGATGTCGCGGTGCCGATGCACTTGGAGAGAGGTACGCCATTAGTAACGGATATGCTGTTGAGCGTCATCCTGCAAAGTGGCAGCTTTACGGCAAAGCCGCCGGTCCAATAAGGAACCGAACAATGATAATGTCCGCAGATTATGTTATCTGTTTTTGGGATTACCAAAGCCGCGGGACTGCCTCTTTAATAAAATATGCTAAAGAATTCAATAAACCCATTAGAATAAAAAAAGTTTCGTCATATGCATCGTCCGAATAAAATGGCGATGCATATTCATTCCCCCGCCTCTATTCTTCTCTCCTCGCCGATATTTTGCAGGCAGCCGTATTCGCTGAAAAACACTGCTCTGCCGTCGGACTGCCGCTCGGTCGTCGTGCGGCTCATCACGAGCATATCGCGCAGATTATTTGAAGATTTATAGAAGTGCTCCTCAAGCGTGATAAGATCGGAGAGGCTGTCGTCCGTCGCGTCTGCGGGCGCGAATATATATTTCCGCTCGGCTCTTATGCCTATCGGAAGCTTCTCACCGCCGAGGGTCAGGAATCTGTTCTCGGTAAAATCCGGGTCTATACGCGAGCCGAGGGGTATTTTGAGCGAAAAGAACAGCAGAGTGTAACGCGACTTGACATCGCTTATTTTCCTTGACGGCAGGCTGTGCGAAGAGGTCGAAAAAGTATGCTTTGTCAGCGCGGTGATATACCCCGCGGCGTGGCGCATGCTCATGCCGCCGTCGCGGTTTTCGACGATTCCGCTGATTATCGTGTCGCCCTTTAAAACGGCGGCGTTTCGCTCCTGCATCGCAGTGCCGCTGAAAATTTCGAGAGTCTGTATCTGCCCGTCCGCCGCGGCGACTATATCGCACGGCGCATCATTTTTTTTGACACTCTTGCCGACTCCCTCGCGCACATCGACATTGACCGAACAACCGACTATATTAACAGACAGCCACGAAACATCCGGCAGAGCGGACATTGCCTCCTCGGCGACCGTGTGCGTGTCGAGCTGTTTTTTTCTCATCCCCGGATAGACTCCGAAGCGCTCGACCGTCTCTCTTATATCCTCTTCCGGCACTGTCTCGCAGCCCGTCACATTGACAGTCCATATTCGCCCGGAGAGCGCCGCCGTTATCAATATAAAGCACACCGCGCCGACTGCAAGCCCCGCATGGACGCGGTTCTTTGACAGCAGAAAAGGCAGTCCGCTCTTCTTGACTATTTTCATGCGCATGCCCGCTTTTTTGGCGCAGGGGCGCATCATGCGGTAGCCCTCGGGCGTCGTGCGCGCGAAAACGACACCGTTTGTACAGCAGACATCCCAATACGGAATATTCCCGCGCGAGCATAGATTCAGAAAGCGTTCCGGGAATCCCCCGCTCGCCCTCATGCAGACATAGCCGCGCAAGAAATTAAATACATCAGAAATATTCCCGCCCCCTATTTGCAGAATTCCATGCTCATTATTTCCCCGTGTATGACCGCCTGACCGAGGTCAAAAACATCTATGCTGAGCCCTTTGCCGCAGAAAACTATCTCTTCTTTCCCGGCGCTCAGGCGTATCCGCTCGCCGTCATATTCGAGCACGCCGTAGAGTCCGTCTATGCTTGCCTCGCGCCTGCCGAAAAATTCGACATGCACCTGCGAATATTTTCTCGACGAGTCGAGCGCGTTTATCTTTTTTATCATGTCCGCCGCCGAGCGCATCTTCCCGCTCTCCCTGCGTTTTGGCATGTGCATCCCTCTTTTCCCAAATAATGTATGCTCCCCCGGCAATAAAAAGAACGCAGGGTGAATATCAATATGACTGAGGGGTGATGACATGAGAGAGTATTTTAAAAAGGCTCTGCGCCGTCTGCCGCTTTTGGCGGCGACTTTATCGGCAGCCGCGCTCATTGTCGCCATGCCGTCGGTCAGCGCGGCGGGAGTAAAAAAAGGGCTTCTTATCTGCGCTTCGAGCGCCGTGCCGTCGCTCTATCCGTTCTGCGTGCTCTCCGCTTTTTTCGTACGTTCGGGGCTATGTGGCTATCTCGGAAAATTTCTCGAAAAGCCCGTGCGGGTTCTTTTCGCCCTGCCCGGGAGCGCGGGCGCGGCGGCGTGCATGAGCTTTGTCGCGGGCTACCCTGTCGGCGTGGGAATGACCGCCGCGCTATTTTCCGACGGGCGCATCTCACAGAGCGACGCGCAGAGAATGACCCTGTTCTGTGTCAACGCAGGTCCGGCGTTTGTCATAGGCGGAGTCGGCGCGGGTATGCTCGGAAGCGTTCGGGCGGGAGTCATAATTTTTGTGTCGCTCACCCTCGCGAGCCTCACGCTCGGCGTGCTGACGCGATTCATCCCGCATGATGAGACAAATAAGCACGCCGCTCCGGCTATTTCGAGTTTGCCGCTCTCCCGCGCGCTGACCGAGGCGGTCGCCGAGGGGACGAAAAATATGATCTCAATATGCGCGTGGATAGTCATGTTCGCCTGCGCCGCCCAATATATTCCCCTGCTGCGCCTGCCCGACTGGGCAAATTTGCTTCTCGGCTGCACGCTCGAAGTCACCGGAGGATGTGCCTCGGCAGCCGGGGTGTTCAATATCCCCGCCATAGCGGCGGTGCTCGGCTGGGGCGGAGTGAGCGTACACTGCCAGATAATGCGGCACATAAAGACCTGCGGGACGCCACTGCCGTATTTTTTCTGCGCGCGCCTTGTCTGCGCCGCTCTCGCCGCGCTGTTCTGTGAGGGACTGCTTCGCCTGTTCCCGTGTCCCGTAAACACCGTTTCGCTGGGTTCGGTCGGCGCTCCGCAGATGTTCTCTTTCTCCGCGCCCGCCGCGTTTGCGATGCTTTTGAGCGGCGCGATGCTGATATTGGAGCTTGATACAAACGAGAAAAAGTGTTAGAATAATAAAAAAGCATTTAGGATGATAATTTTGAAAAGCAAACTGCTCAACAAAAAGAGCATACCGCCTGCGTGCGAATACTGCACCAGAGGCAGCGGCGCACCGGACGGCAAGACTGTACTGTGCCCGAAAAAGGGCGTCATGCAGAAGGATTCGAGCTGTTCCGCGTTCCGCTACGACCCGCTCAAGCGCAAGCCGAAGCAGCCAGTCGAGTTGCCGCAGTTCGATGCGAGCGATTTTGAGCTTTAATCAAGCCGATTTTTTGTTCTCCGCTTATTGATTTAACGGCGGGAATAATGTAAAATAATAGCATCATTAAACAAAGGGTGATAGAAATGTCAATCAAGCACATGTACTACAGGCTTTATCAGGGCGTTTTCAGGATCGCCGTCAACTTCCTTGACTGGACTCCGCCCAAGATAATCTCCGGCCCCGGCTCCGTCAAGAAGCTGCCGCAGGTCATCAAGGAGAAGGGTCTGTCGAAGATGATGATCGTCACCGACAAGGGTCTTACCGGACTCAACCTGCTCGACGGCCTCTATGAGGGTCTCAAGGCAGACGGTATCGATTATGTCGTCTATGACAAGACTCAGCCGAACCCCTCGATAGACAATATCGAAGAAGTCCGCAAGCTCTATCTTGACAACGGCTGCCAGGGCTTCATCGCTTTCGGCGGCGGTTCTCCGATGGACTGCGCCAAGGCTGCGGCCGCAAGAGTCGTATGCCCCAACAAGACTGTTCAGAAGATGCGCGGTCAGCTCAAGATTCGCAAGAAGCTGCCCCCGTTCTTCGCAGTTCCCACCACCGCCGGCACCGGCTCCGAGACCACTCTCGCCGCTGTTGTTACCGACACCAAGACACACGAGAAATATGCGCTCAACGATCCCGTGCTCCGTCCGAAGTACGCAGTTCTCGATCCCGAGCTTACAGTCGGTCTTCCGCCCCACATCACTTCGACCACCGGTATGGACGCTCTGACCCACGCGGTTGAAGCCTACATAGGCCACTCCAACACCAAGGACACCTCCGAGAAGGCAGAAGTCGCCACCAAGCTCATCTTCGAGAACCTCGAAGAGGCTTACAAGAACGGTAAGGATCTCCACGCAAGAGAGCAGATGCTCCTCGCTTCGCACTATGCGGGAATCGCGTTCACGAGAGCTTATGTCGGCAACGTCCACGCTATAGCCCATAACCTCGGCGGATTCTACGGCGTGCCGCACGGACTTGCTAACGCCATTATCCTGCCCTATGTCCTCGACTTCTACGGCGAGACCGCCTATGAGCGCCTTGCAAGACTCTGCGAGTGCGCAGGCGTTGCGAAAGCCGGTCAGACCGACGAGCAGAAGGCTCTCGACTTCATCCAGGCTATCAGAGACATGAACGCCAGAATGAACATCCCCGACAAGATCGAGAAAATTCAGGAGAAGGACATCGAGACCATCGCAAAGCGCGCATGCAAAGAGGCAAATCCCCTCTACCCCGTGCCGAGAATCATGGATCTCGACGACTGCATAGCGATAATCCATCGCCTCATGCCGTAACATAACAACACAACGAGCCGGAAGAAAATCTTCCGGCTCGTTTTTTATGCAATATAAAAAGGGTTGAGCGCGTTTGCTCAGCCTTCAGTCTGTCGAAAAAGTCCGTCATGCACGGTCTCAAGGCTCACCTGTGTAAGGGGAGCTGTCACGGCGAAGCCGTGACTGAGGGGTTGTTGCGTAAAAGTTCAAAATACCCGGCAATTTTGGAAAATTGCAGCTTATTCAAAACAATCCCTCCCTTTACACAAAGGAGGGATTGTTTCCTGCGAAACCCAAAAAACGGGTTTATCGATAAGTTGAGGGCTGAGCGCGTTTGCTCAGCCCTTCATTTAATTTATTCGGCTTTTTCTTTATCTTTTTCCTTTTCCTCGCGGCGCTCGGCGAACCAGCCGCCCTTCTCGCGCTTAGAGTCGTCCTCCGCGTCCTCTTTTTCCTCTTCGACAGGGAGAATCTCAATCTTGACCTTGCCGATTCTTCTGTCCTCAACATTGAGAACGGTGAAGCGCAGGTTCTTGTATTCGACCACATTCATCTCGCCGTCCTGCGGGAGATAGCCGAGCCTGCTGATAATAAAGCCGCCGACTGTGTCGTAATCGCCCTCGGGGAGGGAGACATGGAACACCTCGTCAAGCTCGTCAATATAGGTCACGCCGTCAACGGTGAAAGTGGTGTCGTCGATCTTCGAAATCTCTTCCTCTTCGTCGTCATATTCATCCTGAATATTGCCGACTATCGATTCGAGCACGTCTTCGAGCGTCACTATTCCCGCCGTGCCGCCGAACTCGTCAACGACTATCGCCATCTGCGTGTGCTTGTCGGTCATCTGCTTGAACAGATCGCCGCAGGGCATCGATTCGGGGACGAAAACGGGCTCGCGGATAATATCGCGCAGAGTCACATCCTCCGGCAGGTCGGTGCCGATATACTTGAGCAAATCTTTGACATATGCTATGCCGACTATGTTGTCGGGGTCGTCGTCATAGACGGGGATTCTCGAATAGCCGTTGTCCATCGAGAGCGAGACTATCTCACTCAGAGGATCGCTTATCTCAGCCGCCGTCATATCGGTGCGGTGGGTCATTATATCTCCGGCGTCGAGGTCATCGAACTCAAAGATGTTGTTTATCATCTCTTTCTGCGAGTCCTCTATAACGCCCTTTTCTCCGCCGACATCGACCATCATGCGTATCTCCTCTTCGGTCACGGGCTCTTCCGAAGCGTTCGGATCGTAGCCCAGCAGACGGACGAGACCGTTGGTCGACAGGGAGAGTATTTTTACGAAAGGCTTGGTTATTTTCTTGAAGCCGAGCAGTATTCCGACGACCTTGAACGAGACCTTTTCGGGCGCCTGCATGGCTATTCTCTTGGGCGCAAGCTCGCCCAGGACAAGAGAGAAATACGAGGTTATGAGCGTAATGACAACGACGGAGAAGCCGTTGATAACGCCTGCGGGGATTCCGCTCAGGACAGATATTTTTCCGATAGCTCCGGAGAGCATATCAACGAATGTCTGCGATGCGGATGCGGAGGTCAGGAAGCCTGCGAGGGTAACGCCTATCTGGATAGTTGAAAGAAAGCCGCTCGAATCCGCGGTGAGCTTCAAAACCTGCTTTGCTTTTTTGTTGCCTTCCTCGGCCATTTTCGCGATCTTCGTATCGTTGAGGGAGATTATCGCGATCTCGCTCATCGCAAAGAAAGCATTGAGAAGAATAAGTACGAACAGCAAAATTATCTGAAAAATAAGATTGCCGGGGTCGGGGTCATCCATGAATGGATTAGCTCCTTTCGGTTTAAATATTATTCACCGTCGGCATATACGCCGAGATGTTAAGTTTTATTATACACATAAACATATTCTCTGTCAAATATTCAAACTCCGCCTCATTCAAAGCGGGAGCGCGTGAGGACCCCGCGCACGGATGCGAAGGGCAGGGAAAGACAAATTCAGTTGTTTTCGGCGAAAATCACGGAAAATCGGGGCTTTTGTGTCCGTTCGGAGCCGTGCCCGGCTGCATATTGGGTATTATATTACATTATATAGGCAGAATATGTGAACTTTGACAAATTTCAGAAAGGGCGAAACAAATATTTTCTATTATTTTAGTTTATTTATCTGTTTACATTGAAGCTCAAAAATGTTACTATATTCGTGGTGTCATTTGACCAATGCCATACGTTCAAACGTTTATTAAAATAGGGAGGAACATAGAATGGCAAGAATAGCAAAGAGCATGGACGGCAACAATGCTGCTGCATATGTGTCGTACGCGTTCACAGAGGTTGCCGGTATCTACCCGATAACCCCTTCGAGCCCCATGGCTGACTATGTTGATCAGTGGTCGGCAAAGGGCATGAAAAACATTTTCGGCACGACCGTCAAGGTCGCCGAGATGCAGTCCGAAGCAGGCGCTGCCGGAACCGTTCACGGTTCTCTGGCCGCAGGTGCTCTCACAACCACCTACACCGCTTCTCAGGGTCTGCTCCTCATGATCCCCAATATGTATAAGATCGCAGGCGAGCTGCTTCCCGCAGTTTTCCACGTATCCGCAAGATGCGTCGCTTCTCACGCTCTTAACATCTTCGGCGATCATTCCGACGTCTATGCATGTCGTCAGACCGGTTTCGCAATGCTTGCAGAAACCAACCCGCAGGAGGTCATGGACCTCGGCGCTGTTGCGCACCTCGCTGCAATCAAGGGACGCGTTCCCTTCATCAACTTCTTCGACGGCTTCCGTACCTCTCACGAGATACAGAAGATCCAGGTCTGGGATTACGAAGACCTCAAGGAGATGTGCGACATGGACGCTGTTGAGGCGTTCAGAAAGCGCGCTCTCAACCCCGAGCGTCCCGTAATGCGCGGCTCTCACGAGAACGGTGATATCTTCTTCCAGCACCGTGAGGCCTGCAACAAGTATTATGACGCTATCCCCGGCATTGTCGAGGAGTATATGGACAAGGTCAACGCCAAGCTCGGCACTGACTACAAGCCCTTCAACTACTACGGCGCTCCCGACGCTGACAGAGTCATCGTCGCTATGGGCTCCATCTGCGACGTTGCAGAGGAAGTTATCGACTACCTCACCGCCAAGGGCGAGAAGGTCGGTCTTGTCAAGGTTCGTCTTTACAGACCCTTCTCCGCTGACAGACTTGTCGCAGCTATCCCCGCAACCGCCAAGAAGATCGCTGTTCTCGACAGAACAAAGGAGCCCGGCGCTCTCGGCGAGCCCCTCTATCTTGACGTTGTTACCGCTCTTGCTACAAAGGGCGTGACCGCAAAGGTCTGCGGCGGCCGTTACGGCCTCGGTTCCAAGGACACTCCGCCTTCAAGCGTGTTCGCTGTCTATGACGAGCTCAAGAAGGACGAGCCCAAGAACCAGTTCACTATCGGCATCAACGATGATGTTACCCACCTGTCCCTCGAGGAGAAGGAAGCTCCCAACACCGCAGCTCCCGGCACCATCGAGTGCAAGTTCTGGGGTCTCGGCGGCGACGGCACAGTCGGCGCGAACAAGGACTCCATCAAGATCATCGGCGACCACACCGATAAGTACATCCAGGCTTACTTCCAGTATGACTCGAAGAAGACGGGCGGTATCACCATCTCCCACCTTCGTTTCGGCGACAACCCGATAAAGAGCCCCTACTATATCAACAAGGCTGACTTCGTTGCCTGCCACAACCCCTCCTATGTCGAGAAGGGCTACAAGATGGTCAACGATGTTAAGCCCGGCGGCGTTTTCCTTATCAACTGCCAGTGGGACGCTGATGAGCTCAGCGAGAAGATGCCCGCAGAGGCTAAGCGCTACATAGCCAAGAACAACATTCAGCTCTACACCGTCAACGCTATTGATATCGCGGCAAAGATCGGTCTGGGCAAGCGCACTAACACCGTTCTTCAGTCCGCATTCTTCTCCCTTGCCAAGATTCTTCCCGAGGAAGAGGCTATCGGCTACATGAAGGAGAAGGCCCAGAAGTTCATGAAGAAGGGCAAAGAGATAGTCGAGATGAACGAGAAGGCTATCGACGCCGGCGCTACCGCATACGTCAAGATCGACGTTCCCGCGGACTGGGCTGACGCTGTTGACGCTCCCAAGGCTGTCAGCGAAAACGGCCCCGAGAAGCTCGTCAAGATGGTCGACTCCATCATGAGACCTGTCGGCCTTATGAACGGCGATTCTCTCCCGGTTTCCGCCTTTGTTGATCACGCAGACGGCACATTCGAGCAGGGCGCATCCGCCTATGAGAAGCGCGGCGTCGCGGTCATGGTTCCCGAGTGGAACGCAGAGACCTGCGCACAGTGCAACCAGTGCTCCTTCGTCTGCCCGCACGCAACTATCCGCCCGTACCTTCTGACCGAAGAAGAGGCTGCCAACGCTCCTGAGGGCGCAGCTATCGTCGACAAGAAGGCAGGCAAGGGCAAGGGCGTCTACAAATACACCCTCGCTGTTTCTCCCCTCGACTGCATGGGCTGCGGCGTCTGCGTAGGCGTCTGCCCGACCAATTCGCTCAAGATGGTCTCCCGTGAGAGCCAGGATGCGAAGCAGTCCGTATTCGATTACATGGTCGCAAACGTCTCCGTCAAGGATGAGGTTGCAGACGGCACCGTTATCGGCAGCCAGTACAAGACTCCGCTGCTCGAGTTCTCCGGTTCCTGCGCAGGCTGCGCCGAGACCGCTTATGCCCGCCTGATAACCCAGCTGTTCGGCGATAAGATGTATATCTCCAACGCCACCGGCTGCTCGTCCATCTGGGGCGGCCCCGCTGCGACTTCCCCCTACACCACCAACAAGGCCGGCCACGGTCCCGCATGGGCTAACTCCCTGTTCGAGGACAACGCCGAGCACGGCTTCGGTATGCTCCTCGGTCAGAATGCTGTCCGCAACAGACTGATCGCAAAGGTCGAGGCTATCGCTGAGTCCGACAAGGCTTCCGACGAGGTCAAGGCTGCTGCTAAGGCATTCCTTGACACGAAGGACGATGTCAAGACCAACGGCGCTGCTGCCGACGCACTTGCCGACGCTATCAAGGATATCGACTGCGCAGACTGCAAGGATATCGTTGAGAACAAAGAATTCCTCTCCAAGAAGAGCGTTTGGATCTTCGGCGGCGACGGCTGGGCATACGATATCGGTTTCGGCGGCGTTGATCACGTCCTTGCTTCCGGCGAGAACGTCAACATCATGGTCTTCGATACCGAGGTCTATTCCAACACCGGCGGACAGGCTTCCAAGGCATCTCAGATCGGTCAGGTCGCTCAGTTCGCGGCTGCCGGTAAGTCGATAGCCAAGAAGAGCCTTGCCGAGATAGCAATGAGCTACGGCTATGTCTATGTTGCCCAGATCGCTATGGGCGCTAACATGAACCAGACGATAAAGGCAATCGAAGAGGCTGAGGCTTATCCGGGCCCGTCGATCGTCATCGCCTACGCTCCCTGCGAGATGCACTCCATCAAGGGCGGCATGGTCAACTGCCAGAAGGAAATGAAGAGAGCTGTCGAGTGCGGCTACTGGAACATGTTCCGCTTCAACCCGATGCTCAAGGCAGAGGGCAAGAACCCCTTCACCATCGACAGCAAGCAGCCTGTCACCGAAGAGTATCGCAACTTCCTGCTCAACGAGGCTCGTTATTCCTCGCTGACCCGCTCGTTCCCCGAGCGCGCAGAGAAGCTGTTCAGCGAAGCTGAAGTCAAGAGCGTCGAGAGATATGAGCACCTGCTCAGACTCAAGGACCTTTATGCACCGAAGGCTGACTGAGTTCTCAGGTAAAATATAAGAAACCCCCGTGCAGGAGAAATCCTGTACGGGGGTTCGTTTATGCAGTTTCTCAACCTTTTTCGAAAAATTCTTTGCTTATTGATTCTCTGTCAATAAATTCAACTTCGCTTATCTTGCCCGATTCGGCTAAACCGTTAATCCTCTCAATTTGTTCTTCTTTTAGCATATAGCCTTTATTAATTGCATCTCTCATACAATCTTTACAAAAATAGTCTGTCCAATCATCATACATATCACTATATATTGTCGAGTACATACCATAATTTAGCCAAATTTCTTTATCTGTATCATACATGTAAAGAATATAACTACTTACCGTTGCCCCAAAACTGTTTTCCGCGCTTATTTTTAAAACAGCATATCCTCCGAGCTTTCCTTTTTCATTAATAAATCCATAATGATACGCATCGCGTAAAACAAAAGACGACGGATCCTTTAAAATGTTAATAGCCATACTGCTTACACCGGCAGCAACATTCTCCGAAAAAACTTCCAACTGTTCTTCACCGGAAGCTCTTTTAAATGCAGCTTCATAATCGCCTCGTTTGCATAAATTATCTACTGACATAAAAGTAGATGTTAAAACAACTGCCAATGCAACAATTACCGCCACAACAGCCGTAACGATTCCAACAACCGCGCCTTTCTTGGGGCGTTTTTTCATATGGTCATCTAATTTAATCTTTTTGCCGCATTTGGGACAAAAGGTCTGTCCTTCCTCTAATTCGTTTCCACACTTTTTACATATTCTTTTAGCCGTATCTTTCGATTCGCTCGACTCAGAACAAGTATCCGTATAGCTTTCTGAATCTTCCGGCTTCACATCTTCCGACACAGGCCGCTCCGGACAAGTCGAATTTATACCTTCTCCGTTTTGATCTGAACACGTTTTGTGATATTGCGTACCGCAATTCTCGCAAAAATCCACATCTTCGCTGACTTCTTTTCCGCATTCCGGACATTTAATAAGTGCCATTGTAACATTCCTCCTGAAAATAGATTTTTTTAGCTTTGCACAAGTGTACCGCACTTCATCATTTCTATATTAGCAACACTCTCCTTTTTTGTCGAGTAATTTATTGGACACTCATTATTTTATCATCAAAATCTCTGTTTTTTGTCTTTATTCCATTTTATCAGAGCTTTTGACTGCTGTCAATCAACATTTGCATTCTTTTAGCAAGTTTATGAATATTAAAAGAAAGCATACAATATAATCATATCAATGATTGGAGTATGCTATGGACACGACATATTCGGAAAAGTATCGCAAATTGGGGCAGAATATCGCCTACTACCGCAAGGACAGAGGGTATACTCAAATGCAGCTTGCCGAGCTGCTTGACATAGACCGCAGTCACATGAGCGCGATTGAAATTGCCAACCGCGGTGTCTCTCTCGACCTCATTTTTAAAATATGCGATATACTGAACCTGTCTGAAAAAGAACTGTTCAATTTCAGATAAAATCCGAACTGCCGTACACGATGCGGCGGTTTTTTTATTCAATTCGTCGGTTTATTTATGCTCGGCGGTGTGATATAATTAGATATATTCCAAGCCGCAAATCCATTGCGGGGACGAATATCAGACAAAAATGCTCCGGCAGCATCGGAGACGCACAGAGAATAAAGCGGGTAATTATTTTGGATAAAGCGAAAAAGAAAAGAATAATAGTTTATGTCTCGACGATAATTTTGTCGATAGTCTATCTGTTCACAGCATATAAAATTGCCATAGGCAACGGCGTTTTCGGCGACAAGGAGGACGTTGTCTCCGTGCGCGCAAAGGTACTGCGCATCACGGACGAAAAAGAAACCGTGAGCGACGAGGAGAGCGGCGGAAAAATCAGCATGCAGTACATATTCTTTGAGGCGAAAGCAACCTCCGGCAAAGTGCGCGGCAAGACCCTCTACGCCGTTCAGGAGAAGGATATGCTCTACGGTCTGCCCCAACCCGAGGTCGAGGTCGGTGACAATGTCATTCTCGTCTATGACCCGAACGACGAGGGCACGGCGGACTACTACCTCTCCGACTTCTCGCGAATAACGCCGCTCGTGATGCTCTGCGCGTTTTTCTTCCTGCTGATACTGATTTTCGGGCGCAAGAAGGGACTCGATACGATAATATCGCTCGTGTTCACCTGTCTTGCAGTGTTCATTAATCTGATCCCTGCGATACTCAACGGACAGAATATCTACATTTGGTCGATAGTCACCTGCGTCTATATCACGGTCATGACGCTCGTTCTGATTGAGGGCTTGAATGTCAAGTGCTTTGCCGCGGGAGTCGGATGCGTGGGCGGCGTGCTCGTCGCGGGCGCTCTCGAACTGCTGCTGCGCGATCAGATAAAAATGTCCGGCGTGCTCGACTCGGAGTGGCTGTATCTCTATAATCTCCGCAAGGACAACCCGATCGACCTCAAGGCGATAATCTTCGCGATGATAATCGTCGGCGCGGTCGGCGCAGTGATGGATGTCGCGATGTCGATAGCCTCATCGCTGTGCGAGATAAACGAAAAATCGCCCGATCTCCCGGCGCGTGAGCTGCTGAAATCCGGGCTCGCCATCGGGCGCGACATAATGGGCACGATGGCGAACACGCTCGTGCTCGCCTATATCGGCTCGGCGCTCTGCTGCGTGCTCCTCATGGTCACTTACAGCAGCAATGTCAGCCAGATACTCAACCGCGAGCAGATAGCCGTTGAGATTCTTCAGGCGCTCGCCGGCTCGATAGGTATTCTCGCCGCCCTGCCGCTGACCGCGATAACAAGCGTACTCTGTCTCAAGCCCCTGAACCGCATTAAACGAAGCGTTCATTGAACAAATTATCAGCCGGTGATATCATTTCATTATTGATTAAATCAACTGTGTTAATTATAGCATTTTGATTCTTCAATAGGATTATAGAAAAATATGTCTGAATATAGTATAATTTTATTGATTAACTAGTTTGTAAATTAAGAAGGTTGTTCAAATGAATAAAAAAGCTGGATTTATTCATACTGATTCAGAGCAAAAAGAGTTAGTTTTTGGCAAAGAAAGTATAGCAAAACAACTTTTAATAACAAGAGAAATGTATATGGAGATGAGATAGAATGAGAATATTTTTATGCGGTGGAGGTTGTGGACAACAAACAGTTGATGCAAATAAGAAATTAAATGAAGTTATAGATCATAATAAACCTATATTATATATTCCACTTGCTATGCCAAGTGAAAGATATCCAAGCTGTTATGAATGGATTAAAGATGAATTAAAAGGTATTGATGTTCCAAATATAGATATGGTTGTTTCGGGTACCGATTTATTTAATAAAAATTTAGAAAATTATTCTGCATTATTTATTGGTGGTGGAAATACATTTAAATTACTAAAAGATTTAAAAGATAGTGGTTCATTTGAAAAAATAAAAGTTTTTATTGAGAATAATGGCATTGTTTTTGGAGGTAGTGCTGGTGCTATAATTTTAGGACAATGTATCGACACATGTAAATATGCAGACAAAAATGAAGTTGACCTTAAAGATTTAATGGGTTTTGATGTAGTAAGCCATTTTTCTTTTCTTTGTCATTTTACAAATCAAGATAAAGAAAAGACTGAATTAAATAAAGACTATCTGCTAAAATTATCAAAAAATAAAAAAATAATAGCTCTTCCTGAAGAAGATACTATTTATTATGAGAATGGTAAATTTGAAATTATTGGAAATAGACCATTTTATATTTTTGAAGAAGGTAATATGATTTCATATAATGTAAATCAAGATAGGTTAACTGAATTTTTAAAGTTAAATAGTAATACTGATTTAAGGTGATAAAAATGGACTGCAAAAAGTCCGGCGCACTCATCCGCAGGCTGCGTCTCGGCAAAGACATGACTCAATCGGCGCTCGCCGAGATTCTCGGCGTCAGCGTTCAGGCGGTGTCCAAATGGGAGCGCGGGCTGGGATATCTCGACGTGTCGCTGATAAACGATTTGAGCTCGATTCTCGGCGTGGACGCGAAAGGGGGCTGCTCTGCGGCGAGCTGAGCGAAAACGCATGCGACTCGGGCAACATGAAGATAATAAAATTCTTCGTCTGTCCCGAATGCGGTGCGGTATTCACAGGCACGGGAAACGCGGAATTTTCATGCTGCGGCAGAAAGCTCGAACCGCTGAAAGCGCAGAAATCGGACAACGAACACACATTAAGCATTGAGCGCGCCGACGGCGGAATATATCTGACATTCGACCACGGCATGACAAAGGAGCACCACATTGCGTTCATCGCATATGTGAACTGCGACCGCGTTCTGCTCGTGCGGCTCTATCCCGAGCAGAGCCCCGAGTTTCTCCTGCCCGCTCTCTATGGCGGGAGATACTATTTCTACTGCACCAAGCACGGACTGTTCGTGAAATAAAAGAAACTGCCTTGCGTCAGCAGGGCAGTTTTTTGTGTTCGTAAATATTGTATCAATAGTTACTTTGCTTGCGTTCAGCAATATAATTCAATTTTGTAGGGCGACGCGACACAATGCCGCGCGATAAGGTACAATAACTTGCGCAAATTGAAAAGAGCATAAAAGAAGACATAGCTTGCAGGCTCTGGTAGAATGAAGTTACCACACACCATTCTGAAAGGAGACAGCAAACTATGTCCGAGAAAATTGTACAGCTAA
>ENA-UAZD01000145-UAZD01000145.1-human-gut-metagenome-genome-assembly--contig:-NODE-145-length-36116-cov-8.240149_pt1 | contig 36116 bp, 38 predicted proteins | sample MGYA00244112_ERZ654658 | MGnify/ENA primary metagenome ERZ654658 (study PRJEB26926, sample SAMN06164608) | human gut metagenome | biome: ENVO:00009003; feature: ENVO:2100002; material: ENVO:00002003... | reverse complement strand
GTGTAAATGCTCCTTTCCATTCCGAGGGTTTGGGACACTTCCCAACAAGCATTTTGCCGGCGCTGCCGCAGGGCAGGGCGGGTAAAATACGGAAGTGGGTACCCGCTTCCTATGCTTGCTACGAATGTTTTTATCCCTTATGCCTTACTACGGAGCTATGCCCGGTTTTGCCAAACTTCCGCAAAAGAAAAACGCTGCAATCCTCAAAAAAAGATTACAACGCTCTCTAAACCTTATTCAATTCTGACGGACACTTCTTATCTGCCCTCTGTTTCGACTTCCGCTATCTCCTTTGCCGTTGCGCTCACAATCCGTATGCCTGTATCGCTCATACCGTCAAGAAGCGCGTCAAGCTGCCGCCGCTGCGTGTTCTTCTCTGGCGGCGTTTCCAAAAGAAACTGGTCTACGGATATATTGTAGCGGAGCATAAGCTCAAAGAAAATCTGTAAACTTGGGTGCTGCCCCTTGTTCTCAATGTTCGCAAGGTAGCGCGGCGAGATAAACATTTCGTCGCTCACTTTCTTGCGGCTCTCCTTGCGCCCTGTCCGCGCCGCCTTTATCGCTGCCCCAAAAGCCTTGAAATCGTATTTCGGTACTGGTCTTTTTGCCATAGTTATTCACCCTGTTACATTTTACTGTTCCCTTTTCTTCTTGGATATGTCTACACAATTCAATCAGTTAGCCAAAATAATTCATATGTATATGTTGACAATTAGCCGCTTTTTTTGTATAGTATTATTAAAAGGGGGAAATGTTTATGTTACATAGCATGCGTATTCGATAAGCATTGAAATCAAAAAAGATTTTTCCCATTTTCAATATGGGCTTTTTTGTCATGCTTATTTTGCGTATGCTATACAACAAAACTAACGATGTATAGACATAGTATAAAAACTATGCCTTAATTTTGTTGTAGTGTTATATGTATAAATGCAGGTCAATGCTCATGTTGAGAATTGACCTGTATTTTTTTGCACAAAAGGAGAAATATTATGCTTGAAAAATATTGGATAAAATGTCCAATTTGTAACGGAAAGACGAGGGTTCAAGTATTTTATAATACGGTATTAAGAAATTTTCCTCTTTTCTGCCCTAAATGTAAATTAACACATATCATTGATGTTGAAAAATTAGAAATCATAATCAAAAACTCTGAAAAACAAAAGGAAGGATATTAAATGAAACACTTACCTAAAAGTACACTTACGGAAATATTGAATGACCCATACGGATTTACTTACAAAGAAATGTCGGAAGTAATTGGAGAGGATAAAGCAAGAGCCTTATATGCGGAATTGTATAAACAGCCATTTCACAAAAAAAATCTATCAATATCAACAAAAAAAGTCTATAAAAGTAGCGATACTGAAAAGTATGTTTATGAATTGAAAGACAACAGGTATATCGAAACGGTTTTTATTAAACGGCGAGATGGTGGGACTGTTTGCGTAAGTACGCAAGTTGGTTGTTCTGTTGGCTGTATTTTTTGTGAGTCCGGACGCAATGGTTTCGTTCGTAATCTAACACCATCTGAAATTGTGCAACAGGTCATATTGATACGTCAAAAAGTAAATCGTATCGTTTTTATGGGAATGGGAGAACCTTTATTCAATTACGACAACTTGATTGCAGCAATCCATATTCTTCGAGATAGAAATGGACTTAACTTTCCAACCGACGGCATTACCGTATCAACAGTTGGTCCAGTTAATCAATTAAAAAAATTGCGCGAAGAACATCTAAAAATTCAGTTGACAATATCTTTACATGCAGCAACACAGGCTGCGAGAAACTGCATCATTCCTCATATGCACATGTACGCTATTGAAGATGTTGTTAAGCAAGCATTGTCCTATTCACAAAGGCATAATCGAAAAGTGGTATTTGCGTATTTGCTTTTACCAGGTATAAATGACCGTTCCTCAGATATAAGGCAACTTGCAAAATGGTTTAAGGGCAAAAATGTTATGATTAACGTGCTGCAATACAACCCGACGAGTAATTCAAAAATTAGAGCACCACAAAAACAAGAAATGGTTGCGTTCAAACATCAATTAGAGCAAACAGGACTTGAAGTTACCATGAGAGTTTCTCATGGTAGAGAGATTAAAGCAGCTTGTGGACAGTTAGCTAATACATATAATAAAGCCAAAAAACAACAAAAATAATTTAATTAAAAGAGCCAGACGCACAGACGCAGAGCCGATAATATGCAGTTTGAAATACTGCTGTTATCGGCTCTTTTTTGATTTAATTTGTGCCCCCAATAACCATATTGGAGCAAAATCAGAACTGTTGCTTGTCGTTCTTTGATTTCCGCAGCAGCTTTGAAAAACCAAAGCCGCCGTTTCTTTTTATCTTCTAATGAAATGACGCGGTATCACTGTTAAAAGCGGCGGCTAAAAGGAGGTAGCCGCCATGAAGCACATACCATATCGACAAAATCCGACGGTCATTGACACATCAAAAAAAGCCCGACCACCGCCGGGGAAAACTACGTCTATCAATATGAACTGTCTAATCATCTGAATACCGCTTACAATACCTATACGTCTGTCCGGGCTTTTCGGACAGGCGTATTTTGCTGCTCAAAAAATTTTTTGAAAAAAATCCGAAAATCTTCGGCGTTTTTTTCAAAAGGCAGTATTGCCCCGCGAAAAGGGGGAAGCACCACCAACTTTCCAACGAGAAAGGGGGTGAGAATGTGGAACCTAATCGCAGGGAGTTTATAAAACAGTGCGCTTTCCAGAAGTTTTGTAATACGGTACTGCACAATGAAGCGTGTGACGCTCACAAAGAGCTGCACAGGCATAAGGCAAGGGAGATTACCTTTTCCGACTTGACCTTAGAAGAAGCGCGGCAGCTTCATACCTTTGATGAATATTTCAAAGGGGAAATCGCCTTTGAAAGAGCCGGGAAGAAAATCACGCCGAAGCTGCTTCTTGAAGCAATCCGTACTTTGCCGGAAGAAAAGCGCAAAGCCGTACTCCTGTACTATTTCGAGGGAATGAACGACACCGAGATTGCGGAGCTGTTCGATACGTCGAGAAGCACGATACAGTACAGGCGGACAAGCTCTTTTGAGCTGCTAAAAAAATATCTGGAGGAAAATGCTGATGAATGGGACGAATGGTAACGAACCCGGCTACCCGGAAAAAGCCCTTGTTCCCTATCCTGTCATTTTGGCAGCGACAAAGGGCGACCCGGACGCTATGAAGATTGTCTTGCAGCATTTCAGCGGCTACATAGCCCGCCTCTCCATGCGGAAGCTGTACGACGAGCGCGGGAACGTCTATTTTGGCGTAGACCACGACATTCGGGAACGGCTGCAAGCAAAACTGATGATGGCTGTCCTCACCTTTAAGGCAGAGGAATAAACCGCAGCGGCGGGACGCTTTCTCTCTCCCCCTTTTCCGTTCCGCTGCTGACGCGGCAGCAAAGCCATTCTGAACCTTGACAAAGAAAGCGGCGCAAGATAACGGCGGCGCAGCATAGGGCAAATCGGATACGTTCCTTTTGCGCCGAGCCATACGGTGGGTGCGCCATGACGCTATCCGGGTGAGGTTATCCCCGCCCGGACAGCCGAGCGACCAACACCGCGCCGGAAAGCAAGTGTAGCGGCTTGCGGGCGACGACACGCAAAATATACAATGATACTTCCTTACAGCCACAGTCCGAGCGTTAAGAGCGTCGCAGGCAATGGGTAGGGCTGCATGAGAACCATGCCGGGGTGAAATTCCCATGAGGTTATGCTAATAACCGTCCGATTAAAGCCTTTGTTTTCTTGAATAGTGGACTTGCTGCTATTCATAGACTGTATTATATGTTTGCGAAAGAAAGGGGGATTTTCTTTGACGCAAAACCAGACGCCCGTTACCACAACGGAGCATAAAATCGGAAAAGTTACTTACCTTGTATGTTCGTCCGCAAGTGAACGCGCAACGGACACACTGGATAAAAAGATAAAGAAGCTCATTCGCAAGGACATGGAGCTGAACCCCGCAAACGCCCGGAAATAGGGCGTTTCTTCACATTTTATACATGACACAGGCAGCGGTATGTGGTATAATATAGACAGTACAAATACCATGCTTGTCTGTCGTCGGAAAGGAGGACAAAATGTTACAGACAGACAAGATTACCGCTTTATATTGCAGATTGAGCCAGGAAGATATGCAAGCCGGGGAAAGCGAAAGCATACAGAACCAAAAACTGATTTTACAAAAGTATGCTGACGAACACCACTTTTTCAACACACGCTTTTTTGTAGACGACGGATTTTCCGGCGTGAGCTTTGAGCGTGAGGGGCTTCAAGCCATGCTGCATGAGGTTGAAGCCGGGAACGTGGCGACCGTCATAACAAAAGACCTTTCCCGTCTGGGACGTAATTATCTGAAAACCGGCGAACTGATAGAGATTGTTTTCCCCGAATACGAAGTGCGCTACATTGCCATTAACGACGGTGTAGACACAGCGAGGGAAGATAACGAGTTTACCCCTCTGCGGAACTGGTTCAACGAGTTTTACGCCCGCGACACCTCAAAGAAAATCCGGGCTGTCAAACAGGCAAAGGCACAGAAAGGCGAGCGCGTCAACGGCGAAGCTCCTTACGGCTACCTTATCGACCCGGATAACCGCAATCATCTGATACCCGACCCGGAAACGGCACACGTCGTAAAACAGATTTTTGCAATGTATGTACGGGGCGACCGTATGTGTGAAATCCAGAACTGGCTGCGGGACAATGAGATATTGACCGTCGGGGAACTGCGCTACCGCAGGACAGGGAGCAAACGCCACCCCCGCCCACAGCTCAACGCATGGTACAACTGGCCGGATAAGACACTGTACGACATTCTGACAAGGAAAGAGTATTTAGGGCATACCATAACCGGGAAAACCTACAAGGTATCTTATAAGTCGAAAAAGACGAAAAAGAACCCGGAGGAAAAAAGGTATTTCTTCCCCAACACTCACGAACCTTTGATTGATGAAGAAACCTTTGAACTTGCACAGAAGCGGATTGCCACCCGGCAACGCCCGACAAAGGTTGATGAAATTGACCTGTTTTCCGGGCTGCTCTTTTGTGGGGACTGCGGCTACAAAATGTATGCAGTACGCGGAGCCGGGACGCTTGAACGGAAACACGCCTACACTTGCGGCAACTACCGCAACCGGGCAAGAAATGATATGCTCTGCACTACGCATTATATCCGCAAAAGCGTATTGAAAGAACTTGTCCTTGCAGACTTGCAGCGAGTAACGTCTTATGTGAAAGAGCATGAACAGGAGTTTATCGAAACCGCCAACGAGTGCAGCGCAAAGGCAGTACAAAAGACGCTGACACAGCAGCGGAAAGAACTTGACAAGGCGCAGAACCGTATTAACGAGCTGAACATCTTATTCCGCAAGCTCTACGAGGACAACGCTTTAGGGAAACTTTCAGATGAACAATTTGCTTTTCTGACTTCCGGCTATGATGAAGAAAAAAAGACGCTGACCCGGAGGATTGCGGAGCTGTCACAGGAAATCGACAACGCCACCGAGCGCAGCGCGGACGTAAAAAGGTTTGTCGCACTGGTACGCAGATACACAGCGATTGAAGAACTGACCTACGAAAACGTCCATGAATTTATTGACCGTATTCTTATTCACGAACTGGATAAGGAAACGAACACCCGCAAAATCGAAATCTTTTATAGCTTTGTCGGCAGAGTTGATACAGGCGACAAGCCTACTGAAAGTATCTCCTATTTCAGACAGATAGGAGCCGACGTAAAGAGTTATGCTATCTAACATACATCAAAAAGAGGTAAGATAACACCCTCTGCAAAAAAGGTATCGTTATCTTACCTCAACAAAGGTAGTCCCACTTACGCCGTCATCTACGAAAAACTGAGGATGCAAATATCCGTGTTTCTTAGCATAATCCAAAAGAATTTCCTTTTGGTTGGTTATGCTGTTGGATTCCATATCCTTTTTATCATCATCAACAGATAAGCGACAATAGAGTGCCGTTATTTTCTCTTTTTCCTGCCCTTGTGTATTTTTGTTTTTAGTTGCCATAAAATTTATACTCCTTTCCGACAACCGGGCATTGCAAGATAATGCAAGTATATACTGCAACGCCCTTGTTGTCGAATGTGTAATTTTGCTTATATGAGATTTTCCTGCTTTAACAGTTCGATAAACTGATGCAGAACACTTTCCGTTCCCTTATCATCAAAGTGGGAGGTTACTTCAAAATATCTGCCGCCGATTATATGGGTGGTAGGTTCGTCATTTTCATATTGAAACGGAAATATATCGTTATGTTCTAATCTGATAATTTTATTATCCATTATCGTTCCTCCCTTGCGTTGCGTTCTCGTTTTCTCTGCCAGTTTTCCAGCAGTTTTATGATTGTTTTTTGCATATCCTTATTGGAATAATTCTTGGGGAAATACTTTCGAATATCTTCCGTCATAAACCTAACCTGTTCCCTTTGGTTTGGCTTTTCCTCACTTAACACAGCAAATACCGTGTCAACAGATAATCTTCCTTGGCTGCTGAATTTTCGTAAACGCTGAGCCTGTGAGAGCGACGGAGTAGCGTCGGCATATTCAATTTCATCTAACAAAACTCGCTGTTCTCTTTCAGGCAGATACGAAAGTTCAACCGTCGGAGTAAACGCTATCCTCTGTTCGTCCACCATTTTTAGCAGTTCGGGGATTAAATATGTTAAGCGGATATATCGCTGAACATTTCTGCCGCTTTCGGTGTCGGTTATGTTATCTCTTGACTTGTGGACAGCTTGTCCATGAGTTTTGCCCTGATGCTTTAAGGCTTCTAATTTCATTTTGTAAGCAAAGGCTTTTTCGCTTGGTAAAATATGTTCACGGTGTATATTGGAATCCACCATTTGCACAATCGCCTCGTCTTTGCTCATTTCTTTGATTGTCGCAGGCACTTCGGTTATGCCTAATTCTTTGCACGCCTCAACTCGTCTGTGTCCGCTAATGATTTCATATTTACCTGCCGGAAAAGGACGAACGATTATCGGCTCAAGCAGTCCGTTTTCCTTTATGCTTTCTGTTAATTCTTGCTGTTCGATTCCGTCCCTTTTCTTAAACGGATGATTTTCAAAGGGAACAAGCAAATCTATGCCTATGTTTTTTATCATTTTTCCGCCTCCGTTAATATTTCAACTTTTTTGAGGGAAATACCCTTATGATTTTTCTCATAAATCAATTTTAAATTTGTTCCGTTATCTATCTCGTAAAAACCAAGATAACTCTGCCACCAAAATACCGGTGTGATTATTTTTCTTCCGTCGCTTAGCCGAAGAAAGAGTCGCAGCATATTTCGGCTTGCTTCTGCTCGCATTATTAACTTTGCGAAGTATTCGCCCTCTTTGTCAATAAATTTGTAGTCGGAAGTAATGATGTGTTCCTCTCTCATTTCTTCTCTTGTGTAAACTTTGTTTTGAATCATAATATATCCCTTCTTAATAAATTCTCTTTATCGGAAAGTAAAAGCTATATATTTATTTATATATTTATACGGTTACTCTCCGATTTGTTTTTAATCACCGATTTATCTTCGCTTTACACCTCTTATTTTTGTATTAAAAAGGTGTCGAAATTGATGATTTTTTCTTTTGTATCAGCTTTTTATTGAAAAATAGTGTAGCTATATTGAATTAACCGCTGTCATCATATTCACGGCGATTTTTAACGCTTTTTGCACCTCTTTTGGAATGATATTTTGGGCAGCTGACAACAACCGCTCGAAAGCTCTGTTTGCATTGGTTTGAGCATTTACGGCATAGATTGTTGTAAGTTCTTCTGCCGGTGATGGGGCTTAGGAAGAACGCCCATTCTTGTTTTGCTTTCTTTGATAATCTCGACATTGTAAAAACTCTTTCAATTGGTAGGCAACGAAAACGGTCAAAAATTAACCCCCCTGACAAATAATTTTTTATTACCCCTTCACTCATTTGGACAAAGGGTGCCAAAATGCACACCCAAAATAACCACAAACTCAAAAAAATTCCTCTCACTTGTTTGAACTGTGAGAGGAAAAAGTCAGGGTATCTTTCTAAAACTTTTTAATTTTTTGCGTAAAATAAAAAAGATTCCCGAAAAAACATCTCGGAAATCTGAAATCATATTCTATTATGTTTTATCTTAGCGAGCAGACCATTTGGATAGACAAATCCAAACGGTAGTAGTTAGGGGCACCCTAAAACCTGTAATAAAAACACATAAATCGCTGTTTGCTGATTGCATCGCTGAAGTTTAACATTATTAAAATGTTATCCAGTAAAATGAATCTAAATCCTCTAATATTTCATAACATTTTAAAAATATTATTTTATATTTTTAAAATGTTATTGACTATTTAATGTTTATGTGCTAATATATAACCAAACAGGAGGGAGGGGTATATATGAAAAAACAGACCGAAGAAAGCAAGCATGACAAATTCGTTAGACTTGCTGAAGCCAGAACTAATAAAATTATCGATACCTTGCAGCTCCTTGGCAATTGTTCAAATACTTCTGTCTACGAATATTCGCCAGATGAAGTAGAGGAGATTTTCCAAGCAATCGAACAAGAACTGCGAGAAGCAAAAAAGAAATTCACAAAAGTAGAACCTGAGAAGGTAACCAGATTCTCGTTAAGCAAGCGCAAGAGGTGAGAAATATGTTTAATCTTACACAAAAGTGGAACTTCCCATCCAATAACTATGGTCAGATTTTCGGTATTGCTGATTCTGGCGTTGAAACTTTCAAAGGTACTCCTATTAAGTCTTTGGCCAGAGAGATTTGTCAGAACTCTCTGGATGCAGCGCTTGAAAACGGAGAACCCACTCGTATCGAATTCAAGACTTTTGAAATCGACCCCCATCAAATTCCTGACTACAGTAATTTGGAAGATGCCCTTAAGCGAGCATTAGATTTTTGGTCGCAGCAACAATCTACCAAAGCAAAAACCTTCTTTAAGCAAGCACTGGATGTAATACATAAACCTACTATCACTTGCTTACGAATCAGTGACTTCAACACCTCTGGACTTGTTGGCTCCCGTGAAGAATATAATTCACCATGGTGTAACTTAACAAAATCTTCGGGTGCATCTGACAAATCCGGCAGTCATGGCGGATCTTTTGGTATTGGCAAATTTGCCCCATATGCCTGTTCCGCACTCAGAACCGTTTTTTATAGTACCAGCGATCAAGATGGTGTTTGTGCTTCTCAGGGTGTTTCCAGGTTAACCTCTTTCAAAAACAAGAAGAATGAAATTACTCAGGGAACAGGTTTCTATGGCAATGACAAGAACAGCCCTATGTATAAGCAGTATTCTTTAGCCCCCGCCTATTCCCGTAATGCTGAAAACTCTGGCACTGATATTTTTATTGTAGCTTTTAATGGTGACAGTGGTTGGCAACACCAGATGATAGCATCCGTTCTGGATGGTTTCCTTTACGCTATTTACAACGATACTCTGGTAGTAGATGTTGATGGAACTATTATCAGTAAGGATACGCTTGCTGATTTGATGATTTCTCATAAGGAACACTTCAACGAACACGCTGATGAATACTATCAGGCGCTGACTGACGAGAAATTGGCAAGAACATTTACTAAAGAACTTACTGATGATCCTGAAATTATCGGCAAGCTCACACTGAAATTGATGATTATGCCGTCCTTTAGTAGACGAGTTGCAATGATTCGCCAAACAGGCATGAAAATCAAAGATAAGGGTAACATCAATGGTTTGATTCCGTTTGCCGGCACACTGTTCATTGAGGGGGATGCCATCAACTCATATCTCCGTAGCCTTGAAAATCCACAGCACCTTGAATGGGAAGTCGAACGTGCTGACAACAAGAACAAAGCCAAACGTCTGCTCACAACGCTTACACGTTTCATCAAGGCATCCTTGGATGAAATGAAAAACGACGAAAGTGAAGAAGCTCTCGATCCAACAGTTGGTGAATACCTTTCTGCCAGTGACTTTGACAAATCCCATAATCAGGAACGTACCGAAGCACTGCAGGATAGTATTAAGGATATTAAAATCCGTGTAACCGAAGTCGCTCCTAAGCCTTCTGGAACCCAGACTGACGACCCCGGAAAAACCCTTGTAGATGACGAGGAAGGCGATATTATTGTTACCGACCTTCCCGGAGAAGGTGGTAGTGGTAGTCAGGGTCAAGGCAGTCACGGTGGCAATGGCGGTGGTAACAATCCTGGCGATGGCGGTGGCAATGTTCCTGTGGAACACCGTAAGAAACTGTCTGCTATTTCTGCAGCCAGTGTTCGTAATGTCGTTCGTAACAAGACCACAGGTGAGTATACGATTGTGTTTACTCCAGGCTCCTCCGCTACTGATGGCGTTTTAGAGGTATTTATGTCAGCTGAATCTCAGAACTACGAAGCATCTATTGTTACAGTATCTAGTTCTGAGTGCCCTGAGTTAAGGTTCGTTAAAAATAGAATCACAAATCTAACATTCACTGAGAAAAAGGCGCTCAGACTCAATATTCAGCTTGATTATCACGATTATTGTTCTTTGGAGGTGAAAGCGTATGGAAATCAAGTATAAATTATATCCTTATCCCGTGCTGTCCTCTTATTCAAATGATTATGGAAACGGCTCTTTTGATGTAGCCATTGATATTGTGTGTGACGGTTATGATCTGCGTATCGACTTTCTTGCAACCCTCACTTGTCAAAGCCTCCAAAACTGCATCAAACAGGGCGTTGCAAAGTATGTTTACCACTTAGAGTGTGCACAAACAGGCTTCCGTACGGTTGTCCAAACAGATAAGGTCAGCGAGGTATATACCTTGTTGAGTAAGGCAGTGAACGGTAAATTGCAAATATGCCCGTTTGTTGTGGCAGTCGATGACCTGAAAGGTTTTACCAGCCCTGATTTCCACGAAGATTATCAAGGCATCGCCTTCGACATCGAAGCTGGTTGTGTAATGGCTGTAGGTAAAATGGTGACAGTGGATATTTCTAAAGATATTGATGATCTTGCAAACACACCGTCCATTTTCAATATCAGCAAGAACCCTGATGAAAACTGCAAACAAATGCTGGTTGATATGTCTCAGCGCAAAATCATCATCAAGCTTCCTCTTAGCGATTTTTATAGCTATAAAGCCTTGAGCGCTACCCCTCTGGCGCAGCCTATTCTAAACTCTCTTACTGTCGTTCCTGCTCTTGTATATGTTTTGGAAGAACTGAGAGCTTTACCTATCCAAGAACGAAGCGAGAACTCTGACACATTATGGTACAAGGTTTTATCAAAAGCGCTATTAACACAGTTTGACTGTGATATTGAAAGCGAAGAATTCAACAACCAAAACTGCTTAGTTCTTGCTCAAAAACTAATAAACAATCCGGTAACGGATGCATTTACCTTTTTGACAAGTAGCTTTGGTGCGGCAGGAGGTGACGAATAATGAAGCTACAGTTCGTAAGTTACGATAACATCGACATTATCAAGTCCAATCTCAAAAACTGGGTTGATAATTTTAAGCAGGATTCTTCTGAATGGTTGCAGGAAGAACTTGGAAATTCATTGTTTTCTGACACAAAATTCGCTGAAATTCCCGATTTTAGCCTGGATATGACTACGGACAAGCCATTCCTTACAGAAGCCGAAAATGTCAAACGCATTTACGGAAATTTCCGTTTTCTGTCTGATTCTCAGGCTTCAGACGAACGCTTGTGGGCAGGACTATGTCTTGGTCCTTTCTGGGACTATGTAAAGTACAGATGGGACATTAACAAGAAATGTACCATTGGTAATGTGCAACAACACTTTTTCTTTGGCTTTGGTGCCAGACGCTCTTTGACGAGAAATGCCTTATCCAGATTGTGGTGGATTGGTCGTCTTACATATGACGAGAAACGTTCTGACCCTTGGGAACTTACAAAATTCGTGTGTGAAAGTTCTGACTACATCATGCATATTCTGGAACGTAATACCTCCAACAATCCATCCATCGTTCGTCCTTTCCTTAGTGCGATAATAGAAGCCAAAGCACAAGGCTTGCCGATTGACACAAACATTGTCGGCGAACTGTCTAAGTACCTCAATTTGCTTGGTGGTATTTACATTCTGGATTGCTTGCCAGAACAGCGCATTCACGATAAGATTCTTGCCAAAGCAAATGAAATTTGCAAAGCACCTGAAAAAGTAACTGCATAAAGTAAATGGGTCACTCCTGTTATAAAGGAATGACCCATTTTTTATTCTGTTGCATTATTCAATATAATAAGAACACTATCAGCGATAGCCTTTGCCAGAAACGGTGGTACAGCATTACCAACCTGTTGGTATTGTGAATCTTTCGTTCCTTCAAAAATGAAGCTATCCGGGAAAGTCTGTAATCTCGCTGCTTCACGTATAGAAATAGCACGATCCAGTTCAGGATGAATCCACATGGATTTTCGTACATTAACAACGGTTCCAGACGGTTCATCATATTTCAGACGCATATAGATAGTGTTTTGCGTACGGTCTGCGTTGCTATAGGTCGTTTTAAGCTCAGGATCAAGATTATGAAAATTTTCGCCTGCTTTGAGGGCCTTAAATCTTGCCATGGCTGTTTCTCTGGTCGCTGTAGTAATATGATTATACAGTGCTCGACCTCTTAACTCTTTTTCCAGTCCTATCGCATTAGGATGTGCTTCAAGCTCAATGTAATCTCCAGTAACCTCGGTAACGGGGATTACATCCTGAATATCAGCAATCGCATCACGGACAGTTCTATAATTTCCTTCTGTAAATTTTATTTCAGGGGCAACGTATTTGGCATTCATTTCTTTTTTTAGACCTACAATAATGAAGCGCTCTCGTCGCTGTGGTGCTCCATAATGAATGGCATTAAGCGTATTCTCACTTAAAACGTAATTATAAGGGGCATTCTCCAAGATTGCTCTAATGTAATCCAAAACCGGATAAGACTTAACTATCGCCACTAAGCTACCGTTGTCTTCCTTGTATTCAAAAACATGAATGCCATTATCAGTTAGTTCCTTAATTTTCATGATAGCTCGTTGCATCATGATGGAATTACCAATAGCCAACACAACATCGTCAAAGTTATCTTTACACTCAATATACTGCAATATTGCAGTGGCCATTTTGGCATCATTTTCCTGCAAAACATTGAGTTTTTCGGCTTCGGCAGTTATCTTCAGAATCTCATTAAGTTGCATAATCAGCTTCTTCTGATGTTTTTCAAGAGTAGAATCAAACTTGGTATGGTTGATTCGATAACGATAAAGGATATTGATGATTTTATAGAAACTTTCTGCCCATGCATATTCCATTTCTGCCCGTGCTGTTTCAAGGAAGACGATAGAGTTATCAAAATTCACACATTCGGGCAAAATTTCTATTTTATCCTCTGACAATGGAAGTGCCATGATTCTTTCGTTATCAAGGTCTTGTTCTTCAAGGAAAAATCTATGCACCTGGGAACGTAACATGGCAACATTTTCCATTACAAAGGCTTTTGGATTTAGTTCGCAAATTGCACGAACATACTCTTTTACCAGTCTATTGTTCATGCTGATTACCGTAGTGTGTTGACGATTGGCGTTCGAGAACCCCTGACATGGCGGCCCACCAATTACAATGTCAACAGAGCCTACAGTATCTTGCAGTTCTGCATAGTCTATTGTTCTTACATCAGAATACAGCCGTGCTAACTTAAAATTTCTCTTATAGGTTTTTCTGGCGTTCAAATTGTTTTCTGCAGCTGCAACAATTTTCACTTGACCTGTTTGCCTGAAACCGAGGCTTAGTCCACCAGCTCCAGCAAACAAATCTACCACATTATATATCATTTTTGTTCTTCCTCCACCAAATGTTTGCTTACGTCGAAATCGATTCCTCGAGCTTCGCAAAAACTATTTATTAGCTTCAGTGTTTTGAAATTAGGTTTGCTTTTTCCTGATTCCCATCTGTTGACGGTAGCAAATGATACACCTAATACTTCGGCAAATTCCATTTGGCTCATCAAGCATTTGTGGCGGATAAACTTTATGTCATTACTGAAACTCATTTATAACTCCTCTATCTCATATATATATCAATATTATAACATATTTATATCTATTTTTCAAGACAATTTGCTTGCATCAGTCTGATTATATCTGAAATAAACTTTTGAAATTCTCAGGAATGTTTCTTTGCAATGGTTTATCTTTGAAATAGTACGGTCACATATAACTTTCATGTGGCAGCCAACCTGCTCGCTGATGTCATTGGGTTTTAGGGTGTAGCCCTAATGAGAACCGTTTTGGATAAACCTATCCACAAATGGTCTGCTCGTTAAGATTAAGCAGAAAACTTCGGCTCATACAAAACAAGGCACAATCAACGGATTTCTTTGTTCCGAAGGCTGTGCCTTTTCGTTATGTTATGTATAAATTACTTTAACTTTTTCTTCTTGGCTTGCAGAATTTTAAGCAGAGCATCATCAACACAGTCCGTATATTTGCCAGCTGAGATGAGAGCGTTTTTCTCTGAAATAAGACTTTCGATTATCAGTTTTCTTTCTTCCGGTGTTAGATAAATATGATACTTTCTCATACAAATATCACTTCCGTATTAACGATTTCAGTTGCTCGATTACGGATGTTATTCATTTTTTGCACCCATAACACGGGGTTATCCGATTTCAATTTTTCCGTTACACTTTCTTTTTCGGCAAGTAATTTTACAAGCTGCTGAAACATTTCTTCAGCTCGTGTATCAACTTCCGCAAGGTGCTTGTTAAGTATGCCTTTTGTTAAATAGTTGTAGTAAATTATGCGGTGGTTTTCTTTAAGATGCCTGCGATATCGCTGTCCCCATACTCCAATTTCTATTTGTTCTTCTTGCGGTAGTGCAAGTGTGGGCAGACTGTAATCACCGTTCGCTTTATAAGTTCCGCCAAAATTTTCATAAATAGATTTCATTGAAAAATCCTCCTTTGTTTTAGTGTAGTTACATTTTACAAAAGATTTTTCAAAAAAACAAATGTGCCGATTGCAGAAAAATAGGCACCAATCAATTTGGTCAGTGCCTATTTTCACCCTTGCAATGCCGATTTTACTGTGTTTTTAGAATACTTCCTTACAAACACTCAGCTTTCGTTGCGGTTGTTTTTGTTTTTTGTGGCGTGCGGTCGTAAATACCAAAATAGAAATAGGCTATTGCCGCTCTCAATTCACAAAGTCCTCGCCTTTTTCCCGACATTGAGAAACATCAAGATTCATCTCCCCGCTGTTTTAGCAGACCGGGGCTTAGACTTTTCGGCACATTTTGCCGCCAAAAACCAAGCGTTGACAAGCAAAATTGTCGCGACCCAGGAGAGCGGGAACGCATGATAAAGCATGGGGAGCGTGCTACCGTCAATAGCCGTCTCGCCGAAGCCGTTGACCGACGCCTGCACAAAAATATTTGCCAGACAAAACACCGCACCCTGTATCGCAGAGGGCAAGCCGGTTTTGCTGCTCGAACACGGGGGCAAGACGGAAGGTTCCGACTTGCTGAGTTCCTATCATGTTCGCCCCGATATCCGATTCACGACCTGGGAGGATTTCTCCATCATGGCGATGGCGGAAAAGGGAATGGGAATAAGCATACTGCCCGATTTGATATTAAGGCGCGTCCCGTACAAAATCGAAATACGCCCGCTGGAAGAGCCGTATTACCGCTCAATCGGGCTCGCAATGAAAAACAGAAAAAATCTGACTCCCGCCGTTCAAAAATTTATCGAATATCTGCCTTTCAGGGAGACGGAGTAAATATAAATAAAAAATCAGCCGCAACAGTAAAAACTGCTGCGGCTGTTCGCTGTTTTATAAATATATTTTATTCCGCGCTCTTCTTGCCGGTGATCTGCGGAACGCGGCCGATTATCAGCGCGACAATCGCGGTGATGATGATCTCGGGGATCATGTAGAGGCCGTTGTAGATAACGGAATAGAGGAGTGCCAGACCCTGACCGCTGAACTTCTCAAGAATCTTTGCGCCGAGGGCGAAGCCATCCTGCGAGAAGAACCACTCAGCCCATGTGCCGAAGAAGATGTAGCCGGAGATGATGTGGGCGAGATAGCGAAGCGAGAGCGCAACTATCGAGCCGACGCACAGAGATGCGGACGGATTCTTAATCTTGTTTCTGAAGATGCCGCCGAAGCCGAGGACGGTATAGGCGATTATGTAGTCGATGAGGCAGACGCAAATGGCTTTCCAGAGCACCATGTAGCTGTCAGAGCTGGGCATGAAGAACGCCGAGACGGTCTTGAAGCCGAGGAGCATCTGAACGACTGCATAGACGAAACCGGTGAGCAGACCCCACTTCGTGCCGTTGCGGTAAGCGGCGAGAACGATAGGCAGCATGCTGCAGATGGTGAATCCGCCGCCGAACGGGAGATTCAGGAACGGGATGAAGCTGCACACGACATTGAGCACGGTTGCGATAGCAATAAGCAGCGCACACTCAACAAGAACTTTTGTGTTGCTTTTCTTGGCTGTTGACATAAGTTTTCCTCCAAAAATAAATTCAGCGTCTATGCGGTATGCACAGACGCTGTCAGTTTATATAATATACAGCAACAAGGCTGTCTATTATCCTTCCTACGCCGGCATTATCCGGATCAGGTCAGAGGGTATCATCTCAGCCGTTCGAAAAATAAGAACGGCACCCCTGGCTATTTGATTTTAATTATTTCTGTTCGTGCTGCTCCGCTTTTCCCTCGGGAGTATCTCTGTAATACTGGGTCTTGGGATGCGGATGCTTTGTGGAATCCCAGAGCTCCTGAGCTACGGGCGCCCACTCAGCGGCGAACTTGTCGCAGCGCGAGCAGAGGGTGTCGACATCCTCGGGCGCGAGCAGGTCGGTGGACTTGGCTCCAGTCTCCTTGACCATCTTTCTCAGACACTGCGGGTTTTCAAGCATCGGGCACGGGCGCAGATGGTTGTTGTTGAACGGCTGACCGTGCCAATATGCCTGGAAGAGCGGACGCTTGAGCGCCTCGATGAGTGTCTGTTCGCGGATGTTGGAGTCCGAGTAGTGTATGAACACGCAGGGCTCGATATCGCCTGCGGAGTTGATATGGAAATAATTTCTGCCTCCCGCGATGCATCCGCCGACATATTCCGCGTCGTTCTGGAAGTCGATGACGAACATGGGCTTTCCGGTCTTGCTGTTGCGCATTTTGCGCAGCCAGCGGTACATATGCGTGCGCTGCTCGGGCGTGGGGATAAGCTCCTCAACTGCGGCAGAACCGACGGGCATATAGTTGAAATACCATGCGAAGCGAACGCCCTTGGAGATCATCAAATCGACGAATTCATCGGAGGTGACTGCGTCGACATTCGCGCGGGTGTAGCACACGGAGATGCCGAACAGGCAGCCCTTGCTCTTGAGCAGATCCATCGCCTTCATGACATGGTCATAGCTGCCCTCGCCGCGTCTTGCGTCATTGCTGTCTTTCGTGCCCTCGATGCTGATGGCGAGCGAGATATTTCCGACTCGCTTCATCTCTTCGCAGAACTCCTCGTCGACGAGATCGGCATTCGTATAGGAGAGGAACGCGCAGTCCGGATGAAGCTCGCAGAGCTTGATGAGGTCTTTCTTCCTCAGAAGCGGCTCGCCGCCGGTGAACATATAGAAATGGGTGCCCATTGCGACGCCCTGGTTTACGATATCGTTGAGCTCACCAAAAGTGAGGCTCTGCTTATGACCGTATTCCGCACTCCAGCAGCCCTTGCACTTGCGGTTGCACGCGCTTGTCGGGTCGAGAAGAATGACCCACGGAATATTGCAGTGATATTTTTCGCGGTTTGCGCGAACGGTCTTTGTGCCGTTGACTCCCGCGCCCAGTCCGAGAGCGAGCATCATATTCATCAGAACATTGTCGTCGATCTCGTCTATAAGCTTGAGCGCCAGCTGACGCCAGACGTTCTCGGGGTCTTTCGCGCCCTCGCGGAAGCTGTCGAAGTTTTTCGCGGGGAAGATGTTGCCGACAAATCGCTCGGATCTGTCAACAAGCTTAACAAGATTTGTGTCGGGGTCCTTTCTGACATATTTTATCAGGCGGGACAGAACCGCTGCGGCTGCTGCTCGCTGAACCTTATCTTTGACCGTCATTTGCGCGGCTCCTTTCGTTTCGAAAATATCTTAAATCTAAGTAAATAGTTTATCACAGGTTCAAAATAAAATCCACATCTAAAAGAAAAAAGCCGAAAAAGGTAATAAAGTTTTCGATTTGTTCATAAAAGTGTTTCGGATTTTTTATTGAGGTTGCAAAAGTTGATTTTTGCGGATATACTATAGGATAGAAATTTTTGTTAGGGGAACCGATTTGAAGAAGTTTTTTAACGAGCACCGCGATGTGCTCATGCTCATTCTGCGCTGTGCCGTTGCGGCGGCGCTTTTGATTATCGCCGTTGTCAACTACGACAAGCTGACCAAAATCGATATGCGCGCCCTCGTTGCCGGCGCGGGCAGCACCGCCGCCGCGGTGGCTGTTATAATCGGCGTGTTTGCCGTTAAATCCGTGCTGTTTATAATACCCGCGTCGATGATATATATTTACGTCGGCATGGCGTTCCCGACCGCCTCGGCAATTGCGATAAATCTCGCGGGCATCGCGCTCGAGATAACCGTCACATATCTGCTCGGTTGGTTTCTCGGCGGCGAATATGTCGAAAAGCGGCTCAAGGGCAGCAAGGCGGGCGACAAGGTTCTCGCCCTCGGCGACGGAAAGAAGCTCTCGGCGCTCTTTCTCGTGCGCTTTCTGCCTGTGTTCCCGATCGATTTTGTCAGCCTTTTCCTCGGCGCAACGAAGCTGCCGTATTGGAAATACGCGCTGATATCGCTCGGCGGAATAATGCCGCGCGTCATACTTTTCACTATCCTCGGCGACGGCATATATGACTATATCCCGATGGATAAGATAGTGCTTGTCATCGTCTGCTGCATCCCCGCCGTGATAGTCTGGTGGGTGATAAAATTCTTCCGCAACAAAAAGAAAAACTCATCTGCCGGTTGAGCCGAATCCGCCCTCGCCGCGCTCCGTCTCGTCAAGGCTGTCGACTTCGACGGGCTGAGCCGGAATGACAGGCGCGAGCACGAGCTGAGCTATTCTCTCGCCGGGCTGTATAGTATAATCCTCTCTCGAAGTGTTAATGAGTCCCACACATATCTCGCCGCGGTAGTCGCTGTCAATGACTCCGACTCCGTTCGAGAGCGAAATACCGTGCTTTATCCCGAGACCGCTGCGCGCATAGACGAATGCAGCGGTCTCGTTGTTTTCTATGGCGATCGCTATTCCGGTCGGTATAACCGTGCGCTCGCCTGCTTTGAGAACAACTTCGTTTTCCGTGCAGGCGCAAAGATCCAGTCCTGCGCTGCCGGAGGTCGCACGCTTCGGTATTATTGCGCCGGGGCGCACTTTTTTCATCTTGAGAGTGAGCATATTTTATCTCCTTTATTCAACTCCGCGATAGAGAAGTCCGCGCGTAAATTCGCCCTGCGGGGCGTCTCCCCTGCGGTAGCTTTCAAGTACTTTTTCACATTCTTCTTTTGTCTCGGTCGTGAACCACAGCAGCGAGAAGTCGGCAAACTCGAACTGCTCGCGCTTGTCGCTCTCGACTATCGGCACGCTGTTGAGCAAGGTCGAGGCAAACGGCGTGCACTCGACGGGAAATGTCACGCCCATCCTGTCAGTCAAAAACCCATGCTTGCGGCATTTGTAGCAGGTCGTGCCGTTCTTGACCGGGCAGTTTCTCGTCTGCATCAGCGGCAGACGCCCGTAAGCGAACACGCCGCGCGGCAGTTTTCCGCCGAGCGAGGCGCACTGGGCAATTTTCAGCTCGGTGCTGAGTATGGCGTCAGTGAAGCCGAGGCGCGCAAACTCGTCGAGCGAGAATGTATTGAATATATTTGTGCCGGGCAGAGCGCAGAGCTTCATGCCCGCTTTTTTGGCTATCGCCGCGCCGTCGAGAGAGCAGACTGCGGCGAGGGATATTCCGTTTTTGCGCGCTTTTACGAGCGAATTGTAAACCGCATCGTCGCCGCCGAATATCGCGGCGGGGACTTCGACTGCGGGCTGTATCTTTTTGTCTTTGAGATACTTCACGGTCTCTTCGCCGACGCCCATTGGCAGTATCACGCGGCGCACATATGAGAGATCGGACGGTATCTGCGAAATACTTCTGACTCTGATTACATAGCCGCGGTTTTGAGAACGGCGGCGTCTGATTGAAATTTCCTGCGGATAAAACGGAATTTCAGAGCGCTCGGCAATCTTTTCTTCGAGCATCGCGAGAGCCTTTCTGCGAAGCGAATTTATCTCGGACGCGCTCAAAAATATGTCGTCTCCAATATCAATTCCGACTTCTCCGGCATAAAACTGAGTCGAGCCGCATTTGCGCAGTCTGGTTTCTATTTCTTCGCTTCCGACCGCTCTGTTCTGCGCTTTCTGCACGGCGTTTTCAGATTCCGCAAAGACGCTCTTGCCTGCGGCTTTGACCGCGAGGTATGCCTTTTCGCCGACCTGCGCCGACAGGTGCATATCTGCTCTTATCAGCGGCTGTTCGCCATCGTAGAGTGCGGCAAGCGGAGAGAGAACATCCTTTGCGGCGGTGACATCCTCCTTGCGGCGCACGCCGAACATATCGCGCCCGAGAGCCCCGTTATAGTAGCCGGAGGTGAACCCGGAGCGGGAGAATATCGCGCCGAGCGTGCGCTCGTATTCGGCGGCGCTTTCGCCCGCGAGACTCTTTTTGCAGGCAGTCACTGCGGCGGCAACATATTCCGGCCGCTTCATGCGTCCCTCTATTTTGAACGAGAGAACGCCCATCTGCGCGAGCTCCGGCAGGTATTCTATCAAAGACACATCTTTAAGGCTCAGGTCGTGTCCCGTGCCGCCGTCGGCGGCAAACGGAAGTCTGCACGGCTGGGCGCATAAGCCCCTGTTGCCCGAGCGCGAGCCGAGCACCGCGCTGAGTTGGCACTGACCCGAAAGGCACATACACAGCGCGCCGTGGACGAACATCTCGAGCTCTATCGGCGACTGCGCGGCTATTTTTTCTATCTCTTTTTTAGAGAGCTCCCTCGGCAGCACCGCGCGGCAAAAGCCCATGTCCGCGAGCATTTTTATTCCGTCGAGGGTCTGCACGGAAGTCTGTGTCGAGGCGTGCAGAGGCATATCAGGAGCCGCTTTGCGAATAAGCGAAGTGAGCCCGATATCCTGTAAAATAAGTGCGTCTGCTTTGACATCGCAGGCGCACCTGACGGCGTTCATCGCCGTTTCCATCTCATCGTCACGCACAAGGGTGTTGAGCGTGATATATACCTTGACCCCGCGCGCGTGGCAGTATTCGACCGCCTGCGCGAGTTCTTCATCGCTGAAATTTGCGGCGTTGCGGCGTGCGTTCAGCTCCCGTCCGCCGAGGTATACGGCGTCGGCTCCGCAGCGCACAGCCGCGGTCAGCGAATCAAACGAGCCAGCAGGCGCAAGTATCTCTGGCTTATTCATCTTTTGACCCGTGCTTCTTTTTATATTCGGCGAGCTCTTTTGTGAGCCTGTCCGCCTCGCGTACGGCTATCTCGCGGTCGGTCTTGGCGCGCGCAGAGTCCTCGAGATACTCCTGTATCTTTGAACGCAGATTCTCTGCGGAAACAACGGCTTTTTTCTCCGAATCAGCAAATTCAAGTGCCGCGAGAACCGCCGCCTGAGTTACGGAAATTCTCGGATTCTGCTTGAGAATCGTGGATATTTTCTCATCGACTTCGTCGCCGAGTTCGATCATATACTTGCTGTCCTCATCCGAACCGATGATATATTCCGCCCCGCAAATGGTCAGTTTGACTTTGTTTTTCTCCATAACCATGGTCCTTTCTTCGTCGCTTTGCATACTTCTGATTTTATTATACAATAGAAACCCCGGAGAATAAAGAACTTTTTAAAATTTTTGCGTCAAAAAAGCCCCGCCGATTATGGCGGGGCTTTGTACAGGACTTTTTATCAGTCCTCGTTCTCTTCCTTGATCTTTTCGACTATCTCGTCGGGGATCGCTTCGCCGTGACGGACAACGAGGATGCAGAGGGTCGAGAGGATAAAGGCTATCGGGCAATAGTAGAACAAGGACATATATGTGCCGGTAAGCATACGGACGATACCGTAGATTATCGGGGTAGCTATCTGTGCGGAAAAGGTTGCGGTGTAGTAATAGCCGGTGAAGGTACCAACCTTGTCTATGCCGCCTATCTCGAGCACGAGGGGCAGGGTGTTGACGGTGATGAACATATTCGCCGCGCCGCCCACGACAAGAGCTACCCAAATGAGCGCTCCGCTGAGTGCGTTGATGTGAAGTATCTCGGTCAGGAGATATGCGCCGAATGCGACGATGAATATGGCAAGTCCGCCGAGTATGGTCTTTTTGCGGCCGAACTTCTTGCCGAGCCAGCCCGCGGGGATGGCGGCGACTGCGGAGGCGGCGGCAAAGGCGGTGGTCATGATGGTTGCCTGAGCGGCGGTCTTATGAAGAATCTCATCCGCAAACAGAGCGAAGAAGGTGGAGATGGCGTTCGTGCCGCAGAAGAGGAAGAACAGACCCATGAGCATGAAGATGAGGCTTCTTCTCTCGCCGGAGGTGAGCTTCTCTTTCTTTCTTGCTTCTTTTTCTGCCTTTGCGGCCTCTTTTTCAGCCTTGCGTCTTGCCTCTGCGTCGGCTGCCTGATTCATCTCGCCCTGAACCTTAATGCGGCTGTCGGGCTCCTTGACGAAGAAGAGGATGATGAGCATACCGATTACCATAACGGCGGCGCCGAGCAGGAAAACGTAGGGGAAGGTGTTGAGCTCGTTGAACTCAGGGGACTTCGAGGAGATTCCCGTGGATGCGCAGTAGATAGCGGTGACGATAGTGCCGGCGAACAGGCCGAGCGCGCCGCCGATGCCGCCCATGAGGTTGATGACGGCGTTGCCTTCGGAGCGGATGTCACTGGGAGTCAGGTCGGGCATGAGCGCGACGACGGGAGCTCTCCAGAGCGACATGACGAAGACGAAGAGAATGATGAAGAGCATCGTCAGCGGAAGCGAACCGACTTTTATCGCGACTATCGGGATTATCGCAAAGAGGATAGCCGAGATAGGCGCGCCGAAGATAACATACGGACGGCGCTTGCCGAAACGGGAATGGGTGTTATCGGAAAGCTTGCCGAAGGTCGGCTGGAAGATGACGCCGAAAATATTATCAAACGTCATGATGATACCGATGAACAGCGGGACAAGCGTTATGCCGCCGGCGGCGGTTGTAACATCCTCGCCGTTTGCCGCGGCGAACTCGGCGAGAGCCGGGAACGCGGCGTTGAGCTTTGCCGACCACGAGGTTATCGTGGCGCTGTTATTGAGCAGGTGGTTGAGTATCTTGGTTATGTAGGGATCGTAGATCGCCCATGCGATAGACGACGCAAGGAAACCGAATCCCGTGAGTATCGTGTGCGGATAGTGCAACTTGCCGTTGGGCTTAGCACAGAAATACTGCTTCGCTTTTTCCATGTTTGGTTATAACCTCCTTAAATGCCGCGCGGCCGGTTCGTCATGTGCGCGGTCTTAAACAGTGTAATTGTAACATATCTGTTCTGATTTGCAAATAGTTTTTTAAACTTATTGCATAAAAATATATTTTTATCTATTTATTTCAGGAAGCCGCTGACTATGACCTCTTCAGCTTCCTCTTCTGTCAGTCCAAAAGTCATGAGCTTCAGGAGCTGGTCGTTGTTTATGCGCCCGATAGCCGCCTCGTGGACTATCTGCGCGTCGGCATCGTTCGCCGTTATCTCGGGGATAGAGCGTATCTTCGCCTTGTCCATGATTATCGAGTCACACTGGACATGGGCGCGGCACTCCGTGTTGCCTACCGCTCTGGGATAGAACACCTGCTCGGAGTGATCCCTCGCGACGGAGCGGGAGACTATCTGCGCGCTCGAATTTTTGCCGTTTAAGTTCACGGTCATGTTCGAACGGGCTTTCTGGCTGCCATGGGTGAGCAGGCGCTCGGTGATGACTATCTTGGCGTTCGCGTCGAGAGCCGCCTCGGTCTCGCGCAGAGTAGAGTCGACGCCCGCGAGCTGTATCATCTCCATCTCGCAGTAAGAACCCTCCTCCATGGTGACTTCGGTCACGGGGTTGAGTATTCTCTCGCCTGTGCCCTCGCCTTCGCCGTAGTGCTTCTCGACATATTTTACTTTTGCGTTCTTGCCGATAAAGAAGCGGTGGATGCCGTCGTGCTCGGTCTTTTCGCCGCCGCAGTTGTGTATGCCGCAGCCCGCGACTATCAGCACATCCGCACCCTCGCCGACATAAAAATCGTTATATACCTTGTCGTTTATTCCGGTCTCGGTGATGATAACTGGGATATGCACCTCTTCGCCCTTTGTGAACGGCTTTATATATATGTCTATGCCCGGGTTTCCTTTTTTGGGCTCTATTGTTATATTTTCGCTCGACTGTCTCGCGATGCCCTGACCGTTCTTTCTGATGTTGAACGCGCCAGTCGGCATTGAATCCATGTCCGCTATCGTGTGCAGCAGCGACATATCGACTTTTTTGAGCAGATCCGGCATATCATTCACCGTCCTTTCTGTTGAAGTCACAGCTCTCATCAAGCTCACCGAGCAGCTGCGGGAGAATCTCTTCCTTTGTGCCGCGCGTGCGAATCTTGCCCTTTTCGACGACTATCATCTCGTCGGCGAGCTGCATTATGCGCTCCTGATGCGAAATTACTATCACTGTTTCATATCTGTTCTTGCACATCGAGCGGAAGCTCTCGACAAGCATTGCAAAGCTCCACAGGTCAATTCCCGCCTCCGGCTCGTCGAATATCGCAAGGTCTACATTTCTCGCCATGAGCGTGGCAATTTCAACACGCTTGACTTCACCGCCCGAGAGCGATGCGTCAACCTCGCGGTTGAGATATTCACGCGAGCAGAGCCCTACGCTCGTCAGATATGCGCAGCAGGCGTCCTCGGGCAGCTCGCTGCCGTGGGCGAGGCTCAGAAGCCTGCGCACCGTGAGCCCTTTAAAACGCGGCGGCTGCTGAAAAGCGTAGCCGATGCCGAGCTTCGCGCGCTCGGTGATGCTCATATGAGTTATATCCGTTCCGTTATAGATTATCTGTCCCGCGGTCGGCTGCTCGATGCCCATAATGAGCTTTGCGAGCGTGGATTTTCCGCCGCCGTTCGGTCCTGTTATGACAACGAACTTGCCGTCGTCAAATGTGAGGCTGATATCGTCGATTATCTCAAGCTCGTCGTCCGCACTGCCGACCGAGAAGGAGACATTTTTCAGTTCAAGCATATTCTGCTTCCTTTCGCTTATTTATATGCAGGTTGATTATACAGATTTTTTATTGATATGACAAGATATTTTGCGCCGATATTTGCATATGATGTGCCGGTAATTTAAGCTTTGGCGTTATTTTATGAGTTTTTTGTAAACAAAGTCTGATTTTATTTGAATTTTTATAAGAAAGCTGATAGAATGAAGAGGTAATGCTACCGGACAAGGAGGTATCGGTTTGTCAGATAAAGAAAACCTGCAGCCGCTCGAAGAAAACGAGGCTGCCGAAAAGGAAGAAAAAAACTTTGAGTATGACAGAACGCTTTGCAGCCTTTGCCAGAAGAAGGCGCGCGAAGAGGGCAGCTATTACTGCGAGGACTGCCGTACCAAGATGATGAAGACGAAGATAAAGGGCGGTTCCGTAGTTGCCGCGGTGCTCTGCGTGATAGTTTCGCTGTTCGCGCTGATGCTCCTGGGCGCAAACGCCACGCAGATGGTCGGTCTGCTTGAGGCAGACTCCCTCTTGAACCAGGGCTATGTCAACGCCGCGCTCAACAAGGTGTCCCAGGCGAGCGAGGCAAACGCTTCTCTCAACGGCAGCGACTTTATCTCGAATCTGTCGAAGACCCTCGGCAATCAGACGATATTCACCCTCGGCTACGGCGAGACCGCGATGACCGCGAAGATCTATGCAAAAGGCTACACCGAGATAGACGCGGGCGGATATGTTGTGAACACTCTCGGCGAGGACGCAGTGAAATCCGACCTGAGGCTGCTCGGTATGCGCAAGTTCGTCAAGGCATACAACGGCTACAACACCACGCAGGAGAAGGCATATTCGATTCTCCAGAACTATGCCAACGCCGAAGCGAAGGATATCCCCTACGACGATCTTATCAAGAAGCTTGACGCTCTCAAGGGTCAGGACGGAATTGAGGATCAGTATATCGAATACTACAAGTGCTATATCGCGATGATGGCGGACAAGAGCATCGACACCCAGCTCGAGTTCCTCCTGAAGATGGAAAAGGAATATCCCGCGGGTCTCATGATCTACGGTCCGACAATTGCGGATTACTACTATCGCTCGGGCGACTATGCGAAGTCCGTTGAATACGCCGACAAGATGATTGCAAAGAACCGCAACTACTCCTCCGCCTATGAGCAGAAGGTCATGGCTCTGCTCGCACAGGGCGACGCCGACGGCGCCGAGAAGGTCTGCGACCTGCTCGACACTGCCGAAAATGCGGCAGGAGTCGCAAGCGGCGATTACACTTCGTACAGCCTGCGCGCCAACCTCTATTGGTACACCGGCAAATACGACGCGGCGATAAAGATATGCGAAGAGGGCATCGAGGCATCCGGCGGCGATTCGGATATCTATCGCAACGAGGCTATCGCCTATATGCTCAAGGGCGACTACGCAAAGGCTAACGAGTGCGGAAAGAACGCATATCAGTTCTCCATGAACTACGGCGACCTGACGCTCGATATAATCAACACCGCGGCTCTTGCAGCGGGACTTGCAAAGGACGATGATACCTACAAGACGCTTCAGGATTATCTCAAGACCTACAACTACGAGATAAGCACGGTCGTCACGGACTGCCTTGCAGGCAAAAAGACCGTCGAACAGGTCTTCATCACTGACGGAGGTGTCATCTCATGATTTCAACTGTTATCTATTTCATCGGCAAGGTGCTCACCTTTCCCGGCGCATATATAAAGGCTTTCTTTGAGCATCTTATCGCAAGAGCGTTCAGTATCCCCGTTGAGGATACAAAGTATCTCAGATTCACCGACGGCTGCGGCCATGTCGAGCATGACGCGATCGGCAGCAAGGCGAAGATTTTCTTCTATTGCCTCCTGCCCGGTCTGTTCACCGCGATAATCGGCACGCCCATGCTCTATATGGGCTTTGCGGGTCTGTTCTTCTTCAAGATCCCCGCCGATTCGAGCACGATGCTCATGTTTATTGTCTATTGCATCCTGTTCTATCTCGGCTTCTCGCTGTGCGCGAACCAGTATCCGCTTATGGAGGATGCAATCGGTCTGTGGCACGCGCTCTACGGCAAGGACGGCGCAAACCTGTTTGTGAAGATCGTTCTCTTCATCCCGACCGTTCTTATTATAGCGGGCGCGTTCCTCGAGAGATACGCATTGAATATTCTTCTCATGGCAGGCACTGTTGCCTTCGCCGCACTGACAGCATAACAAAATAAATAAGCTGCCTCCGCACAGGTCACTCTCTGCGGGGGCGCTTTGCAATCGGAGAAACTTTTATGGAATATAATTTCAAACTTTGCGTCATTTGCACGGGCGATTCGGGCGCGGCGGAAAATCTCGCCTATTCGCTCATAACCTGCGGCGGCGTGCGTCTTGTAATCTGCGCAGAAAATGCGGATATCAAAAAATTCCCGACGGCGGATAACAGCAGGATAGATTTTGCACCCTGCTCCGTTGAGTCCGTCAATTCCGTCCTCGCTTCGCCCGATGCCCCGCTCGTCATGTTCGCCGATGCCGGGACCACTTTTGCGCCCGGATTTGTCGAGCTGTTCGAAGATAAGGCGGTCGTTTTCAATGCGGCGGCTGAAGAAAATAATGCACCGCGCAAGCTCTATCGCGACGGATTCTCAGTCCACGAGGCGTTCTCGCCTGCAGTCGGCGTGAATTTTGTCATGCGCTCGGAAGTTATAAACGAGCACAAAATAAAGCTTTTATCCGCAAGCCCGGCGGGCTTCGCCGCGTTTGCCACGCAGTATGCCGCATATGATAGTTTCGAGCCCATACACGAAGTGCTTCTCTACGGCACGAAGCCGATAGATTGGAACGCCGAAAGCTTTGATATCATTGCAAAGAGTGTTTCAATCAAAGGCGGGTTCTCCGCTCTGACGCTTCTGCTCTCGGCTTACTGCGGGCTTGACAAGACAGGAAAAGAAACCGAATTCGATGCATTTTCCACGGCGGCAAAGCCGTTCTTTGAAAACGAAGCTTACAGCGCATATGCCCTCGCGGCTTTCGGCATTGATTCCGCTATGTTAAAAGAAGGCTTCCGTGCCGGAGAGTTCGTCTCGGCGGGCACGAACGCCATGTACAAAGAAGTGACTCTGCCTATCCTCGCCGACGACGTTGTGCGCGATTTTTACGGCGGCAAGCTCAGCTTCGGCACTCTGCGCCGCTGCATTGCCGCGTGGCTCTATTTCAAGCTCTACCGCATGGGCGGAGCGGCGAAGAAGCTCGGCTGCAAAGTCTGCTCAAAACTCGCCGGGGGTGACCTGAATGTCTGATTTTCCATTCAGAGCCACAATACTCATCCCCGTCTACAATGTCGAAAAATATCTCGACGGCTGCATAAACTCGCTCAAAGAGCAGACTGAGCCGTTCGGGAACATGGAGATACTCCTGATAAACGACGGAAGCCGGGACGGCAGCGCGGATATCTGCCGCCGCTGGGCTGACGAATATGAGAATATCCATTTCTACTCAAAAGAGAACGAGGGACTTTCAAAAACAAGAAACTTCGGTCTGCGCCATGCGCAGGGCAAGTATATCTTCTTTCTCGACTCCGACGACACTTTAGCTCCCGATACGGTCAAGAGCGTCGTTGACTATTTCGACACGGTCTATAATGAAGTGGATTTAGTCACCTACCGCATCACGCAGTATTTCAAAAATGCGCCGCCGGTCTATCATTTCAGATACCGCACGCTGACCCACACGGGCGTGTACGATTTAGACGACCCCAAAAACAGATTCATCACGCAGACGAATGTAAATATCTGCGTCAAGAATGATAAAAATAACGGCATTTTCTTCGACGAGTCGCCGAATTTCAGGCACGAGGACGAGAAATACTGCTGCGATATCCTGCGCCGCAAGATGAAAATAGGCTTTTGCCAAAATGGCGAATACAGATATAATCGCGGCAACGAGAACAGCATTGTTTCAACCGTTTTCTCGCCCTATTATATATTTGAAACCTCCATGGCTTTCTACGAGGAATTGTTCAACTCGTTCGGCGGCAGGGTTCCGCCGTATTTCCAGGGCATAGTTTTCAACGACCTGCGCTGGAAGCTCAAGGAGGACAAGCTCCTGCCCTATCACTATTCGCCCGAGGAGTTCGCGCGCGCAAACAGGCGCATTGATGCGCTGCTCAAACAAATGGATGAGGACACTATAATATTGCACCCGTCCGTCAATGAATATCATATCCACTACTGGCTCTCGCGCAAGCCGAATTGCCATCCGACGGTAATAGCAGATGGCGGCAAGCTCAGCATTGCGGCGGACGGAAGAAAGATTTTTTCGGCGTCTTCGTTCCCGCTGATGATGAGAAAAATATTTGTCGAAAACGGAAAGGCGAGACTGCTCTCGTTTGTAAAATCCCCCGTGTTCTCGCATCTCGGGCGCGGCGAGTGGAAAGTAATAGCTTCTGTAGACGGCGAAAAACGCGAGCTTGAAACTTTCACCTCCGTTTTCAGCGCGCAGGATTCCGCAGTCAACGTTGTCGATTTTCCGGCGTTCTTCTGCGAATTTCCCGCAGACGGCAGGCACGAGATAAAATTCTTTATAAGCATACGCGGCAAAGAATATCCGACGAATCTTCTCGCCGAGCCGACCGCCGTGTTCAGCCGTAAAATACGCATGTATGTCCGAAACGGCGTGATGTTCACTCTGAATGGCAGGACACTCGTCAGCAGAAGCGTTGACGAAAATGAGAAGTACCGTGCCGAGCGCGAGCAGAGCAAGAATTTCAAGGACAATGTCAAAAAGCTGCGCAATGCCGCCATTGAATACCGCAGAGCGCACAAAGTCGAGCTCTACTATGACCTTCACACGGTAGATTTCGACAACGGCTATTACCAGTTCAAGAATGACATAAAGCACAGCGACGGCGTTGAACGCTACTATATCTACAGCCGCGAATACAAGAATATCGACGAGCTGTTCACAAAAGATGAACAGGAGCATCTCGTGAAATTCGGCTCGGAGAAGCACAAACTGCTCTATCTCTCGGCGCGAGTGATATTCACGGCGTTCTACGGCGTGACCCCCGTTTCGCCGTTCGGCTCGGCGGCGGGCGAAGTGCCCTATGCCGATCTGCTTGATTTCAAAACTATCTATCTCCAGCACGGAGTGCTCCACGCCTCACTGCGCTCGCAGAACTCGGTCGAACGCTGCCGCGCGGATAAAATCGTCATTTCCGCGCCGTTTGAAAAGCAGAATTACATAACGAACTATCACTACCCGGAGGACAATCTCATCCCGACCGGCATGGCGCGATACGACCATATCGACAGAAGCAAAAAGGCAAAGAACAGGATTCTCTTCGCCCCGTCGTGGCGCAAATACCTGACTCAGGAGATAAACTCCTCGAAGTGGGAGCTGATAGACTCGAAGCTCAAAAGCTCCGACTATTTCAGGAATTTCTCACGTTTTCTTGAGAGTGAGGAACTGCATGAGCTGCTCGAAAAGACGGACACCTATCTCGATGTCAAGCTCCACCCGATAATCGCGGACGCCGAAGGACTGTTTGATATCAAGAGCCCGCGCGTCGTCATGGCGGGCGCGCATGTTGATATCGAGGACTATGAGATGTTCATAACGGACTTCTCGTCCTTCGTGTTCGACTTCGCTTATCTCTGCCGCCCGGTGCTCTATTTTGTGCCGGACTACGGACAGTTCAAGGCGGGCATGAACCACTACCGCGAGCTGGATTTACCGTTTGAAAAGGCATTCGGTCCGCTCGTCCTCGACCCGGACGGCGCGGTGGAGGAAATAAAAAAAGCCGCGGAAAACGGCTTTGATCCGAAACCGATATACGCCGAGCGCATGAGGAGCTTTTATTATCCTCTTGAAAATTGTGCTGAGGCATTATATAATGAAGTCAGCTCGTGGGATTGTCTGTAAGAGAGGGATGATCGGGAATGGATAAACTTATCAGTGTTGTGATACCTGTTTATAACGTAGAGACGACACTGCGCAAATGCGTTGACAGCGTTCTTGCACAGACATATGATAACACTGAGGTTATCCTTGTCAACGACGGCTCGACCGACAGTTCGGAGAAAATATGCCGCCGCTATGAGCAGATTGACCCGAGAGTCAAGGTCATCAGCAAAGAAAACGGCGGGCTCTCTTCGGCGCGCAATGCCGGAATAGACAAAAGCTGCGGGGAGTACATATTTTTTATCGACAGCGACGACTGGATAGACAGCGACACGCTTGAAGTATTGCTGAACGCCGCCATGCAAAAGGGCACGGATGTCACAGGCTGCTGCGTGTATTTTAACTTCCCGAACGGTGTTGAAAGCAGCAGAACTTCCGATGAAATCTATATTCAGGACACACGGGCGCTCATAAAATGGATGCTCGCGGGCAGCATTTATGCCAATGCCGCATGGGGCAAGCTGTTCAAGAGAAGTATTTTTGAAAAATTGAGATTTGACGAGAGCTGCGATTTCTGCGAGGACGATGAGTTCAGCTTCCGCATGGCGCATATAGCAAAGGGATATCTCCGCATAGCTGATGCGAAATATCACTATTTCCAGAATTCCGGCGGCATGGTACTCTCCGGCACTTACATTTCCGATACGCCTATAAGTGTCATGTCAAAGATAGAATCCGACCCGATAGTGGCGGGTGACCCGGAGCTTTCAAGGCTTGCGCACAAAAAGAAGATAGCGGCTCTGCATACGCTGTATGTAAAATATATGCGCGCAGGAGACAAGCGCAACGCCGCGCGCATCGCTCATATGATGCGTGAGCTGGTATCAAAGCACGGCTACTGCGGAATATCAAAGCAGATGCAGGCGCGTGTCATGCTCATGCGTGCATACCCGCTCGCGAGATTCGTCGAGCTTTCCTCGATATGGCTCAGAGGCAAGAAATACAGCAAAAAATCTGCATAAAAGGCAATCGGACGCAGCAAAAATACTGCGTCCGATTTTTATTTAATTTTTATCTTGCGGCAGTCCGCTTATTTTATATACCCGATAATAAAATGCGAACTCTTCTTGACGAAGTCGTCGAATCCGGACAGCTCGCGCGGGTCTGGGCGGCTGTTACTGTAGTTATACACTCTGACGCCGCCGTTTTCCATGCTCTCGACCGCCACAGTGTGCAGCGACGACAGAAGCGGGCGCTTCGTCCAGAACGAGATTATCGCCGAGCCGGCTTTCGGGAACTCGCGCTTGAATCGCTCATAGTCCGTTATGCCGTGCTCGGACATACCGCGCTTTTGGAAATAGTACCTGAGCATATACGGATTCGAGCCGAACAGTCCCATAAGCACCGAGCCTTTGGGGTATATCTCGAGCGCAAGATCCGCCATGTTCGTTTTCACGCCGTGCAGGCGCATATAGTTATAGACCGCGATTATCTCACAGCCGTTATACGACATCGGAAAAAGCCCGTAACGAAGCCGGCTGACCATGCCGAGAGCCTGACCGTTTATGAATCTGTCGGGCATCGGCATATTTTTATTGAATTTATAGTTCGGCTTTTCAAGCATAATCAGACCTCCGTCATAAGACGCGACGCATCGGGCTTGGATATCCACATATCCTCCCACTTCTGCCCGGCGATGACTTCGAGACGTTTCTTTTCTTCATCGTCGATATCAATTTCGCCCTGCTCGTGCTTTTGCTTGATGAGAGCTTTTATCTGCTCGTGATCGCGCTTTGTCATGGTGTAGCGCCAGACGGTGATGAGGGTTATTATCGCGAATATTGTCGGCAGGATTGAGAAGTTCAGGCGCAGTCCCCAGATAGTGCGCGCGGGCTGCATTGACGGCGCGGTTATCTTCGGGTTATAACCGAACGCATCTATAGACGCGCCGACGATATACGCCATGAAGCTGTTTATCATCTTGCGGAACAGCGTATAGAATGTCGATATCGTACCCTCGCGGCGCTCGCCCGTTATCATCTCGTCAACATCGGTGACGTCGGGCTGGATATTGACAATGAAGAAATCGGGGCCTGAGAAGCCGAAGTTGTAGCATACCGAAGATATGACAATAATTATCGTTGAAATAATCGACGGCGTGTTCGGCGTTATGAATGAAGTAATAAACAGACCGACGACCATAAGCGGACCGAGAATCTTTCCGCACGACTGCTTGCCGAACTTCTTGATGAGCATATAGTTTATGGGCGTGCCCATGAATTCAGAGATACCCGAAACTATAGTCATAGATATGAACAGGCTGTATTTATCGGCGACGCTGACCATGAAATACTGGTCGGTGATGCTGTAGAATCCGCGGCACATCATAAAGCACAGGCTTATAAGAAAATACTGCCTGAACGCGCGGTTTTTGAAAACTTTTACATACTGGCTGACAATGAATTTTATGTTTATCGGCATCTTCGGCATATCCTTCGAGGACGGCTCGCTCGTATGGAAATAGCAATAGACGAGCGGCCACGCGAAGAACACGGCGAGGATAAAACCGATGAGCATATATTTGTTCGTATCCGCGTGCGAGGGATTCGGCAGACTGCCGAGCGCCGTTCCGACATCGAACTCGCTCAATATGAGCGCGGTGAGTATGAACGAAGTCACCTGTCCGACGGAGTTCATCAGATACTCAATAAATAAGAACTGCGTTCGCTGGAAATAATTCGGCGCGACCATCGGCAGCATCGAAGTGTGCGGCACGCTCGCTATGGTGAACGCAGTGCTGTAGAGCAGCGTTCCCGCGATGTACCAGAGCATTATATTGCGCGTGTTGCCGGTGTCCGATATTCCGAATGAAGTCCACTTCATGATATAAGCTATCATGAACGGGATGACCGCTATTAGCAGATATCTCCTGTGGCGTCCTGACTTTGCGCGGGTGTGGTCACTGATGATGCCCATTATCGGGTCGGTTATTGCGTCCCACATTCCGCCGATGAGTGAAATGAAACCCGCCTGCTTGGTGCTCAGCCCCTCGACATAGGTCAGATACTGCTGATGATACATGCTGATCGGATAGCCCGCTCCGCCGAGCATGATGTTTCCCGAGGTATAGCCCACGGCAGGCTTGAGGGTATCTTTTAAATCGCCCTCGATTCCCGCAATGTCTTTGAACCATTCGGAAAAAGTTCTTCTTTCTTTTTTCATTGTTGTCTCCCCTTTCGGCCATATAAGGGAATCGCGATATAACAACAGCCACAGCTGAAAGTTACTTAAAAAGCTTCGTATGCCTGAGTGCCGAATAGAGCGGCAGTCCGAGCACGAGGCAGACTACAAGTTCACCCGCTCCGACTTCCAGAGCGGATATAGCGAATGCTGTGAGCTTGCCGCCCTCGACCGGGGTCAGCATCACTATCTCAAGTCCGACTATGACGGCGTTGAATATAACCGGCATAAGCGACGAGAGCACCGGGAGTTTTTTTATCTGCACATTTCTGAGCATACGCCCGGTCACTGCGCCGAGAAGAGTCGCCGCCGAGCCGAAGAGCACATCCCATATGCCCATCGGGCTCGAAATATTGCCTATGATACAGCCTATCGTCAGCCCCGGTATCGCAGCGGGGGTGAGAGTCGAGAGCACGGTCAGGGCTTCGGAGAGCCTGAACTGCACCGGGCCGTAAGCGAGTGAGAATGCGGCGCTGAGATATGTCGCCGCCGCATAGAGCGCAGCAATGACCGCGCTCTCCGTCAGGAATCGGACGGAAAGTTTTTTGTTTTTCATTTTTCTGCTCCTTTTTGCTGCCATGCAGCGCCTTTAGTTTTGTTCAGCATCGGGCACAATGCCTGTCGGGAAGGTCTCGAACCGACGATTAATTTATATCAAAGATATTCGGCGAGGTCTTTCATGCTGTCGACCACGACGCTCGCTTTAATATCCGAATTTTCGTATTCCTCTCTCGTAGTCACGCCGCTGAGCACGAGCACGCTCGGTATGCCGTGGCTGGCGCCTATCGCGATATCCGTCGCCAGGCGGTCGCCGATAAAAGCAATCTCATCGCGCGAGCAGGAGAGCATATGGGTTATATAATCTACAGTTGCGGTCATGGGCTTGCCCATAACAAGCGGGCGTTTGCCTGTCGATGCGGCGAAGAGCTCGATCATCGAGCCCGTGTCGGGCATGAAGCCGTCCGCAGTCGGGCAGTTGAGATCGGGGTGGGTCGCTATATACTCCGCGCCGTTTGCGATATACTTCGCAGCGTCCCAAAGCTTCTGATAGGTCAGCGTAGTATCAAAGCCGAGCACGACTATATCGGGGTCTTTTTCAACAAGATTGATGCCCGCAGCTTTGAAATCGCCGGTCAGTCGCTCGTTGCCGAGAAGATAGACGCTCTTGCCGGGGCGGTGTCGCTTGAGGAAGTCTATAGTGACATGGGACGAGATTATGACGCGCTTTTCGTCAACGGGGAAGCCCATCTTAGCGAGCTTATCCCTGCACGAGGCGACATTGTTCGATGAGTTGTTCGTGAAGAAATAGAAGTCTCTCCCGCTCTCGCGGACTTTTTTCAAAAATCCGTCCGCGCCCGGGATGATGTTTCCGTCGAGATAGAATGTTCCATCCATGTCGACAATGAAATATTTTGTCTTTTCAAAGATGCTTTTTTCTGCCAAGGTTTCCACACACTTTCTCTCAAAGTCCTGTTTTCGGGACATAATATTTATAATTATATCATAGTACACCCGTGTTTTACAATATGTCTTTTTCGGCTGTCACAAGCCGTTTTCCGACATAACATAAAAAAGTGTGGCTTATTACTTTATAAAAATTTGACTTTTCTTTAAAATTTCAGTAAAAGTTTTATAT
>ENA-UAZD01000144-UAZD01000144.1-human-gut-metagenome-genome-assembly--contig:-NODE-144-length-36471-cov-8.530838_pt1 | contig 36471 bp, 34 predicted proteins | sample MGYA00244112_ERZ654658 | MGnify/ENA primary metagenome ERZ654658 (study PRJEB26926, sample SAMN06164608) | human gut metagenome | biome: ENVO:00009003; feature: ENVO:2100002; material: ENVO:00002003... | reverse complement strand
GGTCGAAACTGAAGTTTTTCACTCTCAAACCTTCAAACAAACAATTCAAAACAGCCTCTTAAAAAGAAAGCGATTATGAAATTTGTCGAATATCCTGAAGAAAAGAAGACGGAGCCTGGAAAGGATCCTGAAGGAAACGTTCAAGGCGGAAGGATGCCGAACGGGAATATGTTCTGGACGATCATACTGATGTTCGCCTTTCTTGTGCTGATCAACACCTTCCTGTTTCCGGGCGGAAAAGGCAACAGCGTCGTGGAGACCGACTATGGCTCATTCATCTCGGACGTGGACAGCGGACGCGTCTACGATGTCGTGATCGACGGAGACAAGGTTATGTACTCCAAGAACGCTCCCCTGTCCTATCAGGAAAGACTGAAAGGTCAGAGAGACACCACCTACATCACCGGAGCGATCTCCGACCCTGATTTCGTGAGCAGGCTCTCCTCTGCGAAAAGTCCCGGCAAAGGCGGCAAGATCCGCTTCGTGAAAAAACTTGACAAGGAAAGGTCTCCCCTCCTGGATTTCATCCTCTGGTGGATTCTTCCCGGCATGTTGATGTACTGGGTGTTCAGTTCCGCCATCAAGAGGATCGGCGGCATGGCTAAAGGCGGCTCCGGGATGGGCAACTTCATGCAGTTCGGACAAAGTGGCGCGAAAGTCTATGCCGAGAATGACATTAAGACACGATTCTCGGATGTCGCAGGACAAGACGAGGCCAAGGACGGTCTGATGGAGGTTGTGGATTTCCTGCACAATCCGGACAAATACAATGAAGTCGGGGCGCATCTGCCAAAAGGCGTGCTGCTGGTCGGGCCTCCAGGCACAGGCAAGACGCTGATAGCCAGAGCTGTGGCTGGCGAGGCCGGGGTACCTTTCTTCTCGATGTCAGGTTCTGAGTTTGTGCAGATGTTCGTCGGGATGGGTGCCGCGAAAGTCAGGGATCTGTTCAGCCAGGCACAGGCCAAGGCTCCGTGCATCGTGTTCATCGACGAGATCGATGCTATCGGCAAGAGCCGTGAGAACAACATCAGCGGCAATGACGAGCGCGAGCAGACTCTCAACCAATTACTTACCGAGATGGACGGCTTCGACGGCAACAAAGGGGTAATCATCCTCGCCGCCACCAACAGGCCAGACAGCCTTGACAAGGCGCTTTTGCGCCCTGGCCGTTTCGACCGCCGCGTACAGATGGAACTGCCTGACCTGCAAGGAAGAAAGGCCATCCTCCAGGTGCACCTGAAAGACATCCGGCACGAGGACATCGACCTTGACCTGATCGGTCGCGCGACCGCAGGATCATCCGGAGCCGAACTCGCCAACATAGTCAACGAGGCCGCCTTGCGCGCCGTGCGTCTTGGCAAGAAGGCCGCGACAACCGAGGATCTTGAGGAAAGCGTCGAGGTGGTGATGGCCGGCGAGCAGAGAAAGAACGCTGTGATCTCGGCTGAGGAAAAGAGAATCATTGCCTATCACGAGATAGGTCATGCGATGGTCGCCGCCGCGCAGAACAATTCCGCTCCGGTCCAGAAGATCACGATCATTCCGAGGACTTCCGGAGCCCTTGGCTACACAATGCAGGTAGATGAAGGCGAGAAGTTTCTCTACAGCAAGGACTATCTGCTGAATCGACTCGCCACCTTGACCGGAGGGCGTGTGGCCGAGGAGGTGATCTGCCACACGTGCACGACCGGTGCCTCGAACGACATAGAGAAGGCCACGCAGATGGCGCGCTCAATGATCACGACCTACGGTATGAGCGACAAGTACGGCATGATGGCTCTTGAGACACAAGGCAACTCCTATCTTGGCGGGTCATCCCGGCTCGCCTGTTCGGACGAGACGGCCGCTGACATCGACACCGAAGTCCGCGAGATGATTGCCGAGGCCAAGAAAAAGGCCACGGAGATCATCGGATCCCACTTGGATAAGATGCACAAGTGCGCCGAGTATCTTCTTGAAAAAGAGACCATCACAGGTGAGGAGTTCATGAAGATCTTCAACTCCTGACGATCTTTGCGCGGTTCCCGGAATAATCAGGTAGCCGGCTCCGGTGGGTTTATTCCTTGATGTACAGACCCTCGCGTGAGAGTTGCTTGTCAAGGTTTGCCACACCAAGAGCGACAATAGCGGTTACCGTGGCCGTATGCTCTTGGTATTCAGGAATATTCTTGTTGTAGAGATCACGCTCGGTATGCCAGATCTCATCGTAGCTGAGATCATAGCCATTGATGTCATCGGTCATGAAGCCTATTGTCGGCACACCTTCCACCGCAAAAACCGAGGCGTCTGTTCCACCGTACTCTGTAGGACGCTTCCGAGGTTCGCGGAGCTTTATCTCGAACGGGTAATCTGGACGGATCTGCTTGATCGGAGCGCAGATCTTTACAAAGTCATCGTACATCGCCTGCGGAACGTAGATGCCTACCGGTGGTTCCGAACCGCCGTCGCGGTTGAACATGTTCGAAATCCTGCCCAATCCCTCAGATTGATCATCGGACTTGGGCACAGTACGTCCTTTTGTAGTATAACTTTTTTGTTAGCACAATAAACATCGATGTTTTAAAAGCTGATGTTCAGCGCATCATACTATAACCTACAGGAAACGGCCAGTCAAGCTGTCCTTCGACTCCCGGATCTGGTCCGGGCTGCCGGTGGCGACAATCCGCCCGCCTTCGGAACCACCGCCCGGCCCCATGTCAATGATATAGTCGGCGTTTCGGATGACATCCAGGTCATGCTCGATGACTATGACCGTGGCACCATGGTCAATCAGGCTTTGGAACACCTTCAGAAGCGTCTGGACATCGGACGGATGAAGGCCGATCGTCGGATCGTCGAAGACGAATACGGAGTCACTCTGTCCCCTGCCCGTCTCGCTGGCAAGATTCAGGCGCTGGGTCTCACCGCCGGATAGGCTCGGGGTCTCCTCGCCCAAGGTCAGATAGCCGCGTCCGAGAGCCTCGTGCCGCCACAATCCGGGCAGACATCAAGCCGAAGGAACTTCTCGACACGTTTCATACCCTTCTCGTCCTTGACTTTTGACAGGGCGTTCTCGCTCAGGTCGCCCTGCGCCCGTGCCTCAGCCAGAGCATCCTTTATCCGGGGATATTCAACATCAGTGAGAGTATTCAGTTCCGCGACAATCTGGTCGTATCGTTCCTATGACAGGTATTCCATAAAGTGAGCATTTCATTTTGTCAAGACAAAGATAGCCATTCCTTGACAAAACTGGTTACAAATCGGCCTGGCGATCATCCAAGCACTACATCCAGAACCATCATCAGGACGAATCCCACAGCGAAACCGACGGTACCAATGTTGGAGTGCTGTCCTTCGGAAGCCTCGGGAATAAGTTCTTCCACAACCACATAGATCATCGCGCCGGCGGCGAATGCAAGGAAATACGGCAGGATCGGAGTCATCAATGAGGCGAGCAGGATGACCAGCAAGGCACCGACCGGTTCCACGATTCCGCTCAGGCCGCCGATGAGGAAGGATCTCCAGCGTGAGTTCCCTGCGGCGCGCATCGGCATCGAGATGATGGCACCCTCCGGTACGTTCTGGACCGCTATTCCGATCGCGGTCGCCATCGCTGCTGCCGGAGCGATCGCCATCCCGTCGCTTATCGCTCCCGCGACCAGCACTCCGACCGCCATTCCTTCAGGAATATTATGTATTGTCACCGCCAAGGCCAGCATGGCTGTCTTCGAGATCTTCGACTTCGGACCTTCCGGCTTGTCCTCACCGATGTGAAGATGCGGGGTGAGATAATCAATGGCAAGCAGGAAGAATATTCCGGCCAGAAAACCGACTGCAGCCGGGAGGACGGATGTCCAGCCCTCTGAGGCAGTCATCTCCATCGAAGGGATCAGCAAGGACCAGACCGAGGCCGCCACCATCACTCCCGACGCGAAGCCCAGCAGGGCCTTCTGCAGCAGCGCCGGCATCTCTCTTTTCATAAAGAACACGAACGCCGACCCGATGACTGTTCCGGCGAAAGGAATCAGCAATGTAGCTATGATCGCACTATCCATATTCATTGATTCTTAATATTCCCGCGTCATATTCCCTATGACAGGCTATCCGCCTTGCCGGCTGCCGCGCGGCTTTCATATTCATCAAGGGCGGCGGACATGAGCTCGCGGCCTTTGGCGGCTATTTCCTCGCCTTTTGCGTAGTCAGGGATAGGACCGTAGGCATCAAAGTTCATGCTCACAAGCACATCCGGCTTGTAGAGTTGGACGGAGAGCATCGAAATGGTGCGGTTCATCAGGGAGAAGGTTCGGGTGAGGATCGAGTAATAGTTGTCCCCCAGAGGGACTTTCTGCTCCTGCGCCTCACGCTCTATCCTTTTGGTCTTCCGGCCGATCACACGCATTTCTTTGTAAGCCTTATGAGCCTCGTCGCCGAGCATTTTCACCCGGTCGATGATTGGCACGCCTTTCTTTGAGGCAAGGTCGCCAATTGTGTCTATAGCATCAGACATCAGTTCGGTGTCCTCTTCATGGGCCTCTTCCAGTTTCTTGAGATAGTCGGCGATCTTTTTTGAGTCAACCTGGTTCACGTCAAAGGCGACCAGGATGTCGTGGCCGTTGCGGACTGCCTGGCTCAACGGCATTGTGTTGACGATTCCGCCGTCAATCAGGGTATGTCGTCCGTACTTCACAGGACGGAACAATGAAGGGATCGAGATCGAGGCCCTTATCGCATCAAAGAGTTTTCCTTCTTTGAATACGACTTCCTCACCGGTGTAGAGGTCGGTCGCCACGGCACGGTAAGGGATGCGAAGATCCTCAATGTTCACATCCGGGACAACCTCCTTGATGGCTGAAATGACCTTGTCTCCTTTGACAAGATAACTTTTGCTGATCGAAACGTCAAGCAGCGAGAGGAGTTTGGAGTTGTCAAGGCCGAACAGCCATTTCCTGAACTCTTCCAGGCCTCCTGCGGCATAGACTCCCCCGACGAGCGAGCCGATGGAACAACCTGTCACAGAGGTGATATTGTAGCCCCTTCTTTCAAGTTCATCTATAGCACCAATATAGGCGAAACCTCTCGGCCCGCCGCTTGAAAGCACCAATGCAACATCCTTTGTCATAAAACGAACAGTTTAATCTGCATAAAGATAGGAATATTCTGCCATACAAGCAAACCCGGCTTTATGAATATGTCAGTGAATATAACCGCAGATGGAAGAGGAACCTTCATCTCACAAAACATTTCAACAAATATGTAAATTGTTTTATATCACGCAGTAAGGTACAACAATCCGGATTCTTTTCTAAATTTGCGCCCAGTTAGAAGCTGTTTTGAATTGTTTGAAATGTTCTTTGAGGTGAAAAATCTTCATTTTCTTCCCGCTTCTTCAGTCAGATAGCACCGCTATCTTCCTTGGAAGAAGCGGTCGAAACTGAAGTTTTTCACTCTCAACCCAGCGCCCGAACCGAGGGCAATCGAACTTGTTCGGATTGCCGAGGTGAGCAGCAGGGAAAGAGCTTGCTCTTAACCTTCAAACAAACAATTCAAAACAGCTTCTAGAAGGAATATTAATATGGTAATGACAGATCAGATCAAGGAGCCTGAGATGTCCTTGAAAACGTGGATGGCCTTGGTGGGGCTGACGCTGTCGGTGTTCATATTCAACACTTCGGAGTTCATTCCGATAGCGCTGCTGACGGACATCGGCAATGATTTCGGGTTGACAGAAGCGAAAGCCGGAATGCTGATTTCAGTCTATGCTTGGGTAGTGATGGCTTTGTCGCTTCCTTTGATGTTGATGACCTCCAGAATGGAGATGCGCAAACTGCTGCTCGGGGTCATGGCGGTCTTCACCTCATTTCAGGTGATGTCTTTTCTTTCAGTGTCGTTTGGTATGCTGATGTTTTCCAGAATCGGCGTTGCCTGCGCCCATTCAATCTTTTGGTCGATTGTGTCAATCATAGCAGTACGGATTGTCCCGGATAGCCATAAATCCATAGCCTTGAGCATGATTGTCACCGGTTCGTCAATCGCTATGATTCTCGGTCTGCCACTCGGACGCGTCATCGGGCTCAGCGTGGGTTGGAGGATGACATTCCTGAGCATCGGTGCTGTCGCGCTGGTTGTGTTCCTCTATCTGTACACATTGCTCCCGAAGGTGCCAAGCGGAGGCGGAATGACCGCACATGACCTGCCGGCAATGCTGAAGAACAAGGTTCTCATCGGAATATTCATCACCACCGCTGCCTTCGCAACCGGTTATTACACGGCTTACAGCTACATTGAGCCATTCCTCCAACAGGTAGGGAATATGACAGAGAACCAGATCACGCTGACGTTGATGCTCTTCGGTGGAGCCGGGATCATAGGTAGCATGCTGTTTTCAAAGTATTTCCCTAAATATAGGTTCAAATTCATCAATGTCACGCTGATAGGATTGATCGGTGGAGTTGCGCTCCTGCTGCCATCCGCATTCAGCGTTCCTGTCACAATCGCTGTCTGCACAATAATAGGAATGTCGGCGACGGCATTCAATGTGGCGATGCAGTCGGAGATCATCACGGACACGCCCGCTGCCCAGACCTCGGTTGCGATGTCAATTTTTTCGGGAATATTCAATTTCGGCATCGGGACGGGAGCCTTGATCGGAGGTTTGGTCTGCTCGCATCTGTCTATTTCGTTCATCGGAATCGTAGGCGGGCTAATAGTGCTGATGGCGTTGGCTTATTGGACGTTCATTGTGGTCAGAAGGTCATTTCGACAAGCTCGGTGACCGCAAAGGTACGGTCGCTGAGCCTGTCGAAGCGACCGTGGTTATTGATCCGTTTCTCTATATCATTCGATTAACCATTAGCATTTTTTATAAAATCCAAAGTGTTATCAATATATATTTTAGGACTACCAGAGACTGTCCTGCTAAAAAGTTTAAGATGCTTTTCCAATGTTGAAGAATAGTCCCCCTCTGATAAGACCTTGGTCAGCTTGTGATATAATATACAGTAGTGAGTACTTCTTCCTGATTTAAGATGAATTTGATATTCTGATACTGGAATCTTTTGTTCACGCTTTCCTCTAATTGGTGGAATGTCTTTGTACTGTTGAATAAGTTCTTCAACTGAATGATGAAAGACTACCCCATAGAATTTGAGTTCTTCTTCAAGAAGATATGCATCTATAATGGAACGGCCAAAATATATCCCTGAGCCACTATCCAATGTTAGTGGACCTTTTGCAATCGCACCTTTAAGAGCAAAACCTGTTTCTATGGCATTTTGCATGAGCACAACACCCGCTTTTACAATTTTATTTAGTGCTGATTTTGAGTCATCAAGAGAAGCAATGATGATTGAATCTGAAAATTGAACCATTCGCAATAGTTCTCCATTTTTATCTTGAAGCAATGGCTTTAGACGATCATTTTTCTCTTTGAACTCAATCATTTTTTCAAGGAGTTCTTTATGCCCCCGTTCGCATTACTCTGTCTTTAAAGCCCATAATATCCATAAAAAGGACTATATGATCGCTATTCTCATTCCATTCGTGCGTTTCTTTTGCCATTGTTTATATAAATTTCTCTGCCCTTGTTGTTAATCTAAGTACAATCATTGATTGTTATTTTGTGAGCAAAGATAGTGAAACTGCATATCGAATATAATTCACTATATTTGCACAATAAAATTGCATTTAAGAATGAAACTGAATAGAATAAAGACTGTTTTATCCGAAAAAGGCATCTCTCAGACATGGTTGGCTAAGCAACTTGATAAGAGTTTCAGTATGGTCAATGCTTATGCTTGCAATCGGATTCAGCCTAATCTGGAAACCTTGCAACAGATAGCTGAGATATTACAAGTCGATTTAAAAGATTTAATAACTGATAAAAAAGATCGGTTGCAATAGTGAGTTGCTTTAGATTCATTTAGAATCTATTGTTGATATGCTACTACACTTCCGATAATATACAATATCAAGAACATGACTCCTGAAGAAAAAGCGAGAATAAAAATTGATCAGTGGTTTGCTGATGCAGGTTGGGAAGTTATCAATAGGGATGAGTATGAACCGACTAGTACAGCTGTCGCTATAAGGGAAGGGCTACTAAAAGATAATCTCGAAGCAGATTATTTTCTTTTCATAAACGGAAAGGCTGTTGGTGTACTTGAAGCCAAGCGTGAAGAAACAGATGCTTTTTCTTCTATAGTATGCGAACAGGCAGCCTTATATGCTAAAAGCGTACCTAATATATATCAGACATATCAAAAGCCGTTGCCATTTATATTCACATCCAACGGAAAAGAATTATACTTTTGTGATTTCCGAGAACAAGACCATTATTTCAAACAAATAATGACTATCCCGACACCTCACGAATTGGTTAAAAAGTTAGGGATAAATGATTATTTTGCCGGACTTCCTACTTTGCGTAAGAAAGGCTTGCGTGATTGCCAATACGAAGCTATAACAGAGTTGGAAAAGAGTTTCCGTTCGGGACAAAAACGAGCATTGATGGTACTTGCCACCGGTGCAGGAAAGACTTATACTGCTTGTCTTGCAGCCTACCGAATGCTGTCATATACTCCTATGCGTAGGGTGTTATTCCTTGTTGACAGGAATAATCTGGGCAAACAAGCAGAAGGAGAGTTTGGTACTTTCCGTTTGACTGAAAACGGAGAGGCTTTCAATACTATCTTTACGGTCAATCGTCTTCGGTCATCTTCTATTCCTTCTGATAGCAATGTCGTTATTTCTACAATACAACGCCTATTCTCATTCTTGAAAGGAGAAACTATTGAGGATAATGATGACGATGATGAAAACGAACCTGCAGAGGAAGTGATCTTGCCACCCAATCTCGATTTACCGCACGATTACTTTGATATGATTATCATAGATGAGTGCCACCGCTCTATTTATAAAAATTGGCGTAAGGTACTGGAATATTTCGACACTGCAAGATTGGTTGGTTTGACAGCAACGCCTATTCCAGAAACAATGGCATTTTTCAATAACAATCGCATTGTCAACTACACATTGGAGAAGAGTATCGTTGACGGTGTGAATGTGGATTGCCGGGTGTATAGAATAAAAACACAGGTCACGGAAACAGGCGGAGCTATATTGGAGGGCGAGAAATTTAAAGAAGAAACAAGATATACGGGTGAGGTCAAGACTGTAAGCAGTAAGGAAACCAAAACCTATACAAATAAGGAACTTAATCGGAGTATTATCAATCCGGCACAGATAAAACTTATTCTTTCGACTTATCGGGATGTGGTTTACACAGAACTCTTCAATGACCCACAGCGTGAGCCGAATATGGATTATCTTCCTAAAACCTTGATATTCGCTCTCAATGAAGCCCATGCCACAAATATCGTACAAATAGCTAAAGAAGTGTTTGGGCGGACTGATGACAGATTTGTTCAGAAAATCACTTATTCGGCAGGTGACAGCAACGAGTTGATACGCCAATTTCGCAATGACAAGGATTTCCGTATAGCCGTGACTTGCACACTGGTTGCCACAGGAACGGATGTAAAGCCGTTGGAAGTGGTTATGTTCATGCGTGATGTGGAATCATTGCCTTTGTATATTCAGATGAAAGGACGAGGAGTGCGTACAATAGGCGATGAGCAATTACGCAATGTCACTCCGAATGCATTCAGTAAGGATTGTTTTTATTTGGTTGATGCTGTAGGCGTAACGGAACATGAAATGACAATTCCGACAGCAAGCGATGAACCGACCACAAAAACTATCACTCTGAAAGAATTGTTAGAGCGTATCAGTCACGGCTATATTCCTGATGAATATCTCAAACGACTTGCTGCCACGCTTGCTAGAATCTATAATAAAGCGGATGATTCGCAGCGGAAAGAGTTTACCCGTTTATCTCGTGATGACATGAAGGAACTTTCTGCCTGGATATACGATGCGCTTGAAAAAGGCACTCTGCCACCGTTTGTCAGCACAGAAAAGCCAAATTTAGAACGCAAAGGCTTAGTGTCTCCCCTTGCCAATCATGCTGATGCACGGAGATATTTGCTTATTCTTGCGGCAGGTTTTGTCAATACGCTAATGCCCGGAGAAGATACGCTTATCTCAAAAGGTTTCTCCATTGAGGAGGCTAAAAACACGACGGAGGCATTTGAGGAATTTTGTAGAGAGAATGCAGATGAAATAGAGGCTCTTCGCATTATCTATAACAATGAAGGCGAGCCGATAACCTATTCAATGCTGAAAGATTTGGAGCATAAACTCAAAATGGCAAACAACCATTTTGCTCCAAAACAAATTTGGAATTCGTATGCAGTTCTTTCTCCAGGCAAGGTAAAGCGTTCTACAACAAAAGAAGAAAGTGATGCTTTGACAAACATCATACAACTGGTACGTTTTGCTTTCCGCCAAATTGAGAGATTGGACAGCGTAGTTACTACATCCAAGCAATATTTCAATCTATGGTTAGGACAAAATCAGCGTGAAATAACCGACAAGCAGCGTGAAGTAATCAGTCGTATTGTAGATTACATCGCCTCTAATGGAGCTTGTACGGTCAGGGATATTCGTGAAGATGATGCGACCCATGCAGCCCAAATGATACGGGCATTTGGAAATATGCAGAAAGCAGATGAAGCACTTTATTCACTTTACACATTTGTAGTATTAAGAAAAGCAGCATAAATTATGGCAACAAATAACGCAACAGAGCAATCACTCACCAAAAAGGTTTGGAATCTGGCAACAACTCTTGCCGGACAAGGTATTGGGTTTACTGATTATATTACCCAACTGACCTATCTTCTGTTTTTGAAGATGGATGCCGAGAATGTAGAAATGTTCGGAGATGAATCGGCAATCCCGACCGGGTATCAATGGAACGATTTGATTACCCTTGATGGATTGGATCTGGTCAAGCAATATGAAGAGACATTGAAATTGCTTAGTGAGCAGAACAATTTGATAGGCACTATTTACACCAAAGCACAAAACAAGATAGACAAACCTGTTTATCTGAAAAAGGTTATCACCATGATTGATGAAGAGCAATGGCTCATTATGGACGGGGATGTGAAAGGTGCTATCTACGAGAGTATTCTTGAAAAGAACGGGCAAGACAAGAAGAGCGGCGCCGGACAGTATTTTACACCTCGTCCACTTATTCAGGCAATGGTAGATTGTATTAATCCGCAAATGGGCGAAACGGTTTGCGACCCGGCTTGCGGTACTGGTGGATTCTTGCTCACTGCCTACGATTACATGAAAGGACAGTCGGCAAGTAAGGAAAAACGTGATTTCTTGCGTAACAAAGCCTTGCATGGTGTGGATAATACGCCTTTGGTGGTAACACTCGCTTCCATGAATCTCTATTTGCATGGTATCGGCACAGACCGCAGTCCGATTGTGTGTGAGGATTCTTTGGAAAAAGAGCCGTCAACCCTTGTTGATGTGATACTCGCCAATCCTCCTTTTGGAACTCGCCCTGCCGGTTCTGTGGACATCAACCGCCCGGATTTCTATGTGGAGACCAAAAACAACCAGTTGAATTTCCTTCAGCACATGATGCTTATGCTCAAAACAGGTGGTCGTGCAGCTGTGGTACTTCCTGACAATGTCCTCTTTGAGGCCGGAGCAGGCGAAACAATCCGTAAACGCCTGTTGCAAGATTTCAATCTGCATACTATCTTGCGTTTGCCTACAGGTATCTTCTATGCTCAAGGCGTAAAAGCAAATGTGCTGTTTTTCAGCAAAGGACAACCGACCAAAGAAATATGGTTTTATGATTATCGTACCGATGTAAAGCACACCTTGGCAACAAATAAATTGGAACGCCATCACTTGGATGATTTTGTTTCCTGCTACAACAATCGGGTAGAAACCTACGATGCAGAGAATAATCCGCAAGGGCGTTGGCGCAAATACTCTGTAAATGAGATCATTGCCAGAGACAAGACAAGTCTCGACATCACATGGATAAAACAAGGTGGTGAGGCGGACGAACGTTCATTGGCAGAACTGATGGCGGACATAAAAGATAAAAGCCAAACGATAAGTACGGCTGTAGCTGAACTTGAAAAATTGCTCGCTAACATAAATGAAGATTGAATGCATGGAAAACAATAAGATAATCATATCAATGGAACAACAGTTTGGAGAAGTTATAGACATCATTCTTCAGCATAAAGGCCGTGCTTCAAGAGCCGTAAATAACGAACTGTTGTACACAGCGTGGCATGTCGGTGGATATGTATCTGCTAAATTGAAAAGCGAGGAATGGGGAAGCAAGGTTGTAACGCAGTTATCCGAATATATCCGTTCCCGGCGTCCAGACATTAAGGGCTATAGTCGGAGAAGCATTTACAATATGGTGATGTTTTATGATGAATATTCATCGGAAACATTCAGCGTAACTGTAGAAAAGTATCTGAACTCTGAATTTGTGCAGCCAAAAAACGCACAAATAGAAGCAAGTCTGCCTAAACAAGGGGAGGCTGTAATTGTGCAGCCAAGAACTGCACAATTTGTTCCGACTGCATCTGAACAAATGCCTAAAATCTTGGAGTTGACCACATTGACCAATCATATGGAAATTCTTTGCCGATGCAAAAATAATGAAGAGCGGATGTTTTATATACTCTATGCCAATAAAGAACATTTAGTGAAGCGAGAACTTCAGCGTTGCATCTCCAATCAGACATATACGGCTTTATTGGGCAGCAAGAATAATATGTCGAAAGGATTGCTCAATACGTATCCGAATGCCCCGATAATGTTCAAGGATACGTTGTTTGTTGATTTTCTGAATCTTCCGAAGACGCATAGCGAATCAAAATTGAAAAAAAGCTTGGTAGAACACATGAAGCAATTTATTCTTGAACTTGGTAAGGATTTTATCTTTATGGATCAGGAATACCGCCTCAATATTGGCGCATCCACTTTTAAGGCTGACTTGCTGTTCTTCCATCGCGGGTTGCAGGCATTGGTTGCAGTGGAGCTGAAAAAGACAAAATTCCATCCGCGAGACCTCGGTCAGTTGGAATTTTATCTGGAAGCACTCGACAGAGATGTGAAACGCTCTAACGAAAACCCTTCTATCGGCATTATCCTCTGCCCGGAAGCAGATCGGGTTGTTGTGGAATATGCAATGAGCCGAAGCATGAGCCCCACAATGATAGCAGAATACAAACGTATCCTCATTCCACAGGAACGTATGCAACAGCAACTGAATGAGTTTTGCAATCTGTTCTTAAACAAAGACTAACCTATATGGATACAAAGAAATTACGTCAAAAGATACTCGACCTTGCGATACATGGAAAACTTGTACCGCAAGACCCGAACGATGAACCTGCATCAGTTCTCCTCGAACGAATCAAGGCTGAAAAAGAACTCCTGATAAAAGAGGGTAAAATCAAAAGGAGTAAGAAGTCTGCAAAAACTTCCGATACGCCCCATTATGGGAACGTGCCGTTTGAGGTGCCGGAGGGATGGGTGTGGGCGACATTAGGTGAAGTAGGCACTTGGCAATCAGGCGGAACTCCTAGTCGTTCAAACAAAACATATTATGGTGGAAATATACCTTGGCTTAAAACAGGAGATTTAAATGATGGATTGATTTCGTATATTCCAGAAAGTATAACAGAGGAAGCTGTCGCAAACTCTTCTGCTAAAATTAATCCTACCGGAAGTGTGTTAATTGCAATGTATGGTGCAACAATTGGGAAATTAGGAATACTTACATTTCCTGCTACCACTAATCAAGCATGTTGCGCTTGTATCGAGTTTAATGCTATTATTCAATTGTACCTATTCTATTTCTTATTGTCTCAAAGAAATGAGTTTATCGCAAAAGGCGGTGGCGGAGCGCAACCCAATATATCAAAAGAAATAATTGTAAATACCTTTATTCCTTTACCGCCTCTTAGTGAGCAACAACGTATTGTAATGGAGATAGAGAAATGGTTTGCTCTGATTGACCAAGTAGAACATGGTAAATCGGACTTGCAAACAGTTATCAAACAGGCCAAATCCAAAATACTCGACCTCGCTATTCATGGAAAGTTAGTGCAACAAAACCACAATGATGAGCCCGCCATCGAACTATTGAAACGCATAAATCCCGATTTTACACCTTGTGATAACGGGCATTATCCCATTGGCTGGATAAAAACTATTCTGGGAGAACTTTTTAGCCACAATACAGGCAAAGCACTCAATTCGTCAAACAAAGAAGGTATATTCAAGGATTATTTAACCACATCCAATGTGTACTGGAATAAGTTTGATTTTACAGTAATAAAACAAATGCCATTCAAAGAAAGCGAATTGGATAAATGCACTGTTACGAAGGGTGATTTACTTGTATGCGAAGGTGGAGATATTGGACGCTCTGCAATATGGAATTTTGATTACGATATTTGCATTCAAAATCATATTCATAGACTTCGCCCAAAGATAGATTTATGTGTGCCATTTTATTACTACACATTTGTATATTTAAAGGAGAATAATCTAATAGGAGGGAAAGGAATTGGATTACTTGGACTATCTTCCAATGCTTTACATAAAATTGAATTGCCACTTCCTCCTCTTGCCGAGCAACAACGCATAGTTCAAAAAATAGAGGCACTATTTTCTGTTCTTGATAACATTCAAAATGCCTTAGAAGTGTAAACAACTACACTTCTAAAGGCTGATGCAACGTTACCAGTTAACCACTTTATCCACAATCTTCTGCTGTTCGCTGGCAGTGCGACGAAGATAGATACGAGTAGTTTCTATGCTTTCATGCCCCATAAGGTCGGCAAGTAAAGCAAGGTCGTTAAAGCGGTCAAGGAAATTCTTGGCAAAACGATGACGGAATGAATGAGGATAGACCACCTCCTTATTCATTCCGTATTTTTCCGCAAAGTGTTTCAGTTGTTGGGCTATGCCACGTGTTGTAATTCGGTCTCCGAATCTGTTCAGAAATATATATCCTGAGATAACCCCTTTATTTTTCAGCCATTTCATGGCTTCCATGCGTAAGTTTTTCGGAATATACAGACGGCGTATTTTCCCACCTTTGCTATAAAGGTCAAGATGTCCGATTTGTACATGCTCTGCTTTGATATGGAGCAATTCGCTGACACGCGCACCGGTAGCCGCCATGAACCATACAACAAAATACCATTCATCATAACCGTCAGCTTTCAGGCGCGTTTTAAGAAACTTGTAGTCAGCATCGCTGATTACATTCTCCAAAAAGTTTTTCTGCTGCACTTTGACGAACTTTACCTTCAGTTTCTCTTGCTTCGTAAATTCAAGGTACTTATTGATACCCTGCAATCGAAGATTGACTGTCTGTGGTTTGAAGTTCTCAACCAAATACCCCTTGTAGGCTAACAGGTTCTTTTTATTCACATCCCCATAGTGATTGAGGAAATACTGCACCGTCCACACATACGATGTAACGGTGTTCTTGGCAAGATTAGTCTTTGCCAAATGATTTCTGAATTTTGTTACCATATTACATTGAATTAGAATGAATATGGTAATAATATAATGGAACGTATCGGGCATTATGAGAACTTGCCCAATGGATGGGGCGTATGTAGGTTAGAAGACATTGTAGATTACGAGCAACCTACGGCATATATTGTTAATTCAACAAGTTATAATGATAGCTATCCAATACCAGTTTTAACAGCAGGGAAATCCTTCATCATAGGTTATACTAATGAAGAGAAAGGGATATACTCAAAATTGCCTTGTATTATTTTTGACGACTTTACTACAGATTCAAAATTTGTAGATTTCCCTTTTAAAGTAAAATCATCCGCCATGAAGATTTTGCAGGTAAGAAAAGGTATTGAAATAGAATATGTTGCAATGTTTATGAACACAACACGTTTAATTGGCGATACCCATAAACGATATTGGATTTCGGAATATTCTAAACTGACTATCCCAATCCCTCCAAAGGCAGAACAAAAGCGAATTGTAGATACTATTCATACAGCATTTGCCAAGTTAGATACAATAATGGAGAGTTTATAGGCTCTCCATTATTACATCCAGTCGTTTAAAAGCAAGATTTACTGCCTCCACAATCCTTTTCTGCTCACCATAAGGAGGTATTGGCACTTCAATCGCTTTGAATAGTTTCTTATTCAAGTGAGGAATGGCAGAACCAACCTTGTTCTCTCGTAAAATCTTACGATGTAGGTTAATAACTTGTAAAACATAATCCGTATTCATATTGTCGTTGATAGACAATTGTTTGAATGTACTACCTTGATAACCATCAATAGGAGTCCTGAATACCTCACCAGAGTTTTCGCCATCTACTAAAATCAAAAATGAATTCGCAGCAACATATTTCCCAAATGTCAAAGTTTTGGCTTCACTCTCACCACGCAAATATTTGACATCTAGATTTATTCGTTCCATACCATTTCGCTTTTCTCCATCAACTAAAGAACATAATGTTTGCATAGGTGCAAATAACCAACTATGTGGCAACTGCGGATAATGCCCGTTATCACAAGGAGTGAAGTCGGGATTTATACGCTTCAACAACTCTATTGCAGGTTCGTCATTCGGGTCTTGTGGCACAAGTTTTCCGTGAATGGCTAGGTCAAGTATTTTGGATTTCGTTTGCTCAATGGATGACGCTAAATCTTCTTGATTGCAATTTATAATATTTATGAGTACTTCTCTATACTTAACCTCTTTGACAATGTTGTTTTGCTCATGTATTGGAGGTAAGGGGATTAACATATCACCTAATGCGGCTTGTGTAAATGTTGGTATAGCTGTGCCAAGAACAAAACTGTCGTAATTATTTCTTGCATATTGACTTTGAAGTACAAATGTCAGATATTCTTTATTGCATCCAATATATTTGATTACTACAAACTGTGGGTTGATTGTCGCTTCCTGTGGTAAATTTCTTACAAAAGCACATTTCCCGAAGGATGATCCTGTTTTTACAAGCAAAATATCACCATTGCATATTTGTATTTCAGGGGATTCTTCATATTTTTTCCAAGAAATATAAGTACACTTTGAATAATTCATTTCTCCATCAATAATATTTGATGGACTAAGGGTTATAGCTCCGTTGCCTTTATTAACGAGGTCTTCTTTCGTGTAACCTCTGAAACCTATTCTTCCTGCAATATGACATATTTCCTCTAGTTTACACCACACCCATCCCTCCGGCACCTCAAACGGCACGTTCTCATAATGGGGCGTATGTGTAGTTAAATTATAGTGTGCTGTAACCTTTTGCTACAACACACCAAAAGGAATAATTATCTTCTCCTATATCCGCTTTACAATAATCTTCCGTTTTTTCCGTAATTTTGCGTCATGATAGAGACGGACAACACGACAGAAGTTCTGGAAGTCGCTTCGATCGCAGGGCACATCCTGCTGGAGAACGGGGCGGAGATTTCCCGTGTAGAGGACACTATGGAACGGATCGCATCGCATTACGGGGTGGATTCCGGACATTTTTTCGTGCTCAGCAACGGCATATTCACAACCGGCTCGCTCGGGAAGTACGCCAATGTCGAGTTCATTCCTATCCGTGGAATTCAGCTCTCGAAAGTAGTCGATGTCAACAAGTTAAGTTACGAGATAGCGGCTGGGAAACACACTCTGTCAGAGGCTCGGCAACGACTGGAAGCCATAAAGGACGCTCCCGCTAAACCGGCCTGGGAACAAATCGCCGGGTCAGCCTTTGGAGCAGCCGGTTTCTGCGCCGTGTTCGGCGGAGGGTTTATGGACTGCACCGCTGACTTCGTGATAGGCGCGCTGCTCTACGTATTCTGTCTCTTCGTAAGCGGTTCACTCTCAAAGATTGTAGGCGGAATCTGCAACGCCCTCGTGGCCACAATCCTCTGTCTCACATCCTACAGATTAGGCTTCGGCGACAGCCTCAGCAACATCATAATCGGAGCCGTGATGCCGCTCATCCCGGGAGTTCCGTTCGTGAACGGAGTCCGGGATCTGGCCAATTCCGACTACATAGCCGGGTTGACAAGGCTCACGGACGCGATGCTCGGATTCATCTGCATCGCCCTTGGCGTGAGTATCAGCTTCATAGCGGACGGATGGGTGTTCGGAGGAATGATCAAACTCAGCGGAATGACCGTCAATCCCGAGACCGCCGGAATCCTGTGGCAATGCCTTGCCGCCTTCATCGGCACATTCGCTTTCGCGATTCTGTTCGGAGCACCACGCAGACAGTATTTCACGGCGGGAGTGATCGGAGCCATCGGCTGGGTCATCTACCTGATGCTTACAAGGTTCTGCCACAGCGGACCGACAGTCGCCATCGTCCTTGCCACTACGATAGTCTGCATCCTTTCCCGCTTCACCGCCGTCAAGGACAAATGCCCGAGCACGGTCTATCTGCTATGCGGAATATTTCCACTCGTCCCTGGAGCCGGAATATTCTGGTTCACTTACTACCTCGTCTCAAGCCAGTTCTACCTCTCCGCGTCCGCCGGATTCACCGCCGTCAAAGGCGCGATCGCAATAGTGCTTGGAATAATCTTCGCGATGGAACTGCCGCAACGACTTTTCTCCGGAAAAAGGAAAGGCTAATCCTCAAACTCGATATCGTGAGACGGCAAGGCCTTTTTCTTGCGGAAGACAACTCTCTCACTCATAAAGAAGTTAAGCCCACCTGACACGCACAGCGCCAGAAGGTTACACCACACGACATTCCAGCGGAACATCCTCTGGATCAGAAGCAGGAAAGCCATCTTGACCAAGAACGCCCCGATGCAGGATAGATTGTAGCCGCCAAGATGTCGGAAGAACGACCTTCTGCTCCGACATGACACCCTGTCTTTCCAGATAAAGAAATATGCCACAGCGAAATTGGTCACGGCCGCGCACTCGAACGAGATAGCCGGGGAGATGATGTACTGGCCGAAATACGTGCTGAAAACCCATTTGGAGAAGACCCAAAGCACAACCGTGTCCACAATCGTCCCCAAAAGGCTCGACGCGGAAAACTCTGCGAATCTCTTGACTAATTTAAGCCACGGTCTGGTCATCACTCTCAGTTTCGGACGGCAAACTTACGGAAAAAACGTGAATATTTGGATAAAAAGCCAATCTATTCAGTAAATTTGTCATCTTATCCGCGGGAAAAATAAATTGCCGCCGATGAAAGTTATTATTTGGGAATAAGATAACGAACGAACAATGTCAGAAGAAATGAATATAGTCCGTGACCTCGCCGTGATTCTGATCTCGGCGGGAGTTTTCACGATAATTTCAAAGGCTCTCAAACAGCCACTTATCATCGGCTATATCCTCGCTGGTTTTCTGATCGGCCCGAATGTCAGCTTCTTTCCGGGAATATCCAGCGAGGCAACCGTGCACCAATGGTCGGAAATCGGCATAATATTCCTTATGTTCGGTCTAGGCCTTGAATTCAGTTTCAAGAAATTACTCAAGGTCGGCGGAAGCGCCATCGTCACGGCAGCCGTGAAATTCGTCGGGGTCTTCATCATCGGTTTCGTGACGGCTCAGGCTTTGTCGTGGAGCTTTATGGAAAGCGTTTTCCTCGGCGGTTTGCTGTCGATGTCCTCCACGATGGTCGTGCTGAAATCCTACGATGACCTCGGCTTGAAGAACAAGCCGTACGCCGGAGTCGTGTTCGGAACCCTTGTGGTGGAAGACCTCATAGCGATCCTGTTGATGGTGCTGCTCTCGACAATGGCCGTCTCACAATCCTTCGCGGGCAAGGAGCTGATAATGAATATAGCGAAGCTCGTTTTCTTCCTGATTCTTTGGTTCCTCGTCGGAATCTACGTCATCCCTACCCTGCTGAAAAAGGCCAAGGAATATCTCAACGACGAGATTCTCCTGATTGTCAGTATCGGCCTCTGCTTCGGGATGGTCGCTCTGGCCACATCGGTCGGATTCTCATCCGCACTCGGTGCCTTCGTTATGGGGTCCATCCTTGCAGAAACTTCTGAAAGCGAACACATTGACCATGTCGTTGAGCCTATCAAGAACCTTTTCGGAGCCATATTCTTTGTCTCCGTCGGAATGATAGTCGCTCCGTCGGTGATCGCCGAGCACTGGGCCATGATCCTTCTGCTCTCCGTGATCGTAATAATCAGCCACATCATCTTCGCCGGAGCCGGCATCATCCTGACCGGCAACGGTTTGGACAACGCCGTCCACACAGGATTCAGCCTCGCACAACTGGGAGAGTTCGGATTCATCATCGCCGGAGTCGGCTGCACCCTCGGCGTGATGAGGGATTTCATCTATCCGGTGATCATAGCGGTCTCCGTCATAACAACGTTCACGACTCCGTTTATGATAAAGCTGGCGGATCCGTGCTATAATCTGTTAAACAAACGGTTACCGGCCAAATGGATCGACAGGCTCGCCCAGATGAACGAGTCCGGCAAACAGACCGCCGCCGAGCACAACGAATGGAAAACTCTGCTGAACGCCTATTTCACACGCATCGTCCTCTATGGCGTGATCCTGATAGCGATCTACATAGGATCAAAGCTTTATCTCAGACCTGCTGTAGAGAAATTTTCCCCGGAGCTAAGCCTGACCATACATAAGGTTATCGAGGTCGGAATAACCCTTGCGGCGATGCTCCCGTTCCTTTTCGGTCTCGGAGTCCATTCCGGCTCCATCAGCAAATCCGCCCCTAAACTCCTGAAAGAGAAGCCGAGTAACATCTGGCCGTTGATGGGGCTGATCTTCGCGCGCTCATTCCTTGCCGTGGGAATCGTACTGGCTGTGTTGTCGTCATATTTCCACCTCGCAGGCTGGACAGTTCTGGCAATCTTCTTCGCCGGCATAATATTCATTCTCTTCGCCCGCCAGTCCATCCATAAATATTCAGCGTTGGAGATGCGTTTCCTTTCAAACTTCAATGAAAAGGAGGAGAATGAAAGGCGCAGCAAGCCGGTCGCTTCTTCCGTTAGCCAGAAACTCGCCGACTATGACGTTCACACAGAGACGCTTACCATCTCCCAGAATTCCACCTACGCCGGAAAGGCTCTCAAGGATATTCCTTTCAGGGCAGAAACGGGGGCGAACATCATCAAAATCACCAGAGGGTCAATGAATATGATCGTTCCGTCCGGTGATGTGTCGCTGTTCCCGGGCGACCAGATGCTCGCCGTCGGCACATCCGCCCAACTCGAATCCTTGAGGAATATGATGGCGTGCGCCGTCGCTCCGGAAATTCAGGACTCTGGAAATAGTTTCAAGATCGTGCCTGAGGCTCTTACCGAGGAATCGTTCCTGACCGGAAAGACCCTACGCGGCACGAACCTCCGGAAATATCACTGTATGGTCATCAGCGTGCTCAGGGGTTCAGAATTCATCACCAACCCGGAACCCGATTTCAGGTTCCAGGCCGGTGACACTGTCTGGATCGCCGGCAATCTGGCCGAGCTGGAGACCGTCTAGAACTTCACGAATTCAGGATTGAGATACGGTTTCAAGTCAATCCAGAAGACCGTAACCTCAATGATGCCTTCAGCATAGCTCGCGATCTCGTAAGGCTGGTAGTACCAAGTCACTCCCGCGCCTGACACACCGCAATGTCCATTAGGAACCAGGCCTTCACTGAACATCACACTTTCATTAATGTCTTCAACTCCCCTGTCCAACGCAAGTTTGGACTTGATCAATTCCGTTACCGGAGCGACATAGCCAGGCTTGAACAATTCGTTTTCCGTCACGATCTCGCCAGTCTTCAGGTTGATGATGTCCGGAATCAGATAATGCATTCCGTGGGCTCCGCCAAGGTAGTTCTCGCTGTACACCTGGTAGGTCTGGAGATCCATGAACCCTTCCGCGAACTTTCCCTGAACGGTGTAGTACCAGTTGCAGGTCATCGCCGCGCTATAGTTATAGTCATAGTCTAATCCATTCTCCTTGGCGTAGGCGACAGCATCGTCGTAGACACTTCCCGCCTCCCTCTGGTAGTTGGCCATCAACGTGTCCGACACGGCATCGGAAGCCTCCTCCACCGAAAAACCGTCATATTTCTCTCCGAAACAAGCCTTTATGATAGAGTTGTTGATCTTCTTCTTCAAAGCGTTACCGCCCTCGAAGCTCTTGTAGTACTCGACAGAATGAACTATCTGTACCGAAGCGGAGTCACTCTGCGCGAGCGTCTGCTCGTAAGTGTTGGCAAAAGTGGCGACCTCAGTCTCATTGTCAGAACAGGAAGCCAAGGTCAGGGTCAGGGCCATCGCGGCGACGGCGAATGGTAAAATTCTCTTATTCATCTCAAATAGTATTTGGTTTAAGACAAAGATAAATATTATTCTGTAATTTACTAAATTTGCAAAGTATTATGGAACGAACTATCAACAGACTGAAAATGAACGGCTGGCTGGCGTTGAGTCCGCTGGCTGTGTTTTTGGTGACTTATCTGGCGTCGTCGCTGGTGGCTCACGACTTTTATAAGGTGCCGGTGGCGTCGGCGTTTCTGATCGCGTCGGTCTATGCGATGCTGATCACGAAAGGGGCTGTGGCTGAAAGGATAAGCATATTCTCAAGCGGGGCGGGCAACAAGAATGTTCTGCTGATGATCTGGATATTCGTGATGGCGGGGGCGTTCGCGACCACGGCAAAGGCAATCGGGAGCGTGGAAGCGACTGTCAATCTGACACTTACTATCCTTCCGGGGAGATGGCTGCTGGCCGGACTGTTTCTGGCTTCCTGCTTCATTTCGATGTCAATCGGCACGAGTGTGGGAACGGTGGTGGCACTTGTCCCAATCGCCTCAGGATTGGCTGAGCAATCTGGTCTGTCTTTGGCGATGCTGACCGGACTGATTGTCGGCGGAGCGTTTTTCGGGGACAATCTGTCTTTCATCTCAGACACGACAATCGCATCGACTACATCACAAGGCTGCTCGATGTCCGACAAGTTCAAGGCGAACATCTGGATCTGCGGACCGGCGGCTCTGATAGTCACAGTCATCTACATCATCATCGGACTCAGCCACGGAGCGACTCCAGAGATCGGAGAGATTGAATATGTCAAGCTCATCCCATACCTGTCGGTCATCGTACTGGCACTGTGCGGGCTGAATGTCCTGCTTGTACTCGGAATCGGCTTGCTGCTCAGTGCGGCGATCGGATTCGTAAACGGAATGACCTGGCTCGGATTTCTCGGCAGCGTCGGGGACGGAATCGCCGGGATGGGCGAACTGATCATTGTGACTATGCTCTCGGGCGGAATGCTGGAACTGATCCGGCACAATGGCGGTATCGATTTCATCATCAAAGGTTTGACTAAAGGCATCAAAGGCAAGCGAGGAGCTGAGTTCAGCATCGCCGGGCTTGTCGGGCTGTCGAATTTCTGCACGGCCAACAACACGATAGCGATTCTGACAACCGGAGACATCGCCCGGGACATCACCAAGAAATTCGGACTTGACCCGAGGAAATCCGCCAGTCTTCTGGACACGTTCTCCTGCGTCGTACAGGGCATAATCCCTTACGGAGCGCAACTACTGATGGCTTCCGGATTCGCCGGGATCTCCGCCGCGGCGATTATTCCTTGCCTCTACTACCCGTTCGTGCTGTGCGTAGTGGCTTGTTTCTCAATCATATTCAGACTTCCTAAACGTTACTCATAATGGACAGGACCGCAAAGGTAACATTCGTGACACTGGTCGGATCAGTTGTCAACATCATTCTGACGGTTTTCAAGATCTTCGCCGGTGTTCTTGGACGCTCAACCGCGATGATAGCGGACGGAATCCATTCATTGTCAGACCTTCTGAGCGACATCGTCGTGATAGTGTTCGTGAAGATTTCAGCCAAGGGCCGGGACAAGGACCACGACTACGGGCACGGGAAGTTCGAGACTTTCGCCACACTGATAATCAGTCTGATGCTGATCGTCGTGGCGGCCAATCTGATGTCCGGCGGCATAAACAAGATCCGCCAGATTCTGGACGGAGGAGAAGTAAGTTCTCCCGGAATGATCGCTCTTTGGGCAGCCGTAGCGTCAATAGTCCTGAAAGAAATCCTTTACCGTTACACGATCATCCAAGGAAAGGCTCTGAACAGCCCGATGATGATAGCCAACGCTTGGCATCACCGTTCAGATGCTTTCTCGTCCGTTGGCTCACTGCTCGGAATCGCGGGAGCCATATTCCTTGGTGACAAATTCGTCATTCTTGACCCGATCACAGGTTGCGTCATCAGCATATTCATACTTGTGATGGCGGTGAAGATGTCTGTGCCGGCTATCAAGGAACTTCTGGATGTGTCACTTCCGGACGATGTGGAGGAAAAGATCGAGGCCACGGCCAAATCCGTCAAAGGAGTGGTCGATCTTCACGAGCTGAAAACACGACGCGAAGGGCCGGGAATAATAATGGAAGGCCACCTTGTGCTGGATTCTGAGATATCACTGAAAGAGGCGCACGACATCTCCAAGAAAGTCGAGGCGGCCTTACGCAAGGAGTTTGGATCAGAGACACAGATTTCCCTGCATCTTGAGCCGGAGGACGATTCGCAGTAATCAGGAATACATATTCGCGTTCTGTGAATATCCCTCCGGAGCCTTCCCGCTCCTTGAAGCCGCATAGACCGTCATTCCGGCATCGCACAGCAGCCGAGCCGTCGCCGCCCCGATTCCGCCGCTCCCGCCGGTCACAAGCACTGTTTTGACATTCGTTTCCATTCAGTTTACTATTTCACTGTGCAATGTCTGCCATCTTATATAATAGATGTAGCGACAACTCGCCATAAACCATTATCATGACGATCGATATATCCATTTTCCTCCATACGCTTTATCAGTTTTTGAACGGCTGATGTGTTGATGCCCAACGCAGAGGTTAATCCCATGTAAGTTATACTTGGATTTTCCCTCATCAAACGCAAAATCCTTGCGGTATTTTTACTTCTGGTTGAAATGATCTCGCCATCGTACCACCATACATCTTCATCCTTCCTGCTTACAAAGTCAATATCAGCCTGTATTTCTTTAGCGACAAGCCTTTCGAAATACTTCAAGAATTTGCCAATCTGCTTGATGTTAGCGTGGGCACCATCCGAAGGAGCCGCTCCTATAACGAGATCTGCTTGGTGTAATGCTTCAAGATATTCCTGCTTCAATCTGCTGCGAACCACAATCATAGGCCATCCGTGACGAGAAAGAATGTAGTTTACCATCAATCTTGCAATGCGTCCATTGCCATCTTCGAATGGATGAATACGGATATAACGGTAATGGAAAAGAGCAGCCAGCTCTATAGGACTCAAATTTCCTTTCTGTTCCTCTTCATTATACCAGCCTACAAGATCAGCCATCAATGCCGGTGTCTCTTGTGGAGAGGCATACTCGAAACGGTCTCCATAACGAGTGATAACACTATTTGGGCGAGTCTTGTATTGTCCGGCGTGAATCACATAGCTCGTCTGAGTTCCATTAGGCAATGTCCTGTATTCCGTATAGTCTTCACGGAGCAGAGTCTTATGAAGTGTACGGATGAAACTCTGAGTCAAAGGCACTTGCTTATTCGCGGCTTCCTCCTCCATCATTTTGACCGACACCTCACTTGCCTTCATATCGTTAAAGTCCTTCAGATGCCCCTCACCACTCACTTTACCGAATAGCAGCAACAATTCAGTCTGGCCGTATGTCAAGGTATTGCCCTCAAGATGGTTACTATTGTAGTTGTAGTCAACAGTAAACCTCATGCTCAACTTCCGTTTCTCATCTTCACTTAATGGTTGAAGAGAGGTCCATTTCTGAAATATTTCGATTAACTTCATATTCTCTTTATTGAGTTATCTATTGAGGCATCATACCACCTTTTATAGTGGTACGATACCACCTTTTATAGTGGTATTGGTTCACTCCTCACAATTATTCAAATCCTTGACTGGTTCCGACAACGGATGGAACTTCAACTCATTGACGTATTCCATATTCAAGAAATTTCGTTGTAAATATAACAAAAACAAACGGAATATATTTCTTTCCACGGAAGTTGTCTATCAATGTAGGTTTCGGGAATAATACAATCCCGGAAGTCTGACGAAAACTTCCGGGATTATATTCCATTTCATTCGGTGCTTATGCCCTCAAAGCGCGCATCGCGTTCAGGACGGCGAGGACGGTAACGCCGACATCGGCGAAGACGGCCATCCACATTGTGGCGATGCCAAGGACGGCAAGGACGAGGACGAGAAGTTTTATGAATATGGCGAAGAAGGTGTTCTCCCTTGCCAGACGGAGGGTCTTACGGGCGATCTTCACGCCAAGGGCTATCTTTGACGGCTTGTCATCCATCAAGACCACATCGGCGGCCTCTATCGCGGCATCGGATCCGAGTCCGCCCATCGCTATTCCGAGATCGGCTCTTGCGAGCACCGGAGCGTCGTTGATGCCGTCACCCACAAAGGCGAGCGTCTTTCCGGACGGCTTATTATCAAGAAGTTTCTCTAACTCAGAGACTTTGTCTGCCGGCAAGAGTTCGGCGTGGAACTCGTCAAGCCCGATGGCCGAGGCGACATATTCACCGACCTCACGCTTGTCTCCGGTGAGCATCACAGTCTTTGTGACGCCTTCGGCCTTGAGAGCCTTGATCGCATCGGCGGAATCAGCCTTGATTCTGTCAGAGACCACAATGTGTCCGACGTATGTTCCATCGACGCTGACGTGTACGATCGTGCCGTTCTTCTCACAAGGTTTCCACTTCGCTCCGACCGCGTCCATCATCTTTGTGTTGCCCACGCAGACGGTCTTTCCGTTCACCACAGCGCGTACTCCGTGACCGGCGATCTCCTCGACATTTTCGACCGAGCATCCGTCGGCCTCGTCAGGATAAGCTTTCTTAAGTGAGATTGCTATCGGGTGTGACGAATATCTCTCCACGTGTGCCGCAAGATGCAGAAGCTCCTTCCCGTCAATCGTTTCCGGATGCACGGCGGTCACATCGAACACGCCTTCGGTAAGTGTGCCGGTCTTGTCAAAGACAACCGTTCCGACTTTGGCCAAAGCCTCAAGATAGTTGGAACCTTTGATCAGGATTCCTTTGGATGACGCTCCGCCGATGCCACCGAAGAATGAGAGCGGAACCGAGATCACAAGGGCGCACGGACAGGAGACGATCAGGAATGTCAGAGCCCTGTAGAGCCAGGTGGCGAAAGTGCCGCCGAAATCTCCGGAGAGGACTGGCGGGATGAAAGCCAGCACCAATGCGGCGATCACGACAACCGGGGTGTAGATCTTTGCGAACCTTGAGATGAAGCTCTCGCTCTTGGACTTGTTCTCGGAAGCGTTCTCGACAAGGTCAAGGATCTTGGATGCGGTTGACTCACCGAAAGCCTTCGTGACTTTCGCGCGGATGACGCCGGTAAGATTCACGCAACCTGAAATAATGTCATCGTCTTTAGAGATGCTCCGGGGAACGCTTTCTCCGGTCAGAGCCACAGTGTTAAGACTTGAGGTTCCTTCAAGGACGATTCCGTCCATCGGAACTTTCTCGCCCGGCTTCACCACGATCGTCTCGCCGACTTTGACTTCTTCAGGATTGACTGTCAGGATCTTCCCGTCACGTTCAACGTTGGCGGTATCAGGTCTGATGTCCATCAGAGCAGAGATTGACTTGCGGCTCCGGCCTTCGGCGATGTCCTCGAAAAGTTCTCCGACCTGAAAGAACAGCATCACGAAGACTGCCTCCGGGAACTGGGTCTCCGCTCCGGGAAGGAATCCGATGCAGAGCGCGCCGATGGTGGCGATGCTCATCAGGAAGTCCTCATCGAAGAAGTCACCTTTGAGGATTTTCTCTCCGGCTTCAAGCAAGGTGTCGTAACCAGCGATGAGATAAGGGATTAAATAAACAAGGAGAAGCTGCCAGACACAGAGGTCGAGCTTCTTCTCCACCAAGACTGCCACGCCCAGGAGCGCGGCTGAAAGAATGATTCTTGCGAATCTGATTTTGTTTTCCTTTTCCATATTCTTTCTTTGACTTTGATTTCAACGGTGCAAAGGTCGGAAAACAACTCTGCAACTTGGTTGCAAATTTTGGTTTGGTCAAACCAAACTTTGCAACATATCCCCCCTGCACCCCCTTTGGAGGATTTGGGCCTATGGCCGGTCGGCAGAAGCCGACTTGTCGCTTCGCTCCTGTCATTCTATCGAACGGAATACAATACTTCAAAAAATTAAGTAAATTTGCGATGCGTAATATAAAAACAGATAGGAGATATGCCGAACATAGACCTGACAGAATTGCTTGAGAGGCACGGGGTGAAAGCCACGGCCAACAGGCTGATTGTGGCAAAGGCGCTCCTTACCGAGGGCCGTCCGCTGAGCCTCATGGAGCTGGAGGACAAGATCGGCACGATCGACAAGTCTGGAATATTCAGAAGCCTCACGCTGTTCAAGGAGCACCACCTCGTGCACGCGATCGAGGACGGCGGCGACGGCACCCGCTACGAGCTCTGCCTGAGCCACGACTCAGCGCGCGACGAGGATGCGCACGTGCATTTTTTCTGCGAGAAGTGCCACCGCACCTTCTGCCTTGAGGACATCCACATCCCCCCTGTGACGCTCCCGGCGGGATATTCAGAAACCACGGCGAACTACCTTATTAAAGGAATATGCCCGCAATGTTCGGAGGACGGCTATGGCGAACAGTGATAGTAAAGGAATGTCGGGCGGCAATCTGAATGGGCATCTGGCCCTGCTGGCGGCCTACACGATCTTCGGCGTCAACATCGTGCTGACAAAGGACATCTCCAACTCGGCGGTTGTCTCCCCAATCGCATTATTCACGCTGAGAGCGATCGGAGCGTCCGCTTTGTTCTGGCTGATCTCCATGTTCACGCCCAAAGAAAAAGTTCCGGTCAAAGATCTGATACAGATTGCGTTGGCATCCATATTCGGTCTGTTCATCACCCAATACACGTTCCTCAAAGGCATCACGATGGCCACGACCATAGACGCGTCCATCATCGGAACACTCGGTCCGATCTTCACGATGTTCTTCGCGTTCATATTCGTAAAAGAGCCTATCACCGCGAAGAAGGCCGCCGGAGTAGGAATCAGCTTCATCGGAATCATATTCCTGATATTCAATTCCGTACATAGTCACAATGGGGTCGAGGCCACGCAGCCTTTAGGGTTTATTCTGCTGTTCCTGAACAGCATCAGCTTCTCGCTGTACCTCGGAGCGTTCAGGCCGCTGATCCAAAGATATTCAGTGATCACTTTTATGAAGTGGATGTTTCTTTTCTCGCTTCTGATGTCGCTGCCGCTGTCTTTTGAGGATCTGCTCCACACCGACTACGCCGCCATCAAGTTGCCGCAAGCCCTTGAGATAGGCTATCTTATCTTCTTTGCCACCTTTGTCGCATACTTTCTGATTCCGGTCGGCCAGAAAAGCGTCCGCCCGACCATCGTGGCGATGTACACCTACCTTCAGCCGATTCTGGCCTGCCTGCTCAGCGTCATCGGCGGGATGGACACGATGACCTGGCAGAAAATAGTAGCCATCATTATGGTTTTCAGCGGAGTGGCAGTCGTCAACCGGAGCCGCGCCGCTTCACACAATCAAAGTCTCAAACATTTAAATCCATGAATATGAAAAAGATCATCCTTGCTTTGGCAGCCGCCGCGCTGGCCACTTCCGCACTCGCCCAGGAAGTCATCAAGCTTCCGCAGCCTGACAAGAATGTGTCGATGACTCTCTATCAGGCTCTTCAGCAAAGAGCCTCTGTCCGTGAATATTCAGACGCACAGATCAGTGACGCGTCTCTGTCCCGGTTGCTATGGGCCGCATGCGGAGTGAACCGTGAGGACGGAAGGCTGACCGTACCATCAGCCATGAACACACAGGAGGAAAGTGTCTATGTATGCCGGGCTGACGGCGCATGACTCTTCAACGCCCAGGAAAACACCTTGACGAAGGTTTCCGGAAAGGACATCCGCCCGGATCTGGCTGGTCGTCAGGCATCTGTGGCAAAAGCTCCTTTGTTTCTCGTGATTGTCTGCGACTTGAACAAGTACAAGTTCCGCGATGAGAAAACCGCAATTTTCGGAGCCATCGACGCCGGCTATGTATCCCAGAACATCTGCCTTGCCTGCGAGGCTCTCGGACTGGCGACAGTCCCGCGTGGAAGCATGAACCACGATGCTGTCAAAACCGCCCTTGGCCTCAAGGAAGGACAGGAACTTTTGCTGAACCATCCTGTTGGATACGAGAAAAAGTAACCCATCTTACTATTTTGTAGAAATGTTTTAATATTTATTAATAAGATAAATAAGTCCCGTCACCCACAAATGGCGGGACTATTTTGTATATTCGATAATAGAATATTTTATGATTTTTTTACTACCTTAGCAGATTGTAAAGTAAAAAAACAATGGCTATTACAACCAAGGAAGTGATAAGCAGACAGGATCTGAGGCGTTTCGTCCGGTTCCCGAACGAGTTGTATGCGGACAACGAATACTACGTTCCTCAGATTGAGTCGATGGAAATGGACACCCTCACTCCGGGCAAAAACCGGGCCTTTGAGGTCTGCGAAGGGAAATATTGGCTGGCATACGATGAAAACGGCAAGATTGTCGGCAGAGTCGCCGGCATCATAAACTATAAGTACAACAAAAAGGTTGACAAGAAGATCTGCCGTTTCTGCTGGATAGACTTCATCGAATCACAGGAGGTGGTACACGCCCTGATGGAAAGGGTGAAGGAATATGGCAAGGAAAAAGGAATGGAGATCATTGAAGGCCCTGTCGGTTTCCTTGAGTTTGACATCTCCGGAGTTCTTGTCGAAGGTTTCGACCAACTTCCCACCGCCTACGGAAAGTACAACGCTCCCTACTACGAGCCGATGCTCCTGAAAGAAGGATTCTCGAAAGAGACTGATTTCGTGGAATATAAGATCACTGTTCCGGACAATCTTGACCGTTATTTCCACTTCGCCGAAATGATCGGTGAGCGCTACAATCTCAAGGAAGGCGACTACAAGAACAAGAATGAGTTGCTCCACAAATATGCCGACGGAATATTCCGTGTGATGAACGAATGTTACTCTGTCTTGCACGGATTCTCGGAGCTCTCCCCTGCCCAGTGCGAGGATCTCAAGGACCAGTTCTTCCCGAACCTCAATCTGGACTACGTCTCTGTCATCGTTGACGAGACCGACAAGGTGGTCGGATTCGGAATCACCCTTCCATCACTGTCAAAGGCTCTGCAGAAAGCCAAAGGGCATATGTTCCCGTTCGGGTTCATACACATTCTCAAGGCTTTGCACCACAATGACACGATTGATGCCCTGCTGATAGCCATTTCAAATGAATACAAGGACAAAGGTGTCAACGCCATGATCATCTCCAAAATCGGCCGTGGAATGCACAAGAACGGCATCAAGTACGTCGAAAGCACCCGTGAGCTTGAGGAGAACCACAATGTCCAGAACCTTTGGGGCAAATTCGAGCATCACCTCCACAAGAGAGCCAGGATTTACGTCAAAAACATCTAACACATAATTAATATGGCAGACAAGAAAGCGGAAAGAATACAGACCTCCATCCTGAACGGGGTCGAGAAGAAGGCCCTTGTCTGGCTGGCCGAGAGGCAGCCGAAATGGGTCGTATCTGACACACTCACAGCCATCGGCACACTCGGTGCGATAATGATCGGAGCCGGGTACATCCTCTGCAGCGTGAACGTCAACTTCCTTTGGCTCAGCTGCTTCGGCTTCGTAGTCAACTGGTACGGCGACTCCCTTGACGGCACTCTTGCCAGAGTCCGCAAGACCCAGAGACCGATCTACGGCTACTATCTCGACCACACTGTCGATTGCATAAACGAAGCCTTTATGTTCGTAGGCCTCGGACTGTCATACCTTATGCGGCTGGATCTGGCGCTGATGATATTCGTGGTCTATCTTTGCCTAACTGTCAACGTCAGCGTGAACGCCCACCTCAAGAGCGAGTTCCGCCTCACCTACGCCAAACTTGGACCTACTGAGTTCAGAGTGATCGCCATTATCTTGACATCTCTCTTTATATTCATAGAGCCGCTCAGGGAGTTCAGCACAGTGGTCAGCATATTCGGCAAGGACATCGACCTCAGGGCGCTTGACGTGGCAGGTCTTGTGATCCTGGCCTTGCTTGTGATCATTTATCTGGTGACAATCATCAGTGACGCAAAGGGTTACGCCAAGATGGATCCGATGCCTAAGAGGGAAGACAAATAATGCCTCTTCTTCCAGTAGAACAGATTGAGCAACTTGCGCCGGTTTTCAAGGGAAAATTCGGCAACACTGTCGCAGGTTTCCTAAGAAAAGTCCTGTCCATCAAGACACTGTCCGACATTTACGACACGATTGATGAACATCAAGGGGCGGATTTCGCGGGCGCACTCTTGGACAAGCTTGGGGTCAACTACCAGCTGGGAGGCTCACAAAGGCTTGCGAATTTGCCCGACGGGCCGTTCATCACGGTCAGCAACCATCCCTACGGAGGTATGGACGGTGTCATTCTCATTGACCTTATCGGACACATCAGGCCTGGTTTCAAGGTGATGGTGACCGAGTTCCTCGCCCTTGTCGAAGCGCTGCGCCCAAGTCTCATCGTCGTCAATCCGAAGAACAACTTGAACAAGGGAATAACAGCCAAGAACATCCAGGGAGTCCGTGAGGTTCTGGAAAGGCTTCACGATGGTGAACCGGTGGGATTCTTCCCGTCCGGTGCCGTGTCCGACCTCAGCCTTAAAGAGATGAAAATCAAGGACAGAGAGTGGCAGGAAGCGGTTCTGAGGCTTATCCGGAAAGCCAATGTTCCGATTGTCCCTATCCGGTTTTTCGACCACAATTCACTCTGGTTCTACAACCTGGGTCTGATAGACTGGCGGGTGCGCCTGATGCAGCTTCCGCACGAGCTTGTCAACAAGAGGTACAGAAGGATCAGAGTCGGCGTCGGAGAGACTCTGACCGTGGAGGAGCAGTCGAAATATTCAGACATCAAGGATTACGGAGCATTCCTCAGAAGCAAGGTCTATGACATGCCGCTTCCGGATGATTTCATCAAGTATAAGGAATTCATTGCCTCCACACGGTAACCATCCTCCACTTGGAATCGCACGCAGGACATCCGTTGTCACAATCAATAAATGTTTTGCGCAATATTCTCGAATAAAATCCATTGTATAAATGAAGTTTTTTGTATCTTTGCAGTCCGATCGGGGTATTAGCTCAGCTGGTAGAGCGCAAGGTTCGCAATCTTGAGGTCAGGAGTTCGATCCTCCTATGCTCCACAAAAATGCCTCTCAGTCACCTGAGAGGCATTTTTATTCTGACTCCCCTATCCAAGCGGCCAGCCGCGGCGATGTGCGGCAGTGATCTAACGCTGGCCGGCGGCATATTAAGGAGCATAATCAGCACCATAATCCTTATCGACAATGGTCACGGCTACGACACGCCGTGGAAGCGCCGTACATCGGTTCCTCGATTCGCCATCCGCCAAGCCCTATCTCGAACGGATGGCTTTCTCAAAAGGCCATAAACTGCTTTAGTGCATTGCCTTGGCTACACGGACGAAACACTGGAGGCCAAACCAATACGCGGGGGCATGATCAGGTCACTACTCTTTGACGCAGCGTACCGAATAGGCGTCGGCGCGTCCGGCGGAAGCTGTGGCTGAGACGGATGTGCCGGCGGCCTCGTTCATGAACGCGAGCACACAGAATCCGAAACCAGTGGTCGCTCCATAGGATTTGGCAGGAGAGTTTCCCCAATAGGATCCCCAAAGTCCGCTCTTGGAACCCATAAGCATGGCGTAGGAGCCGTCGTAGCGGGCTGCGGCAGGGAAAAACAGAGAGCCTTCCTTCATATTGAAAGACCATCCATAGTTGTAGTCTCTGGTGTCGATCACTCCGTCACCATTCAAATCCACAACATCAAATGAAGACGGATCCTGAGTATATCCACCAGTGGTAGTGAATGTCCTGAACACATCTGCCGGCGGGACACGGTAGCCGACAGGGCAAGGGTCATAGAAAGACTTGGAGCCTTTGTTGACGTAATTGTTGTCCGAATTTCTCTCGTCCCCTTTAGGATTGCCCCACAACGCGTCATTGCTGTCGGAGGCCTTCAGCCAATCCCTGCTTGTGTTGCACTGGGCATAGTTCGAAAGACATTTAGTAGGATTGGCTATTGAATATTCAATGGTGTTGTTCTCAACCGAACTCCAAAGTGAATATGTGATCTTCACCTCCGCGCCATCAGGACCATAGACGGGAACCGGTTGGGTCTTTTCATTCCCGGTAAGACTCGGAGCTGACGGGAACGGATCCTTGCGTCCCCATTGGTACAACAGACCGTAAGGCTTCACGTCAGGAGCAGAACCGAAAGTGGAGGTCATTGCGCCGAGGTTCATATTCATCACCTCGTAGCCGGTCTTGGCCGTAACAGTTTTCACATTCTCTTCCGGGAACCAGATGTGCCAACTCCAGATGACTCTCTTGTCAGCGGAATAGGCGGCGATCAATGCGTTACCGTTGACATCACCGGCTTTGAAAAAGATTGTCCCATCCTTTAGTTTCACATCCGTGATCATTCCTTTGCTGGTTTCCCAAACTAGAGCCGCGGAATCAGGTGACATCTTTTCAGGAGCATCAAGGCCTTCTGTAGCGACTCCGTTCCCTTTGACGGTGGCATCAAAAGAACAAGCACCTGTCTGCAGGATAATATAGCAGTTGGATGTGCCATTCGCGCTGAGGTCTCTGACGACAATCTCCGGCGTCGGGTCAACCCCAGGCTCAGGATCGGGTGTCGGATCAGGATCAGTGTTGTTCTTGCCACAAGCCGTGGCAATCAGGAGCAAAGTGCCCCCTACAAATCTTCTCAGATTCTTTTTCATAACAGTTCGTTTTTTTATATACGGTGCTATTATACGCATTTTTTTCATAAAAAACTTCATGTTTACATCAAAAATAGCACGTGACCCATCATGCCAACAAGTGTCAAATTATTATTTCGGAATCTCATTTTGTGACCAAGCATTTTTGCTTTGTCTTAATAATTCCGTATTTTTGTAATCACAAATAATGGCAATAGCACAAGACTGTAATTTTAATCTCTGTACAATGAAAAAGATCTTTTTAGGGTTGGCGACAGCAGGTTTCGCGGCATTGATGACATCTTGCGGGACAAAGCCGAACACCCTGACATCCGATGAGAAGGCAGACGGCTGGGTACTCCTGTTCAATGGAGAGAACCTTGACGGTTGGCGTGACTACAACGGCGACTCTCTGACCAACGGCTGGACCGTCGTGGACGGCTGCATCCAGGCTTCCGGAGAAGGAGCCGACGAGTCAGGCTACATCGTCACGGACAAGAAGTACGAGAATTTTGAACTCTCGTGGGACTGGAAACTCACGCACGGAGGAAACAGCGGAATGCTCTACCACGTGGTCGAGAACCCGAAGTTCAAGGTTCCGTATGTTACAGGTCCTGAATATCAGCTCATAGACAACGGAGGATGGGAGGAGGTCAACGCTCCCGCAAAACTCGAGGAATGGCAGAAGCTTGGTGTTGACTACGCGATGCATCTTCCTGACTACAGCAAGATGAAGGTCAACCCTCAGGGCGAATGGAACAACTCGAAGATCGTCTTCGACAACGGCCACGTGGAGCATTGGCTCAACGGCGAGAAGATTCTTGAGTTCGAGGCTTGGACGGACGACTGGTTCGAGAGGAAGGCAAGCGGCAAATGGGGCGACGCCACTGAATATGGTCTCGCTCACGAAGGCGTGATCTGTCTTCAGGACCACGGCGACCCGGCCTCTTTCAGAAACATCAAGATCAAGGAACTGCCACGCAAGGCCGGCAAGGAGGTCGAGCTTTTCAACGGCAAGGATCTGCACGGATGGGAGTTGTTCGGAAGCATGCGCACCGGTGTGGACGAGGAAGGCAACCTCGTGACAGAAAACGGAGAAGACCTCCGCTACGGCTATCTCGGAACCCGTGAATATTACAAGGACTTCGACCTCACCGTGGAGTTCCGGCAGTGCTCCAACGGCAACTCCGGCCTCTTCTTCCACTCATTCGTGGAGGGCGGCTACCAGAACAACATCGTGAACGGCTGGCAGTGCGAGGTTGCTCCGAAGGGCTATGACACGGCTGGCATCTACGAGTCATACGGCCGTGGCTGGCTGGTCCAGATTCCTGACGAGAAGGAGGAGATCCTCAAGGAAGGAGAATGGAACACGCTTCGCCTGAGAGTGGAGGGCGACAATGTGAAGACATGGCTGAACGGCGAGCCTATGGTTGACATCAATGACGAGCTGATCGGATCAAAGTCAGGCCGCATCATGCTCCAGATCCACGACGGCAACAACATCAAAGTCCTTTGGCGAAACTTCCGCCTCACGACTTTATAGTTATCCTTAACGCAAACTAAGTAACCTTCAAAAAATAACCTGCCTCATCTTAAGGAATCTTTTCGGTCTATATC
>ENA-UAZD01000128-UAZD01000128.1-human-gut-metagenome-genome-assembly--contig:-NODE-128-length-38438-cov-8.262252_pt1 | contig 38438 bp, 24 predicted proteins | sample MGYA00244112_ERZ654658 | MGnify/ENA primary metagenome ERZ654658 (study PRJEB26926, sample SAMN06164608) | human gut metagenome | biome: ENVO:00009003; feature: ENVO:2100002; material: ENVO:00002003... | reverse complement strand
GGCAGCGTCAGATGTGTATAAGAGACAGCCACCACACACCTACCGCCCACACCACCGCCCACACTACCGCCCACACTGCCGCCGTTCGAGAACCTCAAGGCACATGCGGCCGTTGTGGTATGGGCATTTCCAGAAGCCGGCGCGGTCGTCGGTGGTGTTCGGGGTGCCGTCGGAGCGGAGGCTCCAGTACCACTCGCCGTCGGGACAGATGATGTGGTGGCGGATGAAAGACCATTCGGCCTCGGCTGATTCGAGCCAATGTGACCCTCCGGTTTTCTGGTACTGGTTGATGCAGCCGACGACTGTCTCGGCCTGGACCCACCAGTGGCGGTCGGAATCCCGGCGGCCGGTCGCGGGATCATATTCATAGATCATTCCTCCGTCAGGAGTGAAGCCTTCCATGGCGGCGACAGCTGCTTTGGCGCAGATGGACTTGACTTTGGCGGCCAAATCCTTGTCACCCAGAACTTCGGCGGCCTCGTCAAGCAGCCATGAGGCCTCGATGTCGTGCCCGTAGGAAACGGCGGTGGAGTGCGGGACCCAATCGTCCCCGAAGAATAGTCCGAGATGCCCGTCGGAGCGTATGATCTTGTCAATGAATATGTTGATGAGTCCGGCGAGCCTTTCCCGCAGCCCGGCGTCCTTCCACACCCGGTAAAGGTTGGTGTAACCTTCAAGAATATGCAGGTGAGTGTTCATGGTCTTGGAGTCGTTCTGGTCCTTGTCGGAGAGGCGCATGTCCTCAATCACACCCCATTCGCGGGTGCATGCCTCGATGTAGCCGTCACCGTCGTTGCTGTGCTCCTCTATGCAGCGGTAGAATGATCGGGCCAGAACCAATGCCTCTTCGTCCCCGGCGGCCCTGAAATATTCAGCTAATCCATAGATCGCGAACGCGAAGGCGTAGAACTGCTTTTTTGTGTCCTTCGGCCGGCCCTCGGAGTCGATGCTCCAGAAGAGGCCGCCATATTCCTTGTCCGTGAAACGGTCGCGGATCTCGTGCCAGGCTCTTGTCGCCGTGTCGAGATATTCCTTTTCATGAAGGAACCTGTACGCGGATGCGAAAGTCCACAGGATGCGGGAGTTGAGGATGGCTCCTTTTTCGGAGTCAGGCATGAGTGTGCCTTCTCCGTCGATCCTTCCGTAAAAACCGCCCTTCGGGTCGGTCATCCTGTACATCCAGAAAGGAAGGATGTCTCCTTCCAGTTCCGCAAGAATTGATTCTCTGTCCATGATCCCAAAGTTACTAATTCCTTTTATGGTACAATGGCCCGTTGACTTAATACGTTAAATATTTGTCAAAAAAGTATTATATTTGCCCTGTTATGTCACAAGTGTTTTCGGAAATATCAGGGCTTTCGCAGCGGGACTGTTTCTACATCGTGGAGAGGCACAAGAAGGAATTCACCTACCCGCTGCACCGTCACAGGGAGTATGAGTTGAATTTCATCCAGAACGCCCCCGGGGTGCGCCGCATCGTCGGGGACAGCGTCGAGACGATCGGGGACTATGACCTTGTCCTGATCGCCGGCGAGAATCTGGAGCACGTTTGGGAGCAAGGTGCGTGCAAGTCTCCGGACATCAGGGAGATAACAATCCAGTTCTCTCCCGATCTCTTCAACGGCGGCATCCTTGAGCGGAACCAGTTCGCAAGCATCAGGAGGATGCTGGACAGGGCGAGCCATGGACTTGCGTTTCCGCTCGGCTCCATCATGCAGGCATATTCCCAGATCAACGCCGTGGTCAACGAGAAAGACAGCTTCGTGCAGTTCGTGGGCTGCCTCCAGCTGCTTTACATCCTTTCCGGCTGCGACTCCAAAGAACTGGCCAGCAGCTCGTTCGCCCACTCTCCGAGGGACACCGAAAGCCGTAGGGTGATGAAGGTCAAGGAATATATCAACCAGCACTACGCCGAGGACGTCACACTGCCCGATCTGGCGGATCTCGTGGGGATGAGCCCAAGCTCGTTCAGCCGCTTCTTCAGGCTCCGTACCGGCAAGACGTTGTCCTCCTATCTGATTGACATAAGGCTTGGTAACGCGGCGAGGGCACTTGTGGACACCACCTCCAACGTCTCGGAGATCTGCTACTCCTGCGGGTTCAACAACCTGTCCAATTTCAACCGTGTCTTCAAGTCCCGCAAAGGGGTCACCCCGCATGAGTTCCGCTCGATGTACAAGAAGAAGAAAGTGATCGTGTAGCGGAATATTTGCATTATTTATCAAAATTGTATTTGTTTACGTTTCGGCATGTGCGTAATTTTGCATCATAACAAAATTATTGACACTTGAAACGTAATCAATTAATTTTGGCAGTCTTAATCTGCTTACTCACAATGAATTCGTGCATCAGGAGGGGCGAGAGCTCCGCCTTCTTCGGCGTTGAGGACTCGCACATCGTCAAGGCCGGGAAGCCGGTGCGCTTCATAGGAACAAATGTCTAGTACGCCTCCGACATCGCTGTCAGCGATCATGATCGTCTCACGACCGAACTGGATTCGCTCAAGGCCCTTGGCCTGACGAACATCAGGGTCTGCGCCACCGAGGAGAATTTCGAGGGGATGGACATCCTGCTTTCGGAGTTGGAGAAGCGTGGCATGGCCGCCGTCCTTTTCCTTAATAACGCGTGGGAATGGAGTCCGAGCGGCTATCGTTCCTACCTTGAGGCCGCCGGAGCCGGACATCAGCCTCACCCTGCCGTCGAGGGCTATTGGCCTTACATGTGCGCCATGGCCGAGTTCGCCGCCGATGAGAAGGCTGTGGATCTTTTCCGTGAACATGTGCGCAGGTACGTGGAAAGATATTCACAGAACCCGGCCGTCTTCGCTTGGCAGATCTGCAACGAGCCGAGGCCGTTCAGCTCTGATTCCTTGAAAGTCGAGGCCTTTGTCAATTATATTCAGGGAACGGCCGGCTTCATCAAATCACTGGATTCCAACCATCTTGTCTGCACCGGCAACGAAGGGGCCATGGGCTGCAATGACGGCGACTATGACCTCTGCCGCAGGTTGAACGACTGTCCGTACATCGACTACATCACGGTTCACATCTGGCCGTTCAACTGGGGCTGGATCAAGGACGGCGAGGCCGCCGGGGATCCGGAGCTGGTCAAAAGCAGGACCCTTGAGTACCTTGGACGTCATCTTGACATCGCCCGTGAGTTGGGAAAACCGCTTGTTGTCGAGGAGTTCGGCTATCCGCGTGACGGACAGGACTGGAGGAACACAGCCACCGTGGAAGGCAGGGACGGCTACTACGCTCTCATATTCAATGAGGTTGTCAGGTCCGCCACTGAGGATGGCCTTCTCGCTGGCTGCAATTTCTGGAGCTGGAGCGGTGTGGCAAGGCAGACACACGAGATCTGGCAGGAAGGGGATGACCTTTGCGGCGACCCTTCGCAGGAGGCGCAGGGACTCAACGGGGTTTACCTTTCCGACAGGAGCACGGTGGAACTGATCAGGGAACACGCCGGCAGGTTGGAGAAAGCGACAGAATAATACATATATAATAACGTTAATCTAAAATCAAATAGCATGAAAAGTAAGCTATTGACATGCTTGTTGGTGCTCTTCCTCGGAAGCTCACTGACAGCCCTTGCGCAGACGAAGACCGTGACCGGTACCGTCAAGGACCAGTCCGGACTCGGCGTCATAGGGGCAAGCATCCAAGAGAAAGGGACCAAGAATGGAACCATCACAGATTTGGATGGCAACTACTCAATCACGGTCAAGGACAATGCTGTCCTTGTCTTCACTTCGATCGGTTACGCGGCTCAGGAAATATCGGTTTCCGGCAAGACCAAGATCGATCTCGTGATGGCCGAAGACACGCAGTACCTTGATGAGGTTGTTGTCGTCGGCTACGGTACGATGAAGAAGAGCGACCTGTCGGGAGCGTCTGTCTCCATGAAGGAATCAGACCTCAAAGGATCGGTCATCACCAACCTTGACCAGTCACTTCAGGGACGCGCGGCCGGAGTGTCCGCCGTGCAGACGTCCGGAGCCCCTGGCTCATCATCCTCAATCCGCGTGCGTGGACAAGCCACGGTCAACTCCAACGCCGAGCCTTTGTACGTGATCGACGGTGTGATCGTCCAGGGCGGCGGAAACTCGGGCGGCGACTTCGGTCTGGGATCCCTCGGCAACGGTAAGGTCTCCACGATCTCTCCTCTGGCCACAATCAACCCTTCCGACATCGTCAGCATGGAGATCCTCAAGGATGCCTCCGCCACGGCGATCTACGGCGCGCAGGGAGCGAACGGAGTCGTTCTCATCACGACCAAGCGCGGAAAGGCCGGCGAGGCGAAGTTCACCTACGACGGAATGTTCGCCGTCAACCGCCAGACTAGCAGGATCGACATGATGAACCTTCGTGAATATGCCGAATACTACAACGACATGGTGTCATTGGGCGAGCTGTCCGCAAACTCGTACTATGCTGATCCTTCCATCCTCGGAAAGGGTACAAACTGGCAGGACGAGATCTTCCGCACCGCTATCCAGCACCAGCATCAGATCAGTGCCCAGGGTGGCACGGAGAAGGTGCAGTACTATATCTCTGGTTCTTACATGGATCAGGAGGGAACTTTGATCGGGTCTGAGTTCAATCGTTATTCAGTACGCGCCAACATTGACGCCCAGCTGAAGTCTTGGTTCAAGCTTGGACTCAACGCCACATTCGCGAACACCAATGATAACATCAAGCTTGCCGACGGTACCGAGGGTGTGATTTTCTACTCCCTCTCGACCCTTCCTGACATCCCAGTCTATGATATTGACGGAAACTATTCCACGACAGTCCGAGAAGGCTACACAAGCGCCAACCCTGTCGCTCTCGCTATGCTTGATGAATATCTCCTCGGCCGGCAGAAGCTTACCGGTAACCTCTACGCAGAGTTGACTCCGGTGAAGCATTTTGTGTTCAGAAGCGAACTCGGATTTGATGTCAGCGCATCCAACGCCACGACCTACAAGCCTATGGTTGATCTCGGAGGATGGACACGCAAGTCCAACTCCATGAGCTGGCAGAAAAACAACAGCAAGTTCTGGCAACTGAAGAACTATCTGACCTATTCTAATACATTCGGACGGCATAGTGTGACCGCCATGCTCGGCCAGGAGTGCTGGGAGTCCAACTGGAACTATCTCAGCGGCTCCAACACCGGGCTTCCGTCCGATGAAATTCATAACATCAAGCTTGCCACCGGCGACGCTACACTGAATTCCGGTTTCGGCTCATCCTCCATGGCATCGTTCTTTACCCGTGAGACATACAATTTCGATGACCGCTATCTCTTCACCTACACCTACCGTTACGATGGCTCGTCCAACTTCGGTCCGGACAACCGTTGGGCAGGTTTCCATTCTTTCGCCGCAAGTTGGAGATTCTCAAACGAGAAGTTCCTTCAGGGATTCAAAGAGGCTTTGAGAATGAGCAACGGTAAGATCCGCATCGGTTGGGGACAGACCGGAAACGCCAACATCGGCGCCGGTGCCTGGGAGTCAGGCATGAGCAAACTGCCTTCCGCCCTTGGTGACAGCCAGCGTCCTTCGAAGATCCCTAACACGGGCATTCATTGGGAAAAGCAGCGTCAGACCAATCTCGGTCTCGATCTCGGATTTCTTGACGGTGCCGTCAACCTTACTGTTGACCTCTATAACAAGAGGTCGTCAGACATGCTGATGTCCCTTACCCTTCCTGCCTACATGGGTACGCAAGGTAACGCCTCGTCCGCTCTGGCCGCTCCTAAGGGCAACTACGGCACCATCGAGAACAAGGGTCTTGAAATCACTCTCGACACACATCCGGTCAACCATAAGGACTTCGGCTGGGACAGCAACTTCCAGATCTCGTTCAACCGCAACAAACTTGTAGCCCTTGACGGCACGGCCAACGCTCAATTGGTCGGCTACGGCCAGTGGAGCGACATCGTCAGCGTCACCGAGGTCGGGCAGTCCCTCTATAACTTCTACGGCTACAAGGTGGCTGGTGTCTATACTTCTCTTGAGGACATCCAGAACTCTCCGAAGGCTGAGAAATACCCTACTGACGGAGTTTTCAACAAGAACACCACCGTCTGGGTCGGTGATCTTAAGTACGAGGATGTGAACAAGGACGGCGTGATCAACGAGAAAGACAAGACCAACATCGGCTCACCGCTTCCTAAGTTCACTTTCGGTTGGACGAACACCTTCCGTTACAAGAACGTTGACCTGAGCGTCTTCATCAACGGATCCTACGGCAACAAGATCCTCAACTACAACATGATGGGGCAAGGCTTCAACGGTCTTGTGCACATGAACAGCGCATGGGTCAACCAGCACACATCCATCAAGGACCGGGCACATCTTATTCCTATAGATGCCCAAAAGACTTATGTCAGCGGCAACTGGTACGAGGACATCACCAATGTTACGGTCTCCAATCCTGGCACCAAGACCCCGCGTCCTTCGATCTCCGATCCTAACGACAACGACCGCCTGAGCGACCGCTACATCGAGGACGGAAGCTATGTCCGCATCAAGAACATAACATTGGGGTACACATTCCCCAAGGCTCTCTTGAAGAAGGTGAAGATCGACAATGTCCGCGCCTACGTGAACATCCAGAACCTCTACACCCTGACCAAGTACACGGGCTATGACCCTGAGGTCGGTGCCAGCACCCAGGATTCCACCGGTCTGACATTCGGTGTCGACAACGGACGTTATCCTTCGCCTACCACCTACTCCTTCGGGTTGAACATCACATTCTAATTATGGAGGAAAAGACAATGAAAAAAACATTTATAACATTCGCGGCCGGCATTCTGGCTCTTGGGGCGGTTTCCTGCGACGACTTCCTCAACCGTCCGACAGAGGATAGCTACACGACCGAGCAGTACTACAAGAACGACACGCAGTGCGAGCAGGGTGTGAACTACCTTTACAACTCTCCTTGGTATGACATCATCCGCTTCTACATCTATGGCACGGAGACAATGTGCGGCAATGTCTATCAGTCACAGACCGCTTACTCCACCCTCACCGTGAACGGTACCGACGGAGACCTTAAGAACATGTCGTACTCACTCTGGGCAGTGAACGCGCATTGCAACACCGTCATCAACAACATCCTACGTTCCGACGGACCGTCACAGGCCAAGAAGGACCAGTGCATAGGAGAGGCGCTCTCATGGAAGGCCATGACTTACTTTTTCCTTGTCAGGACATTCGGAGACGTTCCGATAATCCACGACAACACCGAGTCCATCAAGGCCGGCGACTACAATCAAATCGAGAAGGGACAGAAGGCTGATGTCTATGAATATATCATCATGACCCTTGAGAAGGCTATGGAACTGCTTCCCAAGAATCCTTACATCGGAGTCTATAACCGCATCGATTACTATGCCGCAGAGGCTCTTCTTTCCAAGGTCTATCTCACCAAGGCAGGAGTGAGCGGCTCACTTGACAACGAAGATCTTGCCAAGGCACGCGACTACGCCAAGGATGTCATCGAGAACTCAGGCAGGACGCTCACGCCTGTATATTCAGACGTGTTCCGCCTGTCACCGAAGGTTTTCCAACAGACCGGGGAGTGCCTGTTCTCTTGGCTATGGACCAGTACTTCCGGCATATGGACAGCCCAGAACTCAATCCAATGCGATGTCGCCGTGACAGGATTCAATGAGTTCGGTGATTGCTGGGGTGGTTGGAAAGGCCCTTCCGTGGATCTTCAGGACGCTTTCGGAGTCTCTGCCGACCAGGATCCGGAAGTCAGAAAGGCGAACGACAAGGATGACCGCCGAGCCGCCACGATGATGATGTTCGGAGACCGGTACGACTATTTCTGGACGGACCTTGGAGGGTTCGACTTCTACCGTTTCTTCTACGATCCGAGCTATTCGCCTAACAGTACGAACGGAGAGTTCCAGTGTGGTTCCGGCGCCAACTATTGCAAGCATCTTTACGGAGATGACGCAGATCATGTGGCGGCCCTTGGTGTTCATGCCTCCAACATGACGAACCAACTTCCTACCCACATCCTGAGGCTCAGTGACATCTATCTTGTCTATGCGGAAGCCTGTCTGCTCACCGGTGACGCTGGCTCGGCTCTTGAATATGTCAACCAAGTCCGCGGACGTGCCAACGCCGAGCCTTTGAAGTCTGTCACATTCGATGACATCTGGAAGGAGCGTCGCCTTGAGCTTGCCCTTGAGGGAGACCGCTGGTACGATTTCGTACGCCGTTCCTACTATGATGTGAACAGCTGCGTCAGCGAGCTCCTCGCACAGCGAAGATCAGCGTGGGACGGCCTTGCCAAGGCCTACGGCAACTATGTCCTTGACGCTACCGGTGAATATGCCGGTCCAGGCGCCAACGCGTGGGACAACTCCGGGATCAAGTACAAGGGCGACGAGGAACTCGTGGACGTGAAGGCTTCGATGTTCACCATGCCGTTCCCTTCAGAGGATGTTGTGCTTAACCCTAACATGGGTTCTGACGTGGCTGGTGTGCACGTTGATGTACGGGAGACTTATAAGTATGACTTTTAATCATTAAGGAAATTATGAAACCAATCATGAGATATTTTGTCGCGGCTCTCTGCGTGACCGGCCTGTTCTCTTGCGACAGGGCTGACTATCCGGACCGTTTCAGGCAGGCTGACGGCAAGCCGACAATCCATTTCGTAAGGCCTGCGGATCAAGATGTGGCCATCACATCGGCAAGCCTTGAGCAGGTTCTCTGCATCGTGGGCGAGAATCTCAGGAGTGTCCATGACATCTATTTCAACGACCAGCCGGCGATTCTGAACACCAGCTACATGACAGACGAGACCCTTGTCGTGACCGTGCCGAAGAATCTTCCGGTCGTGACGACTGACAAGATGTACCTTATCACCAAGGACAGCACCGTGGTGGACTATGACTTCAGGGTGCTTCTTCCTTTGCCGAAGATCATTGGAATGTCGTTCGAGTGGGCGGAGCCGGGTGAGACAGTGACCATCACCGGCAGCTATTTCGCGGAGCCGCTGACCGTTGAGTTCCCTGGAGCCGAGGCTACGGCCATCTCCAATGTCACGATCAACTCTTTCGATGTGGTTGTTCCTGAGGGAGCCCAGCCGGGCAAGATCAAGGTTGCAACCGAGTCGGGTGTGGCGCAGTCGCTGTTCCAGTACAAGGATGAGCGCGGAATGCTGTTCAGCTTTGACGATGCCCGTGGCAACCACGGCTGGCATGCCATGACCATCCAGAGCGACGAGAACTCGATCAACGGCAACTATCTCCAGCTTTACGACGCCGGCGGACTCAAGGCCAACGGTGAGGATTGGGGCGACACCGGCTACCATTTCGAGTACTGGCCGGGCAACTGGAACACTCCTCAGACTTTCGATGATCCGGAGGGAATTGATCTCAGAAAGGTTGTGGATTTCACGGACTTCGCCAACATGGCCCTCAAGTTCGAGATGCGCATCCCTGAGGATCATCCTTGGACAGGCTGCCCTATGCAGATCTACTTCGCGAGCCTTGACATGTGTACCCTCGGTGCTGCCAACAACACCTATTTCCACGATGAGACGATCTCACTCCCACGTGTGCTCTATACTCCTTGGAAGGCGACGGGCTCATTCGACACAGGCGGAAAATGGATCACGGTGACATTCCCGTTCTCTACTGATTTCGTGTGGTACTGGGATGGAACAAGGGCGTCGGGCGTGCTTTCCGCTGACTCGTTCTCCGGCTTTGAGATCTTCATGGCCGCGGGTGAGGCCGCCGGAACCCCTTGCGCTCCTATGATCCAGATAGACAACATCCGCGCTGTCCCTTACAAATAATGAATGGAGGAAATGAACATGAAAAAGATATTTAAATATTCAGCACTCATGGCTCTCTGCTCCGCTTTTGCCGGCCTGACCGGCTGCGGACAGGAGGAACTGGGAACCGACCCGTACGGGGACGGCGTGACGCTCGCGGCTTTCGCTCCTGATCCTGTGATGCGCGGCGGTGAGCTCCGTCTCCTCGGAAGCAACCTTCAGAATGTGTCTGAGATCCGTCTTCAGGGCGGAGTCTCAGTCACGGAGTACGAGGTCGTCGAAACCGGCAAACATTCGGAAATCCGTTTCACCGTCCCTCTCGAAGGACCAGAGCCGGGAAAAATCACCATTGTGGACAAGGATGGCAATGAATATTCCAGCCTCTCGTCCCTGACATTCACCGAGCCGATGGAAATCGCTTCTTTCGCTCCGGCGGAGGCCCTTTCCGGTGATGTGATCACCATTACCGGTGAGTATCTCAACATCGTTCAGGAAGTCATCTTCGGTGGCGATGTGAGGGTGACCGAGTTCGTCAGCCAGTCCCGTCACGAGTTGAAGGTCAAACTTCCTGCCAACGCTGTCAGCGGTTATGTACAGGTCGGTGACGTGAACGAGCTGGAAGACGAGCAGACCATTCCTAACATCATTTATTCCAAGGAAGAACTCGCTGTCGGAGATCCTACTGTAGTCACAGCTAAGAAAACCACCTACAAGTCAGGTGATGTAATCACCGTCACAGGTGAGCATCTGGATATGATCCAGACCATTGATCTTGCAGGAGCAAGCGGGGTTGGGTTCGCTTGCGGTGAAGACGCCACGGCGATCACATTCAATCTCCCGGCGTCAGCCACAGACGGAGAGATCACATTGACATCGTTCGCCGGCAAGACTTTTTCCGCAGGTGAGATTGAGACGCTCACTGTAGCAGACCTTGGAATAGCATCAATGGCGAAAGACGGTCGTTACAAGGCTGGTGGCTCAGTGGAGATCACAGGCTCTGATCTTGACCTTGTGACCAAGCTTGAGTTCAACAATGCTGAAGCCTCGTTCGTCCTCAAGGACGGAAAACTCTACGCTGACATTCCGGCTGCGGCCAAGGACGGCGCTGTCACCGTGACCCTTGAGTCCGGCAAACAGGCCACGACTCCTGAAATCGAGGTTGTCAAACCGGTTGTAACGGGTGTTGACAAGACCACGGCTGTGGCCGGAAAGGATAAGGTCGAACTCAGCGGAACCGACCTTGACCTCGTCACCGATGTCAAGAACGGAGACGATGTGCAGGGATTCATAACTTGTGAATATGTTGTTGACACTCCTGGGAAGATCACTGTCACCGTGGCCCGCGAGGCTTACAACGGTCCGTTCACCGTGACCGCTGCCAATGGCTACGAATCAATCTCCTCCAATGTGGAGATCACTTATGACGAGGCTGTCTCAATCACTTTCACAAAGCCATCCTTCAGTGTAGGCCGTCAGGTATCGATCACCGGAACTAACCTTCAGAATATCGAATCCATCACCATCAAGGGCAAGAAGGTGACCTCATACGGAAGCAGGACCGATGACGCCATGTCATTCGGAATTCCTGACGGTGTCGGCCCTGGGGTCTATCGCCTTGGAATCACACTCGTGACTGGTGAGACATTCAACTGGCCTGTTCCATTCGAGATCACTGCCCCTTACACCGAGATATTCATCTGGGAAGGGAATGAAGACCTTGCCGGTTGGGGCAACTCTCCTTACCTTGGCGCGCCTAACGCCTTCCAGGAGATCGGCATAGCTGAGGGCGATGTGATCAGGGTTTACTTCACGGCTTACAATGACTGGTGGCAGATCAAGACTTACGCCGGTCACTGGGGAGACACGTTCAAGTTCGCCGAGATTGATGGAGGCGACACGATCAACCCTGACAATTGTGACACTTCTGCCGGCTATTTCGCTTTCAACGTGACAGCGGAGATTCTTGCCCAGCTTATCAATCAGGACACCGGCTGGGGCGGAGCGTTCCAGTGCCAAGGTGAAGGCGTGGTCATCAAGGGAGTCAGCCTCATCCACTACGGCGCGACCGAAAAGGTCATCTGGGAAGGAGAAAGGTACACCGGAGACAACTACGAGAACAACCTTGAGATCGGAACCGAGGACGATTGGGTCAACGCTGGTCTGGAAGAGGACAGCGAGATCAGAATCTACTTCTCCGCGAACTCCGAGACCGATTGGCAGATCCAGCTCTTCGATGGCCACTGGAATGGACTTTCCGACTTGAATATGCCTGGAGCCGCAGCCAACCAGTTCAACGCCGAGAACTCTCCTGAGGCCTTCGGCAAGGGCTACATCAGCTTCAAGGCCACCAAGCCGATCTTCACCAAACTGACGACTAAAGCAAATTGGGGCAGCGCAATTATTGTTCAGGGTAAGGGTGTTACCGTGAAGAAGATAGCATTCCTATAACAAATAATTAACTCTATTCCGTGGGAGGGTGACACCTCCCCCGGAATCCAAAGAGACTGCCCTGCATGGTTTGATGCAGTCCGGAAACCCGCCGGAAAGGTGGTCAAAACAAACTTGACGAATTTTTAAAAACATGGGATTGAAATTTTCGGCGATATTCTTTGCGGTGGCGACGTTGTTTTGCTCCTGCGGAGAGAAAGAGAACGAGACTCCTGCTCCTGAGCAGGAGGCACCGGCAACAATGACTGTGGCTCCCATAAGTTATGAGGCGCCTGTCGAGGGCGGAGAGTTCACGGTAAGCGTCACGGCTCCGGCGAGACCGACGGCTGTGGCCAGCCAGAAATGGGTCACGGTGACCGACGGGACGTATTCAAAGTACAAGATAGACTATCCTGTCAAGGTTGCGTCCAACGAGACTTACGAGGAGCGTGCCGCCGTGGTCACCATCAAGAGCGGCTCTTTCTCGCAGGAGGTGGCGATCTCGCAGCCGGCCAAGGAGAAACCGGTGGAGCCGGAGACTCCTACTGATCCGACAGAGGGTGACAATGACGCTTGGAAGATGGCCAGGACACTTGGGCTTGGGCTGAACATCGGCAACCAGATGGATGCGTTTGACGGGAACACGGAGATGGCCATCGAGGGCTATTGGACAAACGGGCAGAAGCTGTCCCAGGCAGTGTTCACAAGTCTGAGATCCAAGGGCTTCAAGTCCGTGAGGATTCCGATCACGTGGCTCGGCCACATCGGGGCGGCTCCGGATTACAAGATCGATGATCGCCTTGACAGGGTGGCCGAACTTGTGGATTGGGCGGAGAATGCAGGTCTCAACACAATCATCAACATCCACCACGATGGCTCCTTGGACCACAAAGGCGGCGTTTCCTACACTACCCACTGGCTCAACATCCGTGGAGCGGCTTCGGACGATGCGGTCAACACTCAGATCAAGGCCGAGATCAAGGCTGTCTGGACCCAGATCGCCGAGAGGTTCAAGGACAAGGGCGATTTCCTGATCTTCGAGTCCTTCAATGAGATCCAGGACGGCCATTGGGGCTGGAGCGAGGACTACAAGAGCGCGGCCGGGAAGAAAAAACAGAACGACATTCTCAACGAGTGGAACCAGGTCTTTGTCAATGCGGTCAGGGCAACGGGTGGCAACAACGCCACAAGATGGCTGGGAGTGCCTGGCTATGCGGCGGATCCGACAATGACGCTCAACGACGGCTTCAAGGTTCCTGACGACCCGGCGAAGAAGGTTATGGTCAGCTTCCACAATTACACTCCGTATGCCTTCTGCCAGACCGGCGAGGCTAATGACTGGGGGCATACAAGACGTTCAAACCTGTCAGATTCAAACTACTCGGAGGACTTCCAGAAAGACATTTGCCACAAGTTCTACAAGGCATACGTGGAGAAGGGTGTGCCTGTCTATATGGGTGAATATGGCTGCACGAACAGGACGGACGCCACAGCGCGCAAGTTCCAGCTTTATTGGCTTGAATATGTCAGCAAGTGCGCCAAGACTTTCGGAATGAGCGGCTTCATCTGGGAAAACGGTGCGGTCGGTTCCAACGGGGAGACTTACGGCATCATCAACCACGAGACCGGTGAGTATCTTGACGCAGTCTACAGCAAACAAATTGTGGAGGCATGTTCGAATGGTTTCTATAAGGAAGGCAACAGCTACACTCTTGAGTCAGTCTATAACAAGGCACCGAAATATTGATTATGAAAGGAGTAGTTTCAATGATTTCCGTGGCGGTTCTTGCCGCCGGTTGCGCCGCGAAGACTGAATGGCCTCATCTGGACAAGGGCGCTAACGAATTGATGACAACCCTGAAGACGGTTTCGTCCGAAGGCAGGTTCATGTATTTCCATCAGGATGACCTCGTCTACGGCCATTCGTGGAAGGTTGAGGACGCTCAGAATGATCCTCTCGACAGGTCTGATGTAAAATCAGTCTGCGGACAGTTCCCTGCCGGAATCGGCTTTGACATTGGCGGGATCGAACTCGGTGATGAGGCGAATCTGGACAATGTCCCGTTCAGCCTTATGCGCAGAGCGGCGGTGACCCAGTACGAAAGGGGAGGATCTGTGACATTCTCCTGGCATCCGCGAAATCCTCTCACCGGAGGCGACGCTTGGGATGTCAGCTCTGACAAGGCCGTGGCGAGCGTTCTGGAAGGAGGCGAGAATCACGAAACGTTTATGGAATGGCTTTCAAAGGCGGCGGATTTCCTGTCTTCGCTCAAGGATTCAAAGGGCAGGAATATTCCTGTCATATTCAGACCTTGGCACGAGAATCTCGGAAACTGGTTCTGGTGGGGTGCTTCCTGCTGCAACGAGGAGCAGTACAAAGCACTTTACGGCATGACCCATGAATATCTTGCCGTGACACGTGGGCTCAGGAATCTTGTGTGGGCATATTCCCCTAACTCCAATCTCTCGGAGGAGAGCTTCTACAGCCGTTATCCGGGGGACGGGAATGTGGACATCATCGGGGTGGATCATTATGACTACGCCGCCAAAGATTCCACGAAGACTGACGGGGAGAGGATCGCCGAGGCGAACGAGTTCTTCGCCATGGTGCTGCATTCGGACATGAGACTGCTCTCCGCAATTGCCTCTTCGCATGGAAAGTTGCTCGCGTTCTGCGAGACCGGTTTTGAGTCCGTTCCGGATTCCCGTTGGTGGACGGATGTCCTTCTTGAGAACCTTAAGGGTGTTCCTGTCTGCTATGTGCTGACTTGGAGGAACGCATGGGACAAACCGGAGCATTATTTCGCTCCGTTCGAGGGCTCCGCTGATGCGGCTAATTTCAAGGAGTTCTGCGGAAGCGACAGGACCATATTCCTGAAAAAGTAGATGTTCGGGCAAGGTTTTGATTTGAATTTTGATTAAGAGAATATTAAGTGATGGATTTTGAAGAAAGATTGAAGTGGTTGGAGGCCGAGCATGATAAGTTGCTCTCATTGAAGAACGAGCCGGTCTATGTCAACGGAGTTTATGAAAGGTACAAGAATCCTGTGCTTACAGGCGCTCACGCCCCGCTGTTCTGGAGGTATGACCTTGATCCTGTGACGAATCCTTATCTTGAGGAAAGATTCGGGATCCATGCGGCGTTCAATTCCGGAGCCATCAAACGGAACGGGAAGTACGTCCTTGCAGTCCGTGTCGAGGGTGCGGACAGGAAGTCCTTTTTCGCTATCGCCGAAAGCCCGAACGGGGTGGATGACTTCCGTTTCCGGGACAGGCCGATCACCATGCCTGAATATGGCGAGCCGGCCACCAACGTCTATGACATGAGGCTCACCGCCCACGAGGATGGCTGGATCTACGGGCTGTTCTGCGTGGAGAGAAAGGATCCTTCCGCTCCGGCGGGGGACTTGTCCTCGGCTGTGGCATGCGCGGGAATCGCAAGGACCAAGGACCTGATCCATTGGGACAGGCTGCCGGACCTCAAGTCCGGCTCCCAGCAGAGGAATGTCGTGCTTCATCCGGAGTTTGTGGACGGGAAATATGCCCTTTACACAAGGCCGCAGGACGGTTTCATCGACGCCGGCAACGGCGGGGGAATCGGCTGGGCTCTTGTGGATGACATCACTGAAGCCGAGGTCAAGGATGAAAAAATCATAAACCTGCGTCACTACCACACGATCAAAGAACTCAAGAACGGTGAGGGACCTGCCCCGATCAGGACATCTAAAGGGTGGCTGCATTTGGCTCATGGCGTAAGAGGCTGTGCCTCGGGACTTCGGTATGTGCTTTATCTCTACATGACCTCCCTTGAGGATCCTTCAAAGGTGATCGCCGAGCCGGCCGGGTTCTTCATGGCTCCGGAGGGCGAGGAATATGTGGGGGATGTGATGAATGTGCTGTTCACGAACGGTTGGATCGCCGATGAGGACGGGAAGGTCTTCATCTACTACGCTTCCTGCGACACCAGGATGCATGTGGCGACCTCCACGGTTGACAGGCTGGTGGACTACTGCTTCGGCACAGAGCCGGACGGCCTCTCGACCGGTGAGTCCGTGCGCACTCTCAACAGATTGATTGACAAGAATTTTAAATTGTTATGATTGGTAGTAGTCACTTCGACAGGCTCAGTGACCGAATTCCGATGGTCGCTGAGCCTGCCGAAGCGCCACAAAACAAAAGACGACACAAATGGAAAAGATAAGGACAAGTTTCGGAGAGAAGGTCGGCTACGGCTTCGGAGACATGTCTTCCTCGATGTTCTGGAAGATATTCTCCTACTATCTCCCGTTCTTCTACAGCAACATATTCGGTCTCACCCTTGATCAGGTTGCCCTGCTTTTGGTCGTGACCAGGATCTGGGACGCCGTGAGCGACCCGATGATGGGAGTTCTGGCAGACCGAACCGCCACAAAATGGGGAAAGTACCGTCCTTATCTTCTTCTGATGGCTGTACCGTTCGCCTTGAGCGGAATATTCCTGTTCTCCACCCCGGCCGCGTCCCCGACCGTCAAACTTGTCTGGGCGTACCTCACCTACATCATGATGATGACCGTCTATACCGGCATCAACGTGCCTTACGGCGCCATGCTGGGAGTCATGACCGACAATTCCGACACCAAGACCGTGCTGAGTTCGTACAGGATGTTCTTCGCCTACGGCGGCAGTTTCCTGGCCCTGTTCTGTTGGGAACCTCTGTGCCGGCTTCTTGGTGGCTACGACGCCCCGTCCGGCTGGAGGAACGCGATGATTGTCATCGCCACTTTCTGCCTAATCCTGTTCCTGCTTTGCTTCAGGATGACAAAAGAGAAACTGCGCACTGTCAGCAAGGCGTCGGTGGGCAGCGATCTTAAATCACTTTTGCGCAACGCTCCTTGGTGGATACTCATCGGAGCCGCGCTCTGCTCTAACCTCTTCAATACAGTCCGGGGAAGCACGGTGGCGTACTTCTTCAACGATGTCATCGGACAGGATGTACGCCTTAACCTCGGATCATGGAGTTTCCTGTTCTATGCCGGCCTGTTCCTGTCGATAGGTGAGGTCTGCAACATGGTGGGGGTGGCCCTTGCCGTTCCTCTTTCCGAAAAACTCGGCAAGAAAAGCACGTACATGCTGTCATTCGCGGCCTTGATCCTGTTCAGTGCCTTGTTTTTCTACATCCCGATCAGTCAGGGCGGCTACTATTGGATGCTGATCCTTCAGATTGTGGTAAGCGTGCTCACGGGTGTGATCTCGCCTCTGGTCTGGAGCATGTATGCCGATGTCAGCGACTTTGCCGAGAACCGTGACGGAACCGCTTCGACCGGCCTGATCTTCTCATCCGCCTCAATGGCTCAGAAATTCGGTGGCGCCTTCGGAGGATTCGCCGTCATGTGGCTTCTCAAAGCATTCGGGTACAACACCACTTCCGGGGCCGTCCAGACTCCCGGGGCCATCAATGGCCTATGGTTGCTGATGAGCTGGATTCCTGCCGCGGTGGCCGCTCTGGCGGTTGTCGTGATCTTCTTCTATCCTTTGACAAGGGCGAGAATGATTGCGATTCAGGATGAACTGGCGGTCAAGAGAGCCAGGGAACAGGACGACAAGACTGAGGTATCTGACGAGACGGAGATCTCGCCCCAAATCAGAAAGGGACTTCCTAAGGTGATGCGTTGGGTGATGGCCGTTCTTGCCGCCATCCTTGCGCTTGAGTTATTATTCATTATTCTTAAATGATGGAATACGGTCATTTCGATGATTCGGCCAGAGAGTTTGTGATCACTGATCCCGAGACTCCGTGGCCTTGGATAAACTATCTCGGAACCGAGAATTTCTTTTCGCTGATTTCGGGAACCGCGGGAGGATATTCATTCTACCGTGACGCCAAGTTCCGCCGCCTGACGCGCTACCGTTACAACGGAGTGCCGATGGACGCGGGTGGAAGATATTTCTACATTAACGACAACGGTACGGTCTGGAATCCGGGCTGGAAACCGTGCAGGACTCCGTTGGATTTCTACGAGTGCCGTCACGGGATGGGCTATACACGTATAACGGGAGAGAAGAATTGTCTGAGTGTCAGCGAATTGTTTTTCGTTCCTCAGGGCTACGACTGCGAAATCCAGAAGGTTTCGCTCGTGAACCGAGGTGGTGTACGGAAAAGGTTCAGGCTCTGGTCTTTCGTGGAATGGTGTCTTTGGAACGCCGGGACGGATATGGAGAACTTTCAGAGGAACCTTTCCACAGGGGAGGTCGAGGTGGAAGGCAGTGTCATCTATCATAAGACGGAATACCGTGAACGCCGCAACCACTATGCCTTTTACGGAGTCAACGCCCGGATTGACGGCTTTGACACGGACCGGGACTCGTTCATCGGGATGTACAACGGTTTCGACAGTCCTTGGAATGTGACGGCCGGAAAGTCCACACAGTCAATGGCTCACGGTTGGAGTCCGATAGCGTCTCATTGTCTGGACATAGAACTTGGACCTGGCGAGTCGCGTGACTTGGTCTTTGTGCTTGGGTACGCCGAGAATCCGGACGGTTCAAAGTTCGTGAAACCGACTGGCTATGAGCTCAATTCCGGTTCAGGAGTGATCAACAAGGATGTCGCGCGGAAAGTCATGGCGGCTTTCGACACTTCGGAGAAAGTGGATGAGGCTTTCGCCGCGTTGAAGCATTACTGGGACGGACTACTCGGCAACTTCTCTTTGGTTTCCGGTGTCCCGGAACTGGACAGGATGGTCAACATCTGGAATCAGTACCAGTGCATGATCACATTCCTGATGAGCCGCAGCGCCAGCTTCTTCGAGAGCGGCATCGGACGCGGGATGGGTTTCCGGGATTCCAATCAGGATCTTCTCGGAATCTTGCATCAGATTCCGGAGCGTGCCCGCCAGAGAATCCTTGACATAACGGCTACGCAGTTCCCGGACGGCAGCTGCTACCATCAGTATCAGCCACTTACCAAACGTGGCAACGACGGCGTCGGCAGCGGATTCAACGATGACCCGCTTTGGCTGCTTCTGGGCGTGGACGCTTACCTGCGCGAGACCGGCGACCTCACGATTCTTGACGAATATGTCCAGTTCAACAACGTGACCGGCAGCGAAAAGACTCTCCTTGAGCATCTTTCCATAAGTTTTGAATATATTCACGGACATCTCGGCCCTCACGGTCTGCCTCTCATCGGGCGGGCGGACTGGAATGACTGCCTGAATCTGAACTGTTTCTCCACAGATCCTGACGAGTCGTTCCAGACCACGGAGAACAAGACCGAGGGCAGCAAGGCCGAGTCGGTGATGATCGCGGGCCTGTTCGTGTTCGCGGGAAACAGGTATGCGGAACTTCTCGACCATATCGGCAAGGATTCTTCAGCGGTACGGAAGGCGGTTGGACAAATGTCCGAGGCCATCAAGGAATATGGCTGGGACGGGGACTGGTTCCTGCGGGCCTACGATTTCTTCGGCCGGAAGATCGGATCGAAGGACTGTGAGGAAGGCAAGATATTCATTGAAAGCCAGGGTTGGTGCTCCATGGCTCGTGTCGGGGCGGAGGAAGGCCTTTGCGACAAGGCTTTGGATTCCGTGAAGGAGCGTCTGGAGTGCCCTCATGGCATTGTGCTCAACAATCCGGCGTTCAGCAGGTATTATCCAGAATATGGTGAGATCTCTTCATACCCGGAAGGGTACAAGGAGAACGCCGGGGTGTTCTGTCACAACAATGCCTGGGTCATCATTGGCGAGGCCATGGCCGGACGAACCGAAGATGCATGGAGACATTATTGTCAGATAGCCCCGGCTTTCATCAAAGATCAGGCACAGCATAAGGTCGAACCGTATGTCTATTGCCAGATGGTCGCCGGAAAGGATGCCGCGCGTCCGGGCGAGGGCAAGAACAGCTGGCTCACCGGCACAGCCGCATGGAACTGGAACGCTGTCTCTGAATATCTCCTTGGTGTGAAACCTCAGTTTGATGGACTTCTGATCGAGCCTTGCCTGCCTGACTTTATTCACGAATATAAGATCCACCGTGCATTCCGTGACGCTGTCTATGACATCACGGTCCGTTATTCCGCCACGGGGAAATCCCGTTTCATACCATATTCCACGGGACATCATGAATTGACACTTGATTTGTAAGTTTATGAACTCAAGTTTCGCATTTGCGAAACACCACTCTTCTTCACTGCTTGCAGTGAAAGCAAGTCCCTCCCCCGAGGGGAGGGATTTAGGGAGGGGGTAACGTGAATTGATGAGGGTGGGCAATCACCTTCGAACGTGAGATAATGTACTTTACAGCAGGTAATTGCCTACTTGCGAAAGTTGAATTATGAATATTAAGAACATTATATCCACGATAGCGGTCCTGTCGGTTTCCATTGGCCTTGACGCCAGTGATTTCCGCACCCTTTTGAACAATGACTGGACCTTTGCCCTTGGTGACGCCTCTTCGATGAAGGAAGACTTCACGCACGGCACGGAGTACTTCACATATTTCTCGAAAGCCGGTACGGCCGGACAGAGTAAGTCTCCGATCATGCAGGCTTTCGATGACTCAGGGTGGCAGAAGGTGAGTCTGCCTCACGACTGGGTCGTGGATCTGCCTTACAGCAAGGACGCGAGTCATTCCCATGGCTACAAATGCGTCGGCTGGAACTATCCGGAGAACTCCGTGGGGTGGTACAGGAAGCATCTTGAGATTCCGGCGGAGGACTACGGCAAGCAGATCCGCATCGAGTTCGAGGGAATATTCAGGGACAGCGAGGTGTTCTGCAACGGCTTCTACCTCGGCCACGAGAGAAGCGGCTATGCCACACGTTCCTATGACCTTGCCCCGTACCTCAACTACGGCGGCGACAACATCATCGCCGTGCGCTGCGATGCCTCCACCGAGGAAGGATGGTACTATGAGGGTGCGGGAATATACCGCAACGTCTGGCTCCACAAGGCGGGGCCGGTCGCCATGAAACCATATTCATTGGATCTGACAGGGATATCCCTGAAGTTCGAGACCGTGATGGCGAGTGACACGCTTGACAGGTCCAAGGTGAGATCTGAGATTGTGTTTTTTGATGCCGAGGGCAACGAGGTCAAGAAGCCGGATCACCTTTGGAGTCTTGAGGATCCTTACCTTTACACAGTCGAGATTCGTCTTTACTACGATGGCCGGCTCTCCGACGAGCAGAAATGCCGTTTCGGAGTACGCACGATAGAGTTCAGCCCGACGGAAGGCTTCCTTCTCAACGGAAAGCACGTCAAATTGACAGGATGCGACCTGCATCTTGATCATGCCGGGGTCGGTGTGGGAGTGCCGGACGAGCTGTGGCGCTACCGTCTCACCCAACTCAAGAAGTACGGTTTCAACGCTATCCGCAGCTCGCATAATCCGGCGTCTCCGGCGATGCTTGACCTCTGCGACGAGATGGGCATTCTGGTGATCGACGAGAACCGCCAGTTGGGCGTCAACGAGGAGCAGCTCACGCTGGTCAGAAGGATGATCGAGCGGGACCGCAACCATCCGTGCGTCATCCTCTGGAGCGTCGGCAACGAGGAATGGAGCGTGGAAGGTGTCGAGGCCGGGACGAGAATCGCCCGGATGATGAGTGAATATGTCCACTCCATCGATCCGACCAGACCTACAAACTACGGTAGTTCGGGCGGTCATGAGCTGGTGAAAGGCGTGGATGTGTTCGGCTATAACTACATAGTCCAGAACCCGGTGGACGAGTTTCACGAGAGGTTCCCGGATCACTGCGCCGTCGGCACTGAGGAGACATCCGGCGCTGGCACGAGAGGCAAGTACGTCACCGTCCCGGAAGAGGGATGGATGACACCTCTGAACAGGGTTGACACTCTGGGCAGGATCAATGTCATCGAGCACGGCTGGAAATTCTACAAGGCTCGTCCGTGGACCGGCGGCTTGTTCTACTGGACCGGCCAGGACTACCGTGGCGAACCTAACCCGATGGTCTGGCCGGCCACCGGCTCCCAGTTCGGAATCCTGGACTACTGCTGCTTCCCGAAGGACGAGGCGTTCTATGTCAAGGCAGCATGGCTTGATGAACCTACGGTCCACATCTGCGGCCCGTACAAAGGGGAGGTCTGGGTATATTCAAACTGCGATCAGGTACGTCTTTACGCCAACGGAAATAACCTCGGAAAAAAGGACATGCCAGAGGACGGCCACCTTGTCTGGAAAGTAGGAGATGCTGTCAGATTCTCCGCTGTGGGCTACCGTAACGGCAGAAAGGCCGCCGCCGATGAATATCCTTATGTCGCTTCCGGGACAACCCTCACATTATCCAAGTCTCAGATAAAGTCTGACGGGCAGGATGTTGTCGTGATAGACATCGACACCCCGTACGAGCGACTGGACGTGTCTGTCACCTGCGCCACATTCCTTGGCTGGGGCAACGGCAATCCGGGCTTCAAGGAGACCGAAAGGCCTGGGAACGGCAGTTCCATGACAATCAAAACGTTCAGTGGCAAGGCCCAGGTCATCGTCCGTTCGGTTGAAGGCTCGACAGGACCGGTCAGAATCCAGATAGGCGACCAGATTACCGAGATCAATGTGATCTAAACACTTTATAGACTGGTTCAGGCACCGGAAACCATACGGCTGTATTTCTGGAGATAAATCCGCCGTTGTATGAGTTTTTGACGCGGAATCACTAACTTTGCGGCGGAAACGGGATTCGTGCTTGTTGAATCCCGGTCCGGGTTGTAAAATTTATGAATATGATCAAGTCAATGACCGGTTACGGCAAGGCTGAGGCCGTCCTGGAGACAGGGAAACTCACCATCGAGATCAAGACGCTCAACGGCAAAAACTCTGACGCCAACATCAAGTCTTCGCTTCTTCCCAAAGATAAGGAACTGCTTGTGCGCAGGAAGATTACGGATTCCCTTGTACGTGGAACGATCGACTTTTACATCGCATGGGAGCCGAAGGCCGGTGGAATGGCCAAGCAGATCAACAAGGAACTTCTTCGGGAATATTACGACCAGCTGATGGACTTCAGCGCCTCGCTTCCTGTTTTTGACTCTCTGTCTTTCAATCCTAACGAGATGCTCGCCTCCATCCTGCGTTTCCCTGACGTGATGGACAACTCCCGGCAGGACATCATCACCGAGGAGAACTGGCCGGTAGTGGAAAAGGCCATAGACGAGGCTATTGCCGCTGTCAATGACTATCGTGCGAAGGAGGGGGAGGCTCTCTATAAGGATGTCACCTCAAGGGTGCGGAACATCCTTGACCTTGAGAATCAGGTCGAGGGCTTCGAGAAGGAGAGGATCGACGCCGTGAGGGAGAAACTGATGAAGAATCTTGAGGCTCTCCAGCAGAAGGTGGATCCGTCCCGTTTTGAGCAGGAGATGATCTTCTACCTTGAGAAGCTGGACATCAACGAGGAGAAAGTCCGTCTTCGCCAGCACTGCAAGTACTTCATGGACACCATTGACGGTGAGGAATATCCTGGCCGCAAGCTTGGCTTCATCATCCAGGAGATGGGCCGCGAGATCAACACGACCGGTTCCAAGGCCAACCATTCCGGCATGCAGAAGGTCGTCGTCCGGATGAAGGATGAGCTCGAGAAGATCCGCGAGCAGTCCCTGAACATCCTCTGATGGGATAATCATAGCGCGCGTGTCGCGCTCCCCACGGAGCCTTTCTCGTTACAGAATGTCGGGGTACTGGCGGGCGAAAGTGGCGAACGCTCCGTAGAGGGCGGCTTCCTTGATGTTGGCGACGGGTGAAAGGTGTTTCAAGGAGGCCACACCTGCAAGCCCCCGCCTTAAGGTGTCTTCCATGAATATGTAGGAGCGGGAAATCTGGCCTCCGACCAGTATATTTGCCTGCGGAATAGACATCAGCTTTGGCCTGTTCCTGAACTTCGCCCTTCTTCAGGCCGTGGCTGCCGTGGCTGCTCCAGGGGTGATGGGCGGGGTGCTGATGGCCTCGATCGGCCTTCTGGAGTCGGTACTCGGTTCCACCCCTGACCAGTGCGCCCTGATGATGGCCATCTACCTTGCGCTTGACGGCTACGGCCCTGCCTGCAACGTCAGTGGTGACGCGGCGATAGCACTCGTTATTGACAGATTATTCGGAGGAAAGAAAAATGGATAAGATATTAAAACTCATTCTGTCTTGTGCCTTTGTCATCGGGCTTTCTGTCCACGGACCGATAGCCGACGCGCAGAGAAGCACGGCATTCGATGCGAGATTCAAGATCGCCGAGGGCGCGGATCTCCGCATTTTGGACGACAACATCTGGGACTACAGCAAGGACACGATTCCTCCGAAATGGAAGGCGATCGGAGAGGATCCGCGTGATTTCAAAAGAGCACCCCTGTTCGCGAGATTGATTAAGGACTATCTTCCGGATGTTTTCGCTTTTCAGGAGTATTCTGACCACATGCACAAAGAATTCTATCATCTTGTGCGGAATAATGGCTATGTCATTGCTTGGGAATCGAAAAGGGATTGGAACAACACGCCGATCTTCTACAACAGCAAGACCCTTGAGCTATTGTACGTGAACTACAATCTCTACACTCCCAAGCAGTGGTGCAACCACGGCTCTAAATCATTCACTTCCGCCGTGATGAAAAGGAAAGCTGATGGAAAGACTTTTGCATTGATAGGCACACATCTCTGGTGGAAAAGTGACAAGGCCAAACCCGGCAGCACGATGGCGAGAGCGTCTCAGGTGCGTCTCGTGATGGCTGAGACCGAAATCATCAGAGCGAAGTTCGGTGACATTCCGGTGTTCGTGGTCGGTGACATGAACTGCGAGGAGGACACTGTCCCCATCCAGCAGTTTATCCAGGGCGGTTATGTGCCTTGCTACAAAGCCGCCACATTATACGGCGACACGCACAATGGTCATCATATCTGCGGACCCTCGGACGGATATTCCGTTGACAGCCGCAGACGCGGGCAAGACCGTACCTCAGGAGCGATTGATCACTGTCTGATCTACGATCCGAGCGGCAAGACCGAAGTCAAGGTGTTCGACTGCATAATGGAGAGCTATACTGTCGGGATCACAGACCATTACCCGAATCTGATTGATGTGAGGCTGTAGCGCTGTGGGGAAGGAAGATCATTAGTTACATAATAATTAGCCTTTACAGGATAGATCTCCGTGAGCAAATATATGGGTTTTGCTCACGAGACTGGGCTGTAAGGTTCTTTGGTGCGCGGAAGACCGGGTTTTGCTCACGAGACTGGGCTGTAAGGCACTTTGGTGCGTGGAAAGCTGGGTCTTGCTCACGAGACTGGGCTGTAAGGTTCTTTGGTGCGTGGAAAGCTGGGGTTTTGCTCACGAGGCTGGGCTGTAAGGCGCTTTGGTGCGCGGAAAGCCGGGTCTTGCTCACGAGACTGGGCAAATGAGAGGCTTATTCGGTGTCTTGGGCGGAAGTTGGTGAGAGTTCGGGTGGAATTATGGACTCGGGGCCGGTTTTGCGGGCTCCGGGTTTTATTTTGGCCTGGGACTTCTTGGGGGAGAGGCCGAGTCTCTCCAGCTTTTGGATCTTCTTGACGACACTCTGGTTGGACTCGGTCAGTTTCTTGGTCGAGGTCTCGTAGGCAGTCTGGGCCTTGCCGAGCATGGTTCCGATCGCCACATAGCTCTCCATCCAGCCGCTGAGCTGGCTCATCAGCTCCTCGGCTGTCTTGTAAACCTCGGCGATGTTCTTCTCCTGGTTCGCCTGCTTCCATGCCATCTGGATCATATTCAGAACTATCACGAGAGTCATCTGGCTCACGATCAACACATTGTTGTCCTTGGCCACCTGCCAGAGCATCGGATCCTCCTCCAGCATAAGCCTGAACGCCCCCTCGACCGGGATGAACATCAGATTGTAGTTCACTTTCCGCCTCCCTTCCGGAATATACGAGGCGTAGTCCTTGGTCTTAAGCTCGTCCACATGCTTGCGGACGCTCTCGACATGGGCCTTGGCGAGCCTTACTCGATCCTCCACCTTCTCCGCGTTGATATATTCCTTGTAAGAGTTCAGACTGACCTTTGAATCGATGATGACGGTCGTGTCGTCCGGGTAAAGCACCATCACGTCCGGGATCATCGTCCTGCCGCCCTCGCTCTTGATCTCATGCCCAGCCTCGTCCGTCATCACGCTCTGGGTGAAGAAGTGCACGCCTTCCACCAGCCCGGCGTTCTTCAGCACGTCGGTCAACAGCATTTCGCCGAAGTCCCCCTGCACCTTTGAATATCCCGTAAGCGCGTTCGCGAGGTTTCTGGCCTCGTCTCCCACCGCCTGCGACCGCTCCATCACATTGTGAATATGCTCTTTCAGCTGCGCGCTTTGCTCCACGGCCTCCTTTCTGGACTCCTGCACGGCCTTGCCGAACTCGGCGAACTTCTCCTGTATCGGTTTCAGAAGATCGGAGATCGACTCCGCGCTCTGCCTCTTGAACTCGGAACTGTTGTCCGCCGACAGGGCCTTGAACGCATCCTTCATATTCTCAAGCTCTTTTGCATGCTGCTCCTTCTGCATATTCAAAGCCCTTTCCTGCGCCTCCTTCTGCTCCGCCATCGCCTTTTCCTGGATTTCCCTTTGGGCGGCCATAGCTTTCTCCTGAGCTTGCCTTTGTGTTTCAAGCGCTTTCTCCTGCTCCTCCCTGAGCCGGCTTTCATATTCATCCCTGGCCTTGAGTGTGCTTTCCAGCGCCGCCTTCTCTCCGGTCAGTTCCATCAGCCGCCTCCGGAGATCGTCCTCCGCGTCCTCATATTCCTTTGCAATCCTTTGCCTTTCCGCCGCATTCCTCTGAATGACGACAAGCAGCGCCACCACGGCAGCCACCGCCACCGCCGAGATCAAAACTAATATCACCGTAAGATTCATAAACTGAATGTATTAGCGAAGCCAGTCTCTTAAAATCAAGTCATTGATCTGCTTCAGTTGGTCGTTTCCGACATAATGCTGTCATAATGTAAAACAACATTATGTAAAATTACATAATGTAATATTACGTAAAATTCCCGTAAAATTCAACGCGAGGATAAAAAACATATATAATTGCAAAGAAACAGAAAAAGTTCGGTTGTTACCCCCTGTGATGTTTGGTCGGTTGTGACAAATCGCATAAATTGCTTTTTGTCCGGTTCGGAATTGACTGAAAAATAATTCTGGAACGGTGTCGCATTTTGGAAACTTTTATTATTTTTGTAATGATTAAACTGATATTATTGGAAGATGCGCGTAGATTTCTCAAGAAACTGCCGCCGCAAGTGATGAAAAAGATTATCTACAACATTGACAGGGTGGTTGGAGGAGAAATAAACGCGGAACTGTTTAAGAAACTTGAAGGGACAGATATGGGAGTTCAGAACATTGTATAACAGGAATTCTTATAGACTCTTTGCGTTTTGGGATTCGCATAATGGAACTTTTGTGGTGGCGACACACGGCATCGTGAAGAAAACGCGGAAGACTCCGTGCAAAGAGATTGCGAAGGCCGAGGCTATAATGAAAGAATATTTTAATGACAAAGGGTAATGGAAAATATGAAAACGTACACATTTGATGAGGTCAAGGATGAACTTCTTGGAAAGGTAGGAACTTCTGAACGTGATGAACATGAGCGTAAGGTCGCTGAGGCGGTCAATGCCTTCAGACTTGGAGAGGTTGTCCGGGAGCGTCGTTTGGATCAGAATCTGACCCAGGAGGAACTTGGGAAGAGGATGGGAGTCAAGAAGTCTCAGGTGTCCAAACTGGAGAGAGGAGATGATATGTCACTCCGCTCGATGCGCCGGGTTTTCCGCGCTTTGGGAGTCGAGTCCGCCACGCTTGATCTCGGGGCTGCAGGAAAGGTCACCTTGTGGTGACGGGGCGGGATCGGCTTGATTGAAGCGAAGCCTACATCAACCCCAGAAACCTTGTGCGTGCGAGCATGCAGCATCCGAGCGATCCTGCCTTGCGCCCGAGTTTTGAGAACACGATGGTGGTGTCCTTGCTCACTATGTTAAGGGAGTATTTCTTGATCGCCGCTCGTACAGGAAGCATAAGATAGTCCCCGCCGACGGTCAGTTTCCCGCCAAGGATGACTATTTCCGGATTGAAAATGTTGATCAGTCCGGCTATGCCTCTTCCGAGGGTAGTGCCGATCTCTCCCATCGCATCGATCGCCACGACATCCTCTTCCTCTACGGCTCCAAGCAGGTCGTTGAGCGTCAGTTCTTTTCCTGTCTTGTATTTGTCAGCCAGCATAGACGGGCATCCCGCCTCCAGTTTCTCCGTCACTATCCGTTGGAGAGCCGAGCCGGAGGCTCCGGTCTCCAGACAGCCGATCTTTCCGCAGCGGCAGATCTGTCCGTTGTCCAGAAACGGGAAATGTCCGAACTCTCCGGAAAAACCGGACTTGCCATAGTACAGGTCGCCGTTCAGGATCATTCCCATGCCGAGTCCCCATCCGACATTGATGAACAGCACGCTCCTCTCTCCGTTGGCGATTCCGCTGCGGAACTCCCCGTAAGTCATTGCCCTGGAGTCGTTGTCGAGGGCTACCGGAACTCCGAGGTCTTCCTCAAGAATGGCGCTCAGCGGTTTGTCCTCGTTGATGAAATACGTGAAACTGTAGCCGGAAGCGGTGTTGACCCGTCCGGTAAGGTCAACATTGCACGCAAGCATGCGTTCGGAGCCAAGCCCATTGTCCTCAAGGGTTTTCCGGATGAGTCCGCAAAGCTTTCTGCAGGAATCCTCCGTGTTCATCAGGGTGAACTCGACATCCTCGTCATAGGACAGGGTCTGCCCCTTGAAGTCCATTGTCATGATGTTGGCGTGGTTTCTTTCCAGATCCACTCCCACAAAGAACCCGGCCTCCGGATTGAGACCGAATATGCTTGGTCTCCGCCCGCTGGCCGAGCCTTTTTTTCCAAGGTCCTCCAACCATCCGTCATCAATCAGTTCCCCGACTATCTTGGTGGTGGTCGGGACGCTGCAGTTCAATTCACGGGCGAAATCTGCGATGCTGAAATCGCCCGAGTTCATGCACAGTTCCAGAATCTTTTGCTTGATTATGGAATTCTTGTCCGAGAGGTTCTCGCTGAAATATTTGACCATCCGCTTTATTTTCCTTTTGTCCAGTATTCCTCAATCTCTTCCAAAGTCTTGCCTGTAGTTTCCGGAACCAGTCTCCACATTATGAGAAGGTAAGGGACGCACATGGCGGCGAAGAGAAAGAATGTGCCTGCCGGAGTGAGTGTCTCAAGCATCCACGGGGTTAGCTGGCCGATCAGGTAGGTGCCGATCCAAAGGGCCAGTCCGGCGATGCTCATCGCGAGTCCACGCACTCTGTTAGGGTACATCTCTGACAAAAGTACAAAAACAACCGCGCTTATGGAAATCGCCGTGCAGAAAACGTACAGAAGGAAGAACGTCAGCAGGAACCAGGTCGGAAGGCTCTGTGGGAAGCAGAAGTACAGGCCTATCATCAGCAGACAGAGGATCATTCCGCCCACACCCCACCAGACCAGCTGCTTGCGGCCGACCTTGTCGATGATCAGGAGGGCGATGACCGTCGTGAGCATGTTCACGATCCCCACAAGGACGGTCGAGAACATCGAACTCTCGCCTGACAACCCTGCGTCACTGAATATCTTGGGGCCGTAGTACAGCACGGCGTTCACTCCCATGAACTGGCCGAGGATGGCGATGGCGCAGCCGATGAGGACAGCCTTGAATATTCCCGGCTCCAGAAGAGTCCGCCATTCGGACTTGGTCTCGCCGGCGATCGAGGCTCTGGTCTGCTCGATCTGCCTTGCCACTTCCTCCGGGGATGTGAATATCCCGCCGAGGATCCTTGCGGCCTTATCTTCCTTGTGCTTGGTGATCAACCAGCGCGGACTCTCGGGGATAAGGAATATGACGAGGAGGAACAGAAGATCCGGAACAGTCTCGTAGCCAAGCATTCCCCTCCAGTACTCGGAATTGAATATTCTTGTCCAGAGATCCGTCGAGGTGGAGGTCACGTCGGCGCCCTTCAGGACAAAGTAGTTGATCAGGTAGGCCATCAGGAACCCTATCGTGATGGCCAGCTGGTAGAGCGACACGAGGGAGCCTCTTTTCTGCGCCGGAGCGATCTCCGAGATGTAGATCGGCGAGACGATCGAGACTATTCCTATGCCGAATCCTCCTATGATCCTGAAGACAACCAGCTGGTTGAAGTCGCCGCAGACGGCGCAGCCTATGGCCGAGACGCTGAACATCAGAGCCGAGATGAGCATCGTCTTCTTTCTGCCGAGATGGTCGCTCATCATTCCGGCCGTCATCACGCCCAGAATCGAGCCGATCAGAGCGCAGCCCACGTACCACCCTTCGGCGATCGTCGTCAGCCGGAACTGGTTCTTCACGATCTCGGTCGTGCCGGAGATCACGGCGGTGTCGTAGCCGAAAAGGATTCCGCCTATCGCCGCCACGATGGCCAGGAACACTATCCGGGTCATATTTATGCTTTTGTCCATCGCTTATCGCATGTCAAAGTATTCCATGTACCTGTCGTAGAGATGTCCCGCCTGAAGGTAGGCCGACTGAGGACTCATGAAGTGCGAGAACTCGAAGGTGATGGCCTTGTCGTAGCCGCAGCGGGCGGCTGCCTCCAGCTTCATCCTCAGCTTGTCGAACTTGATCGGAAGGAAGTCTATCGGCATGTCCCGGTCGAAGCTCTCCGCGTTTGTCCAGCACTGCATCCCGTACTTGTCCGCCAGCTTCTTGTTGACCGAGAAGAATGCATCCAGCTCGTCGTAGTCGATGTGTCCGTCCTGGAAGGCGCATGCATCGACATATTCGTGGATTCCATCGAAGATTTCGTTCCATTCCTCCTCGTGCTTGTCGATGGTGACTCCCTCCTTCGGGTTTGACCTTGCGGCGCTGACCGCCTTCTTGCCGTCGATCCAAGGAGAGATGAATGTCGGAAGCCCTCCGGAGATCTCCTTGCACATCCTGCCCATCTCGCGGAAAGTCTGGATGCAGTCCTTGGTCTTGCGGCTGATCTCCGTGGAGATGTACCAACCGCCGAAACTCTTGTGGTGCCCGTAGCCGTTCCAGACCTCCTCGATGACGAACTTGTTGGTCTCCAACTCGTAGGACATCTCGCCAGTGTCCCAGTACCTGCCGCTGTCGTACAGCCCGAAACGGAACTGCATCCCGTATTTGTCGGCGAGGCTGAGGAACAGTTCGAGCAGATCCACGGACGGCATGTAGCACCCCTTCCCGAGAAGATACTTGCTCGGGTAGGTGAGGAATTTGCGGTAGCCGCTGCGGATGAGGATCACGGTGTCGATGCCCATCGCCTTCATATACCTGAAATCCAGATCCCACTCCTTGGCTCCCCAGTTCTGGTGCGGAATGTCGTGCGAGATTTCGTCCAGGAACGTCCCGGTGATCGGCAGTGCGTTCCCCCTTGGAACGATCAGTCTGCTGTTGATGCTCTCGTCAACGGCGAGTCTTTTCTTATCATCGCCTTGATTTGTCGCGCAGGATGCTAAAGGTGCTGCCATTGCGGCCGCGGCGGCCATCCCGGCGCTCTTGAGGAAAGTTCTTCTGTCTGTCATTGTTTATTTGTCAATTATTTGGTTTTTCACTATCGGGAACACAGTGACGCGCAGTTCAGTGCTGCCGTATGGCACAAGTTCCAGTTTTTCTGTCTTGCCAGTCAAGGCCTTGACTTCGTCAGCCTTCGGCATTTCAGGAGTATAGCGGTTTTCTTCCAGACACCATTCGATCTTTTCCGCAGGAATCTCCAAGGTGACAGGAGAATTGCCGTAATCGAAAGGATATCCATCCGTGTCTTGGCGCCTCAAGACGTTTATCTCATTAGCATTGTTCCCGACCCACGCATAGTTCCAGTCTCCATCTGCCGTTATGCTCCAACATTCGAAGCCTGGCTCTTCCGGAACCTTGCCGTTCATGTTGGCATAGACCGCCTTGTCAACCGTTTTCTTTTGTGGAACGGCATAAGAGAACACGAGCGGTCCCAAGGTGAAATAAACCCCTTGATCCTTGAACTGAACACATTCGGGTTCCATCCCTAAACTTACACTCAGGCGGTCTCCGTCATGGAATTTTCTGTCAATCGTGACAAATGTTCCTGGTTTGCAGTCCACTTTCAGAGGCTTTCCGTTCAAGGCCACGCTGACCGATGCACTCCATTCAGGAATTCTGAAAGAGAATGGGATGCGTGCTTTCCGACTCATTTCGAAGTGGAAGTCAATCCTGCCATCGAACGGGTAGAGTGTCTTTTCCTCAATCTTGCATTCAGCGCCATTGGTTGCCTTGAGCTTGATTTCCGAAGGTCCGTAAAGTGCGGCGACAACTGTGTCCCGTCCTTGTTTCATCCACATTCTTGAGACATAGTTAGGCATAATCCTATGCACGTTCCCCGAACAGCACTCCGTCTCGTGGGTAGGGCGGTAGGCCATCCAAGTCGAGCCGTGGAAAAAATCATTGTGGTTGGAATTGCCGGTCGCGATGACTTGATTCACTGACGAGAAATACTGCAAGGCCTTGAAGTCTTTTGTTATAGCTCCAGGACATGCATTGAACACTGCTTTCTCGATTTTGTCAGCCCATTTCGCTTCTCCTGTAGTCATCAGGAAATAGCCTAACGTCCAAGTATAGTCGGCGATGTCACAGGTCTCGTGGCTGTTGATTACGTTGGCGCTGCCCACCAAAGCCTCCGCGCTGGCAGGAACTCCGTCAGGCAAAACATCGTCCCGTTCTGCCTTGCGCTGAGCGTTGAGAGCGAGGTCCAGATAGCGTTTGTCTCCGGTGTAGGCATAAAGAAGGACAGGAAGTTTCAGTTCCTCGCAGAATGTCACTCCGTGCATCTGCATTTTATCATCGTTCTCACATACTTCCGGAATGAGGTCTGTAAACTTTCCTGAGTTCCAGGCTTTCTCGCTCATTTCAAGAAGTCGTTTGTCACCGGTCTTCTCGTAAATCCAGAGCATCCCCTCAATGCTGACTATCGCGCGCCAGGTTTCAACTTCATTCAGCTTGTAAGTAAGATAGTGCCTATGCAGAGCCTCGATTACCCGGGCATCTCCGGTCTTCTCGTAATAAGCCTTCAGCACACGAAAGTAGACGCAAATAGGCCACATCGCATCGATCCTCCTGTCAATCCACTTGCCGAGCCGTCCGTTCTCGTCAGCATTGGCGAGTGTGTACTCTATCCCGTCAGTAACCTTCTTGACAAATTCGTCATTATTAAGAAGGTAGCCAAGGCGTAGCAGTCCGTCACTATAGTAGGCGGTCTGTTCGTACCTCCACCATTCACAGCCATAAGAGTCGGTGTTCCTTTTGATCTGTCCGTTCCATAGGCAGGTGTTGTAGGGGTAGGACAATGCGTCCGGATGCCCTGTGAGACCGCTTGCTTGCCTCTCAAGAAACTCCTCTATCCAGCCACCGGCCGCTGTCTGCGGAAGCAGTCCGTCAGACATCACGATGTGCTTGTCTGCCTGAATTTCCGTTCCGCCGGTACTTTCGTCACCACCGCCGGAGCATCCGCCCGCCACCGCAAGCGTCATCACCGCCCCCAGCATCGCTGAAATGATTTTGTTCAATCTTCGCATATTGTTGTTATTGTTTTGTTATCTGTTCATTATAAAGCAAGTTGTCATCCAGAGTGCAAATGATCCGATTAAGGACAAAAAGACAAGCCAACCTTTTAAGGTACTATGTTTTTCATCCTTATGATTATCTATAATGTTTTGATATCTGTCCTCATCTGTCCCCCAAAAAGTACCAGACATAATGATGATTGCTGAAATCCAGTATATCCATTTTGAATTCCACTTCATATCAAATATCATAAGAACTATAGCAATTAGCGTATGAACGATAAAACTTATCGCCGAGAAAAAAATTGCATTGGCAAAATAACAAGGGTCATTAGCCTTTAATGTTTCTTTATAAAACTTACTGATTTTATATATGTAGTATTCGTATACTCTTTTTAGCATTGTAGTATATTATTAGTAGTCAGTCATATAAAAGTACGGAGAAATTCTACCTGTTGTTGTGTCTATTTGCTGAAGAATCATATTTGTGTACGAGTCGAACAATGTGCTGCCACCCAATGACCAAATTAATGATGTGACTGGGCCAATCTCAGGTATAAATCCAACAACACCGAAAGTTAAATCTAAAGCTGTATGTACTTGATTATTTAAGTTTTCCGCTTCCGATAATTGAGTAACGGAGATGCCTAAGTCTATTATTCCTAGAGTGTTTCCGGAAGCTCCTAATCTCCGCCCTAAAGTGGATACTTTTTTCCTCCTGATAAATTGATTGCTACCTCTTGCGCTTTTGTGGATTTGAAAATCAAATTCGTGTTTACTGTTCAGTATATGATATGCCTTTGGACTATTCTTCATAGAACCTCCCAAAATACTCAAAATTGATGATGAGATGGATAAAGGATAAAAACTGCTGTTTATTCCACTTGAAATCTTTGATGCGGCAAGAACCTGATTGCCGGCGGCATCGGTGTAACCATTCCGATCCATAATGGATTGGCGCATTGACCAATAATGTCCGTCAGGATCATACATTTGATTTAAAAGCCTTTGATATTGGCGGCGAGATAAGTATATGGTTTCCTGAGATCCATCATTTATTACGTACATATGGTTACCAGCCACATAAGTTGTCAGCCCAAATGGATCCACATAATTGATAGGGTCGCTCATACAATAAGTGTATGGACTGATTGACGGATATTTTGAAGCCAATGGATCAGGTGCTGTCCAACAGGAAGTAAACGGAATAAAGAACCGTGGGCCAAAGTCATTGGCCAAGATGTCCATCGGATTGATGTCAAAGCTGGTCAAAAAATCGTCATACTCTTTTTTCCCGGCGAATCTATGGCTGTTCAATGCGGATTTCTCAGTTGCAAGGAAATCGAGTCTTGTTCCGTATGGAAGAAAATGGTTATATTCTATTATAGGATTTCCGGTACTGTCATTAAGACAATATACGGATCGAATGCTTCCAATATGATCTTTGACAAACCACAAATCAGACATCTTTGAAAGGTCGTTGTCATTAATAACTATAACCCCATCTCTGAATGATATATTTGAGAGCGAAGAACTGTTTTCGGATTCCATTCGTTCATATACAAAATTCCCCAACTTCAACTTCTCCTTAGTGAGGTCGCTCACCCTTGTCTTTGTTCCCTCCGAAAGATAGGTGAATGTTTGATGTCCAGTTATATAAGGAAGGTTTAGTATATTGTATTTAATTTCTGTGGATCCTGCTACGACAGTCATATTCCCATTTTTGTCATAACTGAAATTTAACGGCCTCATAGGATCGGAACTATCATTATTGTAAATACTTGTGTTCCCATTCGAGAGCCGGTTACCGGTGTAGCCATATAGCATCTGATAAGAATAAGTGCCTATTTCTGAACCACTACTTCTTGTCATCCTCGTTATATTGCCATTCAAATCATATTTAATGTCTTTTTCTGTTCCGATGCCAATGTCCATACCTGATGCATAGCGTTTACTCCCTATTAGTCTACCAATGTTATCATAAGTGTATGTGCACTGCATAGGTGAAAGGTTTTGTGTCCTTACGGAGGTCATTGAAAGTTTTCCGTCATATCTTGGACTTGCGATGGTTCCCGGATTTGTATAATATAACTCTTCGGTAAAAAGACTATCTGCGTGTTCGGCTGATATGATTATCCTGCTTAGCCGGCCCAGCAAGGATCTCTCATAAGATTCTTCTAGCAACGGCATTGTTGCGTCAGCTTTATTTACGACCTTATTTACCAATAGACCATTCCAATCATACGAATATTGTACCTTGGCAAGGTCATTGCCATTAAGAACCCTGCTATACGACAATAATCTTCCGCGTTTATCATAGGTGTTTGTTGTAAGCATGGAATCGGTATGCTCTTGCGGTGTGGTATGCATCTCCATTATATTCAGGATGTTCCCGGCAAAATCGTATTTTATGGAATATCTGGAAATCCACCCGTCATCGGTCTTTTCCGCTTTTTGAATCATTCGACCTTTTTTGTTATACCAATAGGCTCGTTCTACATATCTGGATGATGTATTTAATTCTCTGGGGCTGTACGGTACACCATAATTTGGCGCTTCCCAAACTTTTTCATAGGACAAAAGTCCTTTACATCTTTCATAAGATATGTCTTCATTGCTTGCTATCCCTTCAATAGGTTGGAAAGACAGATTAGAGTAGTTGTTTGTGTTGCCTATGGAATAGTATGAGAATAATCTAATAGTTTTGGCTTTAGATACTATGTTTGATATAGAGCGATTGCTTGCAAGACTTGATCTTATGATGGAAATATCAGGGGAAGAGCATACCCCTTCCTCAGTAATGCGATTAAGTTTGTCATATTTATAGTATTTTCCCTTATTGAGCTCAGCAAGATTGCTATCGTCCATATAGACCATACGTCCACTAAGGTCGTATGCGAATCTCTTAATTCCGGCTCCCGGAGTGTGACTTTCTGTCATCCGTCCTTTCCCATCGTATTGCCAAGTGAAGCAACTGTCTTGTACGAAAGTACCGTTGAAAGGCATTCCTTTCCCGTTGTAAAGCCCGCTGCTTCCTATCGGTTGGATGACACAGACCACAGAATCCCTAAGGTCATAGATGCGGTAGGTGTCGTGGCGAATTCCATCATTGAGTCTGCGCTCGAGAACTAACCGTCCCGCCGCGTCTATGAATGTCTGGGTGGTATCGTTGTCCTCACTGATGGCGGTGGTCTTAGATAGTGTTCCTTCTTGATATTTTCCTGTGCAGGCTACTGATGGGTGATCAGAATTTGATGCCGGATAATCGTACCTGAAAGTAAAAATGCTATCTGACAAGTCGTTAAGTGAATATAAGAAATGGATTTTTTTATTTGATGTCTGGTATATGTTGCCGGGTTTTTGTTCTGTCAGTGGACGTCCGCTTGATCCTCTCTCGAATGACCTCTCCGCGAAAGGTCTGCTGTCGTGGTAATTGCTTGAATACCATTGTGATTGTTTCTCTGTGGCTTGGCTGTCGATAATCCATATCCCAGAGTTGCCAGGAAATGGTAGGTAAGACTTCGAATCTGGTCTGAACATTGAATCATATTCGATAGGGGTTATGAGGTCTTTCCCTTCTCCTGATGCGGATTCGGAAATGGTCTGGCAGAGATAACCAAGTCCGTTATAGAATTCGGATTCTCCGACCATAACGCTGTCGCCTTCTGATAGATGTCTCAGGATTGTTTTTCTGTTTTGAGACGATCCTCCTTCAGACCAGAGATGGGTATCGTATGAGACAACAAGACTACTGTCTGAATCTCTTACGCCAGTTAACTTTCCTTTGTCATTGTACTCGTATCGTGTTATTTGACCTGTCGGATCTTTAATGGATGTCAACCCAATAAGATCTTTCCAAGTATACTCCGTTTTACCTTCCTCGCTGTTTACCGTTTTACGTATAATATATTTTCCGGTGTTGTCCCAGTCATATTTTATGTATGCATCACCGGGCATATCCACTTTGGTAGGACGTAGAAGAGAATCATAGGTAACGGCTGTTGTCTCAACCTTACTATTCGCATTTGAAGGGGAGCCAGAAGAAGGAATGTCGATGATGTATTCTGTGAGGCTTACTGGGGAGAGAACTTCCATCTCAGGCTGATACCCAAAGTGGAATCTTCCTGTATATAGTGTACTGTCATTCTCTCTTATACGGGTTATCACATCTGAAACGGCGGCTTTTAGAGTACAGGCATCACTTGCGGTCGGGTTTGAGGAACAATAAACATACTCGGTTGTCCTATACTTGTCTGCGGTGCCACCGCTCTCGCTGAGCAATTGTCCGGTCTGTCTGTCATACGTATAATGTGTATTGAAAGACATCTTGGAGGTCGCTCCATAAGATGGTTCGTAATGAGTCTCATCAATGTCGGACAATTTCGGATAAAACCTGTTCTGAAAGAAACTCAGCCATCCTATCATCATATTGAAGAACCTGTACTCGCTCAGGCCAGTCAGAGTGGTATAGCCATATGTAGTCTTTCTCTGGATTTGTTCTATCGGATGACTGTAGCCATAGTTCAGGGCCCAACCGAGGCCTACAGTGCCGGCGCTGCGTGCCACCTTGTAGCCGTCATAGTTGTACTCCAATGAGATTGGAATATTGAAGTCCGGATCGCTATAAGTGTAGAGCGGCAATGAATATGTCATCGCACCTG
>ENA-UAZD01000127-UAZD01000127.1-human-gut-metagenome-genome-assembly--contig:-NODE-127-length-38565-cov-7.189769_pt1 | contig 38565 bp, 62 predicted proteins | sample MGYA00244112_ERZ654658 | MGnify/ENA primary metagenome ERZ654658 (study PRJEB26926, sample SAMN06164608) | human gut metagenome | biome: ENVO:00009003; feature: ENVO:2100002; material: ENVO:00002003... | reverse complement strand
TATGGCATCGCGGATGAGGAAAAACGGGAAATCGAAGGAAACCCATATTCAATGCAATATAGAAGAAGCGATTGTCCGCTTGTAAGGGGGGCTGAAGGCAATGTCTGTAAACAGCAAGCAGAAGGGCGCACGATTTGAACGGCAGCTTGCTTCCCTGTTCCGGGAATACGGCTACAACGCCCGGAGAACCGCCCAATACTGCGGCAACACCGGGGACGCTTCGGACGTTGTAGGGCTTCCCGGAATACATATCGAAGCCAAGCATCAGGAAACAATGCGGCTTTACGATTGGATGTCGCAAGCCAAGCGGGATGCAGCCGGTACGGACACAATTCCGGCTGTGTTCCACAAGAAAAACAATGCTTCCATCCTTGTGACGATGGAATTTGAAGATTGGATGCGGCTTTTCACCGAATGGGAAGCCGGTCAGGAAAGAAAGGAATAATCCGATATGAGAAGCAAAAGCAAGGCGTATCTGCTCACGACGCTGTTCATGGCAATGATGCTGTCGATTCTCTACTTTATCACGCTGGCAAATCCGGGCGCGTGGAAATGGTACGGAATCATCTTCGGCATTCTCGGCGTGATTTATTTCACGCTCTGCCTTTATTCGTGGATCGCACATTGAAAGGAGAAAAGAAAATGAAAGTGGTCATTGATCCCGGCTGCTATATGCCGGAAAGAGCGCACGAAGACGATGCGGGGCTTGACCTGCGGACGCCGCATGATGTGGTTGTTCCTTCCTTCGGCTCTGCCGTGATTGACACCGGCGTACATATGCAGATTCCGGTCGGCATGGTCGGCATGCTGAAAAGCAAAAGCGGCCTGAATGTCAAGTCCGGCATCACGTCCGAAGGCGTCATTGACGCCGGATACACCGGCAGCATCGTTGCCAAGCTTTACAACCACAGCGGCAAAACGTGTCTTTTAAAGGCAGGATCGAAGGTCACGCAGATTGTCATCCTGCCGGTCATCAAGCTTCCGCTTGAAGTCGTGGACAAGCTGGACGATTCCGAGCGCGGCAGCAACGGCTTTGGAAGCACGGGGGTGTAAATATGCTGACGATTGAAAACGTTGAAACCTACGGCTGGGCAGCCGCCATTCGGGGGATGCGGAATCCGAAGAATAGCTGGGCAAAGAGCGACAGCTACAAATGCCCGTGCGCAGATTGGGACAGCGATTGCCCTATGGCGATGAACGATAACGAACCGGCCAAAGACTGCGATCCGGACAAATATCATTTCTGCGTCGGCGAAAATGATTTCAAGCTTATGCAAACGCTCGCCGCTGCCGGTCAGGATCACGGAAAGTTCCTGCGGATGATAACCGTCACGCTGGACATTACCGCGCCGCTCTATTGGTGGAAAGAGTTTGACACCTACAAGGTAGGGACGGTTGCAAATAGCTGCTCCACCATGCACAAAATCCACGCAAAAGAATTCACGCTGGACGATTTCAGCCATGAGCACCTTATGGCAAATTGTGATAACCACGAAGCGAAGATTTACGCCGAAAGTGCAATGGACGTTTTAGCGAGAACGGTTGCCACGTTGAATGTTTATCGCAATATGTTTTTGCAAACGTCGGACAAGCGTTACTGGTGGCAGCTTATCCAGCTTCTCCCGTCCAGCTTCAACCAGCGGCGCACGGTGCAGCTCAATTATGCCGTGCTGAAGAACATCTACCACGCACGGAAGGATCACAAGCTTGATGAATGGCACACGCTGTGCGATTGGATAGAATCCCTTCCCTATTCGGAACTTATCACGGGGCGGCATTGACCGCCCCACACAAAAGATGAAAGGGGCTGACAACATGACACAATGCGAACGCATACAGCGACACCTTGAAGATTACGGCAGCATCACAAGTCTGGAAGCAATGCAGGAATACGGGATCATGCGTCTGGCTTCCCAAATTTCTGACCTGAAGCAGATGGGTGTCCCCATTGAAAAAGAAATGGTCAGCGGCAAGAACCGCTATGGCGAGCCGACAAGCTTTGCCCGGTATTCCCTGAAGGCGGCGGAATCGTATGGCTGATGTAAAGTGGATCAAAATCACAACGGATATGTTTGACAACCGCAAAATCAAGCATCTGCGGCGGCTGCCGGACGGCAACAACATTGTCCTGATTTGGGTGATGCTGCTGACAATGGCGGGGCGCTGCAATTCAGGCGGCATGATTTTCCTGACGGAAAACATTCCGTATACGCCGAAAATGCTTGCGGATGAGCTTGATTTTGAAGAAAACACCGTTCGGCTTGCATTGGAAGCCCTTGAACGGCTCGGCATGGTCGTTATGTCCAACGGCTGCTTCACAATCGCCGGATGGTCGGAGCATCAGAACATTGACGGCATGGACAAAATCAGGGAAAGCAAGCGTCTTGCGCAAGCCCGATGGAGAGCCAAACAGAAGGCGCTTCCACCTGCTGTAGATTCTACCGTAGATTCTACTGTAGACGGCGAAAGAATCTCTGTAGACGATGCAGAAGAAGATATAGAAGAAGAAAGAGAAGAAGAAAAAGAAAGAGATAAGATTGATTATAAGGGCATCGTTGCCGCCTTCAATTCCATCTGTGTTTCTTTTCCTTCGGTCAAAGCTCTTTCTGACGCTCGGAAAAAAGCAATAAAAGCCCGGCTGAACACATATTCCCTTGACGATTTCAAGACGCTTTTTGAAAAGGCGGAAGCTTCGTCCTTCCTGAAGGGCAAAAACAACAGCAACTGGTCGGCAACGTTTGACTGGCTGATTAAGGATTCCAACATGGCGAAAGTCCTTGACGGCAATTACGACGATAAGCCCGTTACATACCGGCCCGGAAAAAGCACGAAGGCCGAAGAGCTGAACGATTTCTACAACATGGCCGCTGAATGGGCGAAGGGAGAGTGAAAAAGTGGATAAACAGGAATTCGGAATTTTCGCTTCTGCGCTGCGGACGTATTTCCCACGGGAACAGATTCTGCCGAATAAAGAAGCAATGGAACTGTGGTATCAAGAGCTGCAAGACATCCCGCAGGAAACGGCGATAACCTGCTTGCGGAAATGGGTAAGCCTGAATAAATGGTCGCCGTCCATCGCGGAAATCCGGGAAATGTGCGCGGTGATCGTCAACGGTGAGCCGCGAACATGGCAGGACGGATGGGACGCCGTTTTGACGGCAATCCGAAAGTTCGGCTATTACAACCCGAAGGACGCTATGGATTATCTGGACGGCGTTGATCCTATCGCGGCAAGCTGCGTTCTGAAGATGGGATGGAGAAACCTTTGCACCTCGGAAAATGCCGTTGCAGACCGCGCCGCCTTCCGTGGCTGCTATGAGATCATGGCGAAGCGCGAGCAGGAGCAGAAACAGCTTGCCCTTCCGCTTCAGGAAGCAATCAAGGGCATACAGCTCAAGGGCATGGATGGCGAGATTTTGAAGATCGGGGGCGCGTGATGTTCAACGCTGTGCATTACCGGCGGGAAAAACCGCCCTGCTACCAAAACGGCGAGGACTGCAAAGAACGCCGCGCAGGTTGTCACGCCGAATGCGAAGAGTTCAAAGCGTACCGGCAGCGGCTGGAAGCGGAAAAGAAAAAAGCAAGAAAGACCTTCGACGCCGAATTCGCTGCTGACGAATTCAGGATCAAAGCCATATGCAAAAACATGAAAGGAAAACAAAGATAGGTATGATGTACAAATACGGCATGAGGGCGCGGGGCTTTGCCCCCGTGGTGTCAGCCCATGAAGGCAATTATCATGGCCGAGAAGGACGAAAGCGGCAAGTATCACAACATTCTTTTCTATTCCGAGCCGCTGACGCAGCAGCAGCTTGAAGAGTTCGAGCTTGATTATCTGGGGGAGTGTGAATTATGAAGGAGAAAATCCGTGTGATTCTCAAAAGCGGGAATGAATTTGTCATCGAGTGCAAAAAAATGACAGCGACGCATTCCATTATTACAGGAGAGCTTGAAAAGTTGGATTATGAAGGCTGCACGAAAAACCGACCGCTTTATCTGGATATGTCGCAAGTTTCGGCGGTTTTGCAAGAGGATTTAAAAAATGGCTGAACACATCGAACGCGAAGCGGCGGTTATGCGATTGATGCAAGACGGGTGCAGCGCAAAAAATGTGCAGTCCATCATGGAGTTACCCGCCGCCGACGTTGCGCCTGTGCGGCATGGGCGGTGGATTGAAAAGACCGCGCCCGCCGTACACAAATATTACGAATGCTCAAACTGTGGTGCGCACGAAAACAAACATACGGCAATTAAAGGTCGATATTGTTGGCGGTGCGGCGCAAAAATGGACGGAGGTGTTGACGATGCGTTTTAAGGGAGCATTTGTGAGAAACGAGGTTTTTATTACCCCTGCTTTTGGCATTATCAATGAGCGTGGTTATTATGGCTATCCGGTTATCGCTATTTGTTTTGCGTGGCTACGCTGGCGTTGCAAAATTGAAATAGGAGTAAAAAGAGCGAGGTTGCGGTAATGGAAAGTAAAAAGTGCAACTGTTGTACAGAGCCATGCCCAATGGCTGACATGGCGCATGAAGCCGCAAAAGGCAGAATGTACGCCACAAAGGAATTTATTGCGCTGCAAAAGAAGATTGAAAGCGGCCAGCTTGTCGAGGTAGTGCGGTGTAAAGACTGCAAGCACAAAGACACATGGACAGAATCAAAAATACGTGATTGGTTCTGGTGCGGCGTAAGCGGATTGCAGGTCGTTGAAGATATGGACTTTTGCAGCTACGGAGAAAGGAAAGAAAATGAAAGAAGTTAAGCATTATATCTGCGAAATATGCGGAACTGAATACAAGGATAAAGAATCTGCCGGAAGATGTGAGAAGTGCCATAAGAAACCGATAGCAATCATCCGGCAACGATATGTAAGCAAGTCGCAGAACGGAGCAGGATATCCGGTAACGCTTGAAGTCCAAATGAGTGACGGAACGTTCCAGATTTATAAGAGGGGATGAAATTGAGCAGCAAATCTAAAAAGCACCGCCCGGAGCGCGTGAGCATGACCAAAGCCGTCACGGCGGCAGAAGTGATGTTTGTCTGGGCATGGATGGACGCGCTCCATCCTTCCCCGGAAGATGTGCAAAAGCTCAAGACAAGCCTGAACAACGTTGCCGAAAGCGTCAATCTCGGCAACCTGAACATTTGGGAAATCCGGGACACGATCCGCGATGAACACGGATGGGAGATCGTTTGATTGTTTCATGTTAACGGAACAAGAAAATGCGAAATCTGCGGCAAGGTTTTTAATCTTATCAGCCACAACCAGCGCTATTGCGGCGAAAAGTGCAAAAGAGAAGCAAACAGTATTCTCCGACACGAAAGATACCGAGCAGAAAAGCTGAACGCGCAGACAAAACCAAAGCACAACACGCTTTCTGAAGTCGCACGGAAGGCAAACGCTATGGGGCTTACATACGGCAAATATGTTGCCTTGAAGGAAGGACGGTGATTAGATGACAGACGTGAAGAAATACCTTTCGCAGATCAGGCGTTACGATTCCCGGATCAATGCCAAGCTGGAAGAACGTGATCGACTGAAGGCGATGATGACAAAGGTCACGCCTACGCTGCGGGACGTTCCTTCTTCCGGCAGCGGTGGACAAGACAAGATTTCGGACGCTATGGCAAAGCTTATCGACCTTGAAGCGGAGATCAACCGGGAAGTTGACGCCCTTGTTGACGCAAGAAATTCCGTGGTCGGCACAATCGACAAAGTAACGGACACACAAATGCACGAGGTTCTTTGCAAGCGGTACATAGCATTTAAAACATGGGAGCAAATCGCGTTTGAAATCGGCAAATCCTATCAATGGACGTGGAGCATTCACGGCAAAGCGCTTCAGGCGGTGGAAGAAATCCTGAAAAAATCCGAAAATAATTACAGCAGTTGATAGAAATTGATAGTTGAAATGTGATATTGTTATTGTAGAAAAATTATACAGATGGCGATCAGCCAGCCGGGTTTTGCTCCTTTCCCCGGCTGGCTTTTATTATGCTATGAAAGAAGGTGATGATTGTGGCAAAGCTGACAGCAAAACAGCAGCGCTTTTGTGATGAATATCTGATTGACCTTAACGCGACGCAAGCCGCAATCAGAGCCGGTTACAGCAAAAAGACGGCGCGTGTGATAGGAGCGCAAAACTTATCAAAGCTTGCCGTGAAAAACTATATAAACGAACGCATGAAAGAAAAGGAAGCTGAACTGATCGCTGATAGTGATGAAGTGATGCGGTATCTAACATCCGTTCTTCGCGGACAATCACAGTCTGAAGTTGTCGTTGTTGAAAATGTCGGCGATTACATGAGCGAAGCGCGGCTTATTCAGAAAGCGCCTGACGAAAAAGAACGCCTGAAAGCCGCCGAGCTGCTCGGCAAGGCGCACCAAATCTTTGTTGATAAAGTGGAGCAGACCGTTGACATGGATTTAAACATCACGGTGGATTACGGTGATGACGAATGAGCAACCGCAGCAAAGGGAACAGAAAGGCACAGAGGGAAAGACGATATGAGCGCCGGAAGCTGCGTCCGAAAAGGCAGAAAGAAAAGCACATTCTGATTGACGGCAATTACTCTTTCTTTCCTGTCGCATATTGCAAACACTATCAGGCGTGGCTTACGGTCGGCCTGATGCAAGTTCACAGATGCGCGGAAAGGCAATGCGGACGGCTGGAAAAAGGAGAAATTGCGAATGAAAATTAACGTTCTCGGAACAGAATACACACTGACCGTATGCAGCGAAAATGAAGATTTGCGCTTGAACGGGTTTGACGGAATTACCGATGAAACCACCAAAGAGCTGCTTGTTGAATCCTACGAAAAAGACCGGGGCGATCCGAACTGCAAGAAAAACCTGCAAGTGCAGATCAACAAGGTCAAGCGGCATGAGATCATACATGCTTTTCTTTTTGAAAGCGGTCTGGCCGAAAATTCCGAATGGGCGCAGAACGAAGAAATGATTGATTTCTTTGCTATCCAGTTTCCGAAGCTGCTTGAAGCGTTTAAGGCGGCGGATGCGTTGTGAACATCAAAGTACAAGCAAATCCTTGTTTCCGCGAAGTTGACCGCAGCGACAAGCGCTATATCGTAATGAAAGGAAGCGCCGGATCAGGAAAGAGTGTTGACACGGCGCAGAATTACATCCTGCGGCTGATGCAGGACAATGGCCGGAATCTGGTATGCATCCGCAAATCTGACATCACAAACCGCGACAGCACTTTTGCAGAGCTGACCGGCGCTATTTACCGTATGTTTGGCGATCAGGCAGAGCGGTATTGGCAAATTAATATGTCGCCGCTGAAGCTCACATGCAAGGCCAACGGCAACCAGATCATCTTCCGGGGCATGAACGATGACAAGCAGCGAGAAAAGCTGAAGTCAATCACCTTCCAGCGCGGCAAGCTGACAGACGCTTGGTGCGAGGAAGCAACCGAGCTGACACAGGCCGACGTTGATATCATAGATGACCGTCTGCGCGGCGAGCTGCCGCCCGGACAGTTTTATCAAATCAGGATGACATTCAATCCGGTGAATAAGAATCACTGGATCAAGAAGGTCTTTTTTGACATTCCCGATCCGAACGTACTGACACACCACAGCACCTATCAAATGAACCGCTTCATTGACGAAGCATACCGCGCCAGAATGGAGCGCCGCCGCCTTGTCGATCCCGAAGGCTACAGAATCTATGGCTTGGGCGAATGGGGCGAAATCGGCGGCCTGATCCTTCACAACTGGGAGATCAAAGAAGTCAGCCTGAATCTGAATGATTACGACGATGTAGCAATCGGGCAGGACTTCGGTTTTAACCACGCCAACGCAATCCTGCTGCTGGGCATCAAGGACGATGACATTTCCATACTGTCTGAAATCTACGTCTTTGAAAAGGACACAGCAGAGATCATCCAGCTTGCAGCCAGCATTCCACGGAATAAACAGATGTGGTGCGACAGCGCCGAGCCTGACCGCATTAAGATGTGGCAGAAGGCCGGTTTCCGCGCCCGTGGCGTGGACAAGGGCGGCAGCGCCGGAAGCGTCAAGGCACAGATTGACTGGCTCAAACAGCGGAAAATTTTTGTCCATCCGCATTGCGTGAACACCATTAAAGAGTTGCAGCAATGGAAATGGAAAAAAGATGATAAGTCAGGAGAATATCTTGATGAGCCTGTCCCCTTCCAAGATGACGCAATGGCAGCGTTGCGTTACGGCGTCGAAGGCTGGCGCAAGGTCAAACGCTGGCTATATTAAATTTTTAACATTGTGAAAGTGAGTGCCACAATATGGACGAATACGGAAGAAGGCTGACCGCCGTGGAAGAACGGTCTAAATCCAACACGCACAGGATCGATGAGCTATACAAAAAGCAGGAAGAAATGATCGAAACGATCAAGACCGTCGCTGTCATGGCATCCGAGCAGGCGCACATTAAGGCCGATGTTTCGGAGATAAAAAGCGATGTAAAGAAGATCATGGGCAGGGATGGCAGACGCTGGGAAATGGTGGTCGAAAAGGTCATCCTTCTTGCCGTCGCCGCAATGGTCGGCTATGTCCTGCTGAAAATCGGTCTTCAGTAAAAAAGGAAGGTGAAAATCCATGCTTTCCATTGAGGAAATCAAAAGTTTTATAGACCGGGACGCATCCAGCGACAAGAAAAAGCTTGCGCGTATCGGCTTGCGTTACTACGAAGGAAATCACGACATAAAGGATTATAAACTCTTCTTTATTGACGCAGACGGCAAACTGAAAGAGGACAAAACAAAATCCAACATAAAAATCAGTCATCCGTTCTTCCGGCTGCTGGTGGATCAGCAAGCACAGTATATGCTTTCCGGTCACGGCGGCTTTGTGAAGTCCGATGATCCGAAACTTCAGACCGAGCTTGACGCCTATTTCAACGAAAATGAATCCTTCGTTGCAGAGCTGTCAGCGTTGATTACCGGCGCTGTTTCTGCTGGCTTTGCATATATGTATGCATACAAAAACGAAAGCGACAGGACGGCGTTTCAGTACGCTGACGGAATCGGCGTTGTGGAAGTCAGCGAGAAAGAAGCGGAAGATAAATGCGCCTATGTGATCTATTGGTACATTGACCGCATTTGCAAGGATAACAAGAAGATCAAGCGTATTCAGGTTTGGGATAATGAAAAAACATATTATTTCAAGCAGGAAGACGAAGGAAAGATCGAGCCTGACAACTGCTTCACACAGAAAGAAAGCGGTAATCCAGTTAACGAGCGTAAGCATATCATTTACGAAAATGATGACGACAACGACGGGACGGATGATAAAGGATATGGCGTCATTCCCTTCTTCCGGCTGGACAACGGAAAGAAACAGATTTCCGGCTTAAAAACCATCAAAGCCCTGATTGATGATTACGACCTTATGAACGCCGGTCTTTCCAACAATATTCAGGACACGAACGAAGCCCTGTATGTGGTGAAGGGCTTCCAAAGTGACAATCTGGATGAGCTTATGACGAACATCAGGGTAAAAAAGCACATCGGCGTTGAAGGCGGCGAAGGAAGCGGCGTGGACATCAAGACCGTTGACATCCCCGTGGAAGCCCGGAAAACGAAGATGGAAGTTGACGAAAAGAACATCTTCCGTTTCGGTCAGGGCGTGAACACGGAAGCTCTGAAGGACACCAGCGCCACCACGTCCATTGCAATCAAGAGCGCCTATGCAAACCTCGATCTGAAGTGTGACGGCTTGCAGCCGTTCCTTCTTCAGTTCATGCGGAAGCTGCTGAAGCTGGTGCTGAAGGAAATCAACGACACGCAGAACACGGATTACGAACAGAAGGACGTTTACTTTGACTTCGAGCGCGAGATTATCACCAATGCGCAGGAAAACGCGCAAATTGATCTCACCAAAGCGCAGGAGCAGCAGACGAAGATCACGACGATCCTGAACACGTCCGCGCAGCTTGGGCAGGAATTGACCATGCAGCTTATCTGCGAAGCGCTTGAATTGGACTATGACGATGTAAAGGACAAGCTGCCCGCGCCGGAAGATGATCCGACAGCGGCAGCCAAGACCGCGCTGAATGGCATTGTGCCGGAAGGTGATGAAGTGTGAACCGATGGGAAAAGGAAGTCCAGCAGTCGCTTCTTGATTCGGAAGAATCGGCTCTGAAGGAGCTTGAAGCGCAGTACGCACGAGCGCTGAAAGACATCAATGAAAAGGTCAAGGGCTTTCAGGCTGACATTGACCTGCTGGATGAAGCGTTGTCGCAGGACGGCTTGGATGACGCTGCAAGGGCGCTGCTGCAATCGCAGAAGCGGTCAAAGGTTTATCAGCAGCAGTACCAGAAAGCCCTTCAGGGGCAGGTCAGCGGCATTCTGGACAAGCTCCACGGCGACAATTACGCCACGATTGAAGCCTATCTGAAAGGCTGCTATGAGGACGGCTACATCGGCACAATGTATGACATAGCCAAGCAGGGCGTTCCGGTCATCGTGCCGATAGATCAGGCGGCAGCGGTCAAGGCGATTCTGACAGACAGCAAAGTCAGCAACGGGCTTTACAATGCGCTGGGCGTGGATGTCGCCAAGCTGAAGAAAACCATCACGCAGGAGATCAGCCGGGGCATTGCTTCTTCTCTCCCCTATCGTGACATTGCCCGAAACATCGGCAACGTGTCCGGCGCTCCGCTGTCCAGAGCAAAAACAATCGCTCGGACGGAAGGCCACAGAATACAGCAGACATCTTCCCGCGATGCGCAGTATGCCGCAAAAGCCAAGGGCGCGGACGTTGTGAAGCAATGGGACGCTGCGCTTGACGGGCGCACAAGAGATTCCCACAGGCGCGTTGACGGCGAGATTCGGGAGCTGGACGAAAAGTTTTCCAACGGGCTTATGTTCCCCGGCGATCCGTCCGGCAGCGCTGCCGAAGTGGTCAACTGCCGCTGCACGTCCAACACACGCGCACGGTGGGCGCTCGGCGAAGAAGAGCTGCAAACGCTGAAAGAACGTGCTGAATACTTCGGGCTGGATAAGACGGATAGCTTTGAGGAGTATAAGCAGAAATACTTGAATCTTCCTGCAAATGCTGATATAATGTCTGCGAAAATCCTAAAGCAGCCCATAGAATCGAGCGAAGAACACTATAAAAAGTTGCTTGATTCTTTGAAGCAGCTTGATTCAAAAGTCGGCTGTGCGTATAATCCAGTTGTCAACCACACGAAGGCCGTTTCCGAAAGCGAGATTATCAAAGCTTTGGCCGGTGGTGACAGAACAAGCGGTTCTTGTGCTTCCGTTGGCCTTGCCTACGTTGGGCAAAAACAAGGCTGGAATGTTCTCGATTTCAGGGATGGAGAAAGCAGACGTTTCTTCTCAAGTTCGCTCAACCTTCATACATTGTCCGAAGCTGACGGGTTGAAAGTGCTTAGGGCTGATGGCGCATCTTCAATAACTGTCGGCAATAGACTGTTGAAGATGTGCGAAAGCGGCAAAGAATACTATTTGTGCGTTGGCAGACACTCTGCGATTGTCAGAAAAACAGATGACGGTGTTCTTCAGTATTTGGAACTTCAATCCGCAACAAGAAGCGGCTGGACAGATTTCAACGGGAATCCACGGTACACGCTGAAAAACAGGTTCGGATGTACTCAGACTTCTGGTTCTTCGGCATACTATGATTTCATGATAGACTTGAACGACAGCAATTTTGATACAGATGATTTCAGGTCTTTGCTGGGATATATCAACACGACAGAAAATGAGCAAAGGAAGGGTTCAAATGGTGCAATCAAGTAAATACTTCAAGAATGAACCTTCTGATTCTATCTTGTGGGTTGATAACGGCGGCGATGTGAAGGGCGAGTTTGTTTTCACCTTCGACAAGAAGGAACACTTCAATCTATTTGAAGATTATCCGCACAAGCTGACACCAGAGCAAAAAGCAACCTTTGACAAAGAAAATCCCTATTGGGCAGACTTTTTCAAAGACAGAGCATAAAGAAAGCACCATGCATCCGCACGGTGCTTTTTCTATGCCATTTAGTTTTAAGATAGTCGCAAGTTGGTTGCAAGTTGATACCAAGTTGGCAAGTTACAGGCAAGTAAAAATCATAGTGGTATCAAGGGTTTGCGGAATCGCAAGCCCTTTTTTCATACCAAAAATCAAATTATGAAAGGTGGAAAAACAATGAAGAGATGTTGGAAGAACTGGATTAAGGCGGCTGGCATCCGTGCGCTGAAGACCGTGGCGCAGACCGCGGTTGCTACCATCGGCACGTCCGCTGTGCTGTCGGAAGTAAACTGGCTCATGGTGGGCAGCGCTTCCCTGCTGGCCGGTGTGCTGTCCCTGCTGACTTCCCTTGCCGGTATCCCGGAAGAGTGCCCGGAAGAGGACGAAGGGACTGACGCCGAATGAGCGTAATTGAAAAGGCGATATCTCAAATGGAATCGTGGGCGGACGATCCCGCCCACGGTTACGACCAGCGTTACAGATGGGGAGAATACGGAGATTATGACTGTTCTGCCGCTGTAATTCAGGCGTGGGAAAACGCTGGTGTGCCGGTCAAGAGCAACGGCGCAACATATACCGGCAACATGCTTGCGGTTTTCAAACGCTGCGGCTTTGAAGATGTCACAAGCAAAATCAACCTTTCCACTGGCAGCGGCCTTGTCCGCGGTGATGTGCTTTTGAACGTAACACACCATACCGCTATGTATTGCGGCAACGGCTATGAAGTCGAAGCGTCCGGCAATGAAAAAGGCGGCATCACAGGCGGTAAACCGGGAGATCAGACCGGGGGCGAGTTCCTGAAGCGCCGTTATCGAAATTTCCCGTGGACAAACATTTTGCGCTATACAGGCGCAGGGAATACCGCTTCTTCGGCTATCAAGGAAACCGGCAGCGCAAAAACCTACACCGTCAAGGCCGGGGATTCCCTTTGGAGCATCGCGGCAAATCAGCTCGGAGACGGGACGCGCTGGAAAGAAATAAAAACGCTGAACGGACTGACTTCCGAGCTTATCCACGCAGGGCAGACGCTGAAGCTTCCCGGCACTTCCGGAGAAGCCACAGAAGCGCCCACAAGCGGCGCAACCGAAACCTGCAACGCAACGCTTCCCCTGCTGAAAAGAGGGCATACGGGGCTTTCTGTAAAGGCTCTGCAAACGCTTCTGGTCTTGCGCGGAATGTCCGTGGACGTTGACGGCAGCTTCGGCGAGAAAACCGAAAGCGCTGTAAGGTCGTTCCAGACGGCGGCGAAGATTCTTTCTGACGGCGAGGTCGGAAAAGATACTTGGAAAGCCCTGATCGGCTGACCGAAAAAACAGATTAAAGCAGTTGTTCGGAAATTCCGAACGGCTGCTTTTTTCATAGTCCTGAACGCGACGCTTAAACCGTTCAAGATCGTCCTTGCGCCGGACGCTTAAACAGGCGCTTGTCTGCGGTGACACCGCGCTAAAAAACATCGACAAAGGAAGGATAAACACATGGAATTTCTGAAAGAGATTTTGGGCGAAGAGCTTTTCAAGCAGTTTGAAACGGCGGTCAACGCCTACAACGGCAGCGAAGCGAATAAGGACAAGCAGATCAAGCTTGCCAATCTTGGCGGCGGTGAGTATGTCGGCAAGGGCAAATATGACGCGCTTCAGGCACAGCTTGACGGCAAGGCCGCCGAGCTTGACACGGCCAACGGCCTGATTGCCGAGCTGAAGAAAGGCACGAAAGGCAATGAAGAGCTTCAGGGTAAGATCACCGGCTATGAAACGCAGGTGCAGCAGCTTCAGGCAGAGTTGGAAAAGACGAAGCTTGAAAATGCCATTCAGCTTGCGCTTCGTGATGCAAAGGCGGTCGATCCTGACTATCTGGCTTTCAAGCTGCGCGAGAAGTACAAGCCGGAAGAGCTGACACTTGACGAAAACGGAAAGGTCAAGGGCATGGATGACAAGCTCGCCGGTCTGAAAACGCAGTTCCCGAATCAGTTTGAAAGTGCCGGAAAGAAGAAAGTCGTTGAAAACAAACTTCCGGACGGTCAGGGCGGCGATTCCGTCACGAAAGAATCTTTGCTCAAAATGTCCTACGCAGACCGAATGAAAATCTTCAATGAGAATCCCGAAGCCTACAATGCGGCTATGGGATCGTAACAGAAAGGTAAGGTAAAACACTATGGCTATCACGAAACTTGAAAACATCATCAATCCGCAGGTCATGGGCGACATGATCAACGCGAAGATCGAAGCGCTTCTGAAAATCACGCCCTATGCGAAGGTTGACACCACGCTTCAGGGCGTCCCCGGCGATACCAAGACCGTTCCGAGCTGGAACTATATTGGCGACGCGGAAGATGTCGCCGAGGGCGGCGAAGTCGGTCTTAGCCAGATGACCGCTTCCAGCACCACGTTCAAAATCAAGAAGGCTATGAAGGCGGTTGGCATCACACAGGAAGCGATCAATTCCGGTCTCGGCGATCCTGTCGGTCAGGCTGAATCCCAGCTTTCCAAGGCGATTGCCGGTAAGGTGGACAATGACGTTCTGGACGCCGCTTACGAGGGCAGCGTTGTTGTTGCGCCGACTACGCTTGCCACCATCGCGTATAACGGCGTTGTCGATGCTGTCACCAAGTTTGAGGACGAAGAGGACGGCATTGAAAAGGTGATGTTCATTCATCCCAAGCAGGAAGCGGCGCTGCTGAAGGATTCTTCCTTCCTCTCCGCTGATAAGTTCACGGCTGGCGTGGCTGTCAACGGCGCTATCGGCAAGATTGCCGGTTGCTGGGTGAAGAAGTCCAAGAAGGTGCGTCTGGTGTCCTACGAAGTGGATGATTCCAACGGAACTGTCCAGATTTCTGCGGACAATATCGCGGAATATCAGGCGAAGGTTGATCCGTCCGTCACGCTGACCACGTCCAACAAGGTCAAAGAACTGGCTGCTGCAAGCAAGTATTACCTTTGCCCGATCATCAAGATGGAGCCGGACAGCGCGGAAACCGAGTACACCGAAGCCGAGCTTCCGGCGATCACGATCTTCCTGAAGAAAGATACGCAGGTGGATCACGAGTGGTTCCCGAAGAAGCAGCAGCACGACATCACCGCCGCCCGTTACTACGGCGTCGCCAAGACCAACGACGCAAAGCTTGTGCTTGCGCGTTTCAAGGCGTGAGGTAGAAACACATGATAATGACCGTTGCCGAACTGCGGCAGTTTGTGACAACGGATGAAACGGATCAGGCGCTGGAAGCACGTCTTTCAGCGCTTGAGCTGCTCATCCGGGCATATACCAACAACAACTTCCAAGTCCGCGCTTTCCGGGCGGTTGCTGTGGCCGCTTCTTCCGGTCATCAGCTTGTGACTGCGGCAAACAATCCCTTCAAAGCCGGAGACACGTTGCAGATTACGGAATCCGAGTTGAACGCCGGGCTTGTCAACGTCAGAACATCTTCGGGCGGCATTATTACGGTCAAGGAAGAACTGTTTGACGAAAGCGGCGTTGTAATCACAAAGGTTGTCTATCCGATGGACATCAAGCTTGGCGTTGCAAACATGCTGAAATGGCAGCTCGACAACGGCGACAAGGTAGGCGTCCAGTCAGAGACGATCAGCCGCCATTCTGTGACGTATTTCAACATGGACGGGGACAATTCATCTATGGGATTTCCGAAGTCCCTGACGGGCTTCCTGAAGCCTTATATGAAGGCTCGCTTTGGACAGGGGTTGAGAGTATGAAAGGCATAGGCGGCAATATCACAGCGGTCATTCAGATCGCCACAACCGCACAGAACGCCATTGGCGAGCAGGTCAAGACATGGGCAGACGCCCAAACGCTCAAAGGCTGGCTTGACCTGTCTGCCGGTGACAGCAAATATACGACCTACAATGCCAAGCTTCAGGAATCAACGCACGTTTTCATTGCTGACTATGTGGCGCTCGCGTCCGGCATCGCTGCGGAAAATTCCCGGATGGTTATCAACAGCAAAGTCTATGACGTGCTTCTGATTGATAATCCTATGGAGATGGGCAGCGGATCGCAGCTTGAAATCTATCTGAAGTTCACAGGGGGACAGTAAAATGTCTGTGCAATTTCAGGATTTCAGCATTCAGGTAAATGAAGCACTCGATGAAAAAACCGTTCAGTTCCTTGAAGAAGCCGCGTCAGAAATCGAATCAGCCGCAAGGCGAAATTCCCGCGTCGCCAGCGGACAGTTGAAAGGCTCATGGAATCATCAAGTGAATGAATCGGCGAAAGAAGCTAAAGTTGGAAGTCCGCTGGAAAATGCCATTTGGGAAGAGTTCGGCACGGGCGAATATGCCGCCCACGGGGACGGCAGAAAGGGCGGCTGGTCGTATCAGGACGATTCCGGGAATTGGCATCACACAAAAGGCAAAACGCCTAACCGGACGCTTCAGAGGGCGTTTGAAGGAACGAAAGCTGCGATCATCCGCCGGGCGAAGGAAATCTTTAAGGAGCTGGGCACATGACAACGAAATCGCTTGAAATCGTTTCTTCCGCCATGAAATCCCTTGGTATTGCCTACGGCTTCGGCTCTTATGCCGGGAACGCTGCCGGAAAGATCGTCTATCCTTATTTCGTGGGTGAGTACATCGAAAGCCCGCCGATGAATGAGGACGGACAGCAGACGGCAACGATCATGCTGACAGGCTTTCACCGGGGGACATGGCAGGAGCTTGAAACGGCAAAGGCAAAAATCGAAAACTATTTTAACAAGGTGAGCGGAAAAACGGTCATGGCTGACGATGGTTCAGCCGTGGTCATTTTTTATGATTCAGCCTTGATTATCCCGAAAGAGGACGCCGAGCTGAAGAGCGTCCAGATCAATCTATCCGTGCAGGAATGGAGTGTGAAATAATATGGCTATTGCAGGAAAACACGGCGTGACCGAAAACACGCCGAAAAACATTCTTTTCGGTGCTGGCACGATCCACAAGGGGCTGAAATATACATCCAATGCGTGGAACTTTGAAGCGTCCCTTGTCGGCGCTACTTCCGGCGGCTCTAAGCTTTCAATTATCCCGGAGATCACCAACATTGAGGTTGACGGCGTTCTTGTGAAGGCGAAGGGACTTGCCGCCAAGACCGGTGAGACCGCAAGCATGGAAGTCAACTTCATTGAGCTGACGAAAGACATCATCAAGGCGGCAACGTTCGGCACGGAAGGCACTTCCGCTGACGTTGCGAAGTATGATGTTATCGAAAGCAAGTCCAACATCGCCACTGGCGACTATTGGGAAAATATCGCCTTTGTCGGAAAGACGCTGGAAGGCGAAAACATCATCGCCATTCTGGATAATGCCCTTGTTACGTCCGGCTTTGAGCAGGAAGGCAAGAACAAGGAAGGCGCTGTCGGCAAGTATACCTTCGAGTGCTATGCCGAGCTGACCGGCGAGCTGGACAAGCTGCCTTGGCATATCTACTATCCGAAGGCTACTTAAACGGAAAGGCAGGGGTCTCCCCTGCCTTTTTTCAACATCCTATAAAAATTCTGAAGGGGTTTTAATACATGACCGAAAAAACATACACGCTGCGCGGACTGACCGCCGAAGATGTTTTCCCGATGCTGAAGATCATTTCCGGGATCGGGCTGAAGGAATTCAAGGGCTGCTTTGAATCGGAAGAGCTGCGCACGGCAATTCGCGGCATGACCGCCGAAAAAGAAGATGGCGCAGAGGGCGCGGAGATCGATACCACGGCGCTGGGGCTGATGGTTGCGGTCGATGTGGCGTCCGTCATCATTGCCAACGTTCCGAGGTGCAAGGATGACATTTACACGCTTCTTTCCGGGCTGTCCGGCATGAGCAAAAAAGAGATTGCCGCGCTGCCGATGAACGTTTTCCTTTCGATGATCGTTGATGTGGTCAAAAAAGAGGAATTCAAGGATTTTTTCGGGGATGTTGCCGGGCTGTTTCGCTAAACGACATCCGGTTTATTGACCTGCTGTTTCAGCGCTATTCAAGCCCGTTGATCCTTCTGGATCAAATGATAAAGACCGGACGGCTGGAAGAGTTCATTTCAGAGCTTGTGGACATCCGAAACGAAGAGCTTGAAGAAAAGGCAACGTGGGAATTTTGGCTGCACAAGGATTTTGAACGATCCTACGCCGAATGCCGCGATGCAATGAACCGTCAGCCACCGAAAACCGCAACGAAAGAAGAGCTTGCCGCCATTGTGAAGCACACAATGGAAATGGATTTTGTGCCACCTGACGCATAATGCAGCCCCTATCTGCCCTATTTCAATTAGGGGGATAGCAACATGGAACTTTTCAAGCTGCTCGGCACGATTGCCGTTGACAACGCACAGGCGAAAGAAGCCATTGACGATACCGCGAACAAAGCGGAAGCCGGAAGCAAGAAAACCGATTCGTCTTTTAAGAAGATCGGCGAATCTGCGCTGAAAATCGGAAAATCCGTGCTGACTGCCGGTGCTGCTTTGGGCGGCGCATGGATAGCAGCAATCGAAAGTTCCAGAGAATATAGAACCGAAATGGGCAAGCTTGACACGGCCTTTGTCACGAACGGACATTCTTCCGAAGCGGCAAAAAAGACGTATCAGGACTTGCAAGCCGTCCTTGGCGATACGGACGTATCGGTTGAAGCTGCAAACCATCTTGCCGTAATGACGGATAACGAAAAGGATTTGCAGACATGGACGGACATTTGCACCGGCGTCTTTGCTACGTTCGGGGACAGCTTGCCCATTGAGGGCTTGACAGAAGCGGCTAACGAGACCGCGAAAACCGGACAGCTTACAGGCGGCCTTGTCGATGCGCTGAACTGGGCAGGAATCGGAGAAGAAGAGTTTCAGGCAAAACTTGACGCTTGCAGCACCGAGCAGGAGCGCCAGAAGCTCATTATGGACACGCTGAACGGCACATATAAGAAAGCGTCCGAGCAGTACAAAGAGACGAATAAAGACGTTATGGCGGCAAATAGAGCCAATGAAAAGCTATCGTCTGCCTTTGCCGAGCTTGGGCGCGTCGGCGAACCTATTTTGACCACCATCAAGAATAAGACCGCTGAAATGGTTGCCGCTGCTGCTCCCCTGCTCCAATCCTTTATAACGAAAATAAAGGACATGATTAAATGGTTCAAGCAGAACAAAAGCACCGTGCAGGCATGGGCGGCGGGTATCCTTGCGGCAACGGTCACGGTTTCCGGGTTTGTCCTTGTGCTGAAGTGGGGCAGCATAATGAGCAAGGCCACGACCGCGCTGAAGCTTGTCACAGGCGGCGTGAAGGCGTTGAATCTGGCAATGAAGGCAAATATAATCGGGCTTATTGTCTCGCTTATTATCGGCCTTGTGGCGGCTTTCGTGTACCTTTGGAAAAACAACGAGGGCTTCCGCAACTTCTGGCTGAAGATGTGGGAGAAAATCAAGTTGGCAACATCGTCAGCGGTCACGTGGATCAAAAACAAGTTTGGCGATTTGAAAAGCGCTGTTTCCAAGGTGAAGAACACCTTCGGCAGCATTAAGGACGCCATTGCTGACAAGATTGAGGGAGCGCGGGACGCCGTAAAGAACGCCATTGACAAAATCAAGGGCTTCTTCCCTTTGAGTATCGGAAAGATTTTCAGCAACTTGAAAATCCCGAAGATCAGCGTGTCAGGCGGAAAAGCTCCTTTTGGCATCGCCGGAAAAGGCAAGCTTCCGAATTTTAATGTCAAGTGGAACGCCGAAGGCGGCATCCTTGACAAAGCAACAATCTTCGGGCGTGTGGGCGATACGTTGCTTGGCGGCGGCGAAGCCGGAGCGGAAGCCATAGCGCCCATTGATACGCTGCTGGATTATGTCCGGATAGCGGTAAGGGGCGAGAATGAGGGCGTCCGAAAAACGCTCATCGAGCAGACGCAGCTTTTAATTGATTTCCTTGCACGGTCTATGCCGCATGGTGTACGGCTTGATTCCGGCGTCCTTGTCGGAGAGCTTACACCGGCAATAGATATGCAGCTTTCGGATAGGTGGAATCATGCCCAGAGGGGCAACACAAGATAGAAGGTCACGTTTCCGGTGGCCTTCTTTTATTTTATCTTCACGGAAAGAAGGTGAAGGTCATTGGAATTATTTAAAATTTTCGGCAGAATCGCCGTGAACAACGAAGAAGCGCACAGAGAGCTTGACAACACAACGGGCAAGGCAAAAGAAGCAAGTGAAAAGATGGGAAAATTCTTTGGTTCTGTTGCAAAAACCGTTGGAAAAGCGTCCCTTGCGGCGATCGGCGCAGCGGCAACCGGAATAACCGCGCTTACAAAATCAGCCGTTGAAAACTATGCCGAATATGAACAGCTTGTCGGCGGCGTTGAAACGCTTTTCAAGGATAGCAGCAGCAAAGTCCTTGAATATGCCAACAGCGCATACAAGACCGCTGGCCTTTCCGCAAATGACTACATGGAGACGGTCACAAGCTTTTCCGCTTCCCTGCTTCAGTCTTTGGGCGGCGATACGGAAAAAGCGGCAGAGATCGGCAACATGGCGGTTATTGACATGGCCGATAACGCAAACAAGATGGGTTCAAGCATGGAAGCGATTCAAAACGCCTATGCTGGTTTTGCAAAGCAGAACTATACCATGCTGGACAACCTGAAGCTCGGTTATGGCGGAACGAAAGAAGAAATGCAGCGCCTGATTGACGATGCAAACGCCTTGAACGCTGCGCAGGGCAACATGACAAAATACAGCATAGACAGTTATGCCGACATTGTCAGCGCCATTCACGACGTCCAGACGGAAATGGGAATCACAGGCACAACGGCGCAAGAAGCGGCAACAACCATTCAGGGCAGTCTTGCATCCACAAAAGCGGCGTGGGATAACTGGCTGACCGGCACGGGAAGCGTTGACGCGCTTGTCGGAACGGTCGTAAATTCTGCCAAACTTCTTGCAAAGGCAATCGGTGACATTCTGCCGAGCCTGACAACCGGCATTTCGCAGCTTGTCGCGCAGCTTGCGCCAGAGATTCCGCCGCTCATCAATCAGCTTTTGCCGAGCATTATAGACAGCATCACAACGCTGATAAGCAGCCTTGGTGAGCAGTTGCCGTCAATTCTGGCAACTATTTTGCCTGTCATCACAGGCAGTGCGCCGCAGATCATCAACACACTTATTACGGCGCTGATTTCCAGCTTGCCGATCATCGTATCGTCCGCCGGTCAGCTTATCCTTGCTCTGGCAGCGGGCATTTCACAGAGCCTTCCGACGCTGATTCCGACAATCGTTGATGTCGTTTTGCAGATCGTGATGACGCTTGTAGAAAATGTCAATCTTCTTGTTGATGCAGCGGTCGATCTTATTTCCGCGCTGGCGGAAGGTCTTATCGCTGCGCTGCCGATTCTGATTGCGCAAGCGCCGACGATCATTTCAAAGCTTGTGCAGGAACTGATTGCTGCCGCGCCGCAGCTCCTGTTGTCGGCGGCTGAAATCGTCGTGCAGATCGTTTCCGGCATCGCCGACAACCTTTTCGCACTTGGCAAATCTGCTGGTGAGATCATAACGACCATTGTTGAAGGCATTGGCGAAATGTGGGGAAGCCTTGTTGGTGTAGGATCGCAGGTCGTGGCCAAAATCCGCAAAGGAATTTCCAACGCATGGCAGGGACTGAAAAACTGGTTCAAGGGCATTTGGGACGGATTGTTTGGCGGCCTGAATGTCAATGTTGGCGTCAGCGGTGGCGGTGGAAAATCGGCAGCATCCGGTCTTGAATATGTTCCGCGAAACAACTTCCCGGCGTTGCTCCATGAGGGCGAAGCGGTGCTGACTGCATCCGAAGCCGACGCATGGCGCAAGGGCAACGGCGGCGCTGGAAACGGCGTCGTTATCAATCAGTACATCAACGCACCGGCGCAGACGCCCGTTCAGCTTGCGAGCGCAACGGCGGCTTATTTCGAGCAAGCGAGGTGGGCAATTTGAATTTCAACAATCTTTCCAAGCTGTTCCGCTACATCAACGACAACGGCGACAGTATCACGTTTGACTATGCCGGGGGCTTTTTAATCAATAAGCCTTCCGGCATTGACACACTGTCCATCAATCTGTCACAGGCGCAGGGCATCGATCAGGTAGGCGCGACGATCCAAAGCACCAACATCCAACCGCGCCCGGTCACGATCACAGGCTATCTTGTCGGCGATATGCAGACGGAGAACAAGGAAAAGCTTCTGTCCGTTGTTCGTCCCGATCTCGGCGGCAAGCTGTATGCAGATGACTATTATCTGTCCGTCTATCCGACAGCAACGCCGACGATTGAGCCGAAGCGACAGCTTGCACAGTTTCAGCTTTCGCTTCTGGCTGCGTATCCGTATTGGTGTAAAGACGATTCCGCAAGCGCCACGCTTTCCGGCGTTCAGAAAAATTTCCGGCTGCCCTGCAATTTCTCAAAGACGTATCGCTTCGGATCGCTGATGCAGACGCAGTTCATGAATGTTGCGAACCGCGGGCAAGTGCCTATTCCCTACACGGCAACCTTTGTTGCAAAAGGTGATGTTGTAAATCCGAAAATCACCAACGCAACAACGGGAAAATTTCTGCTGATTAAGAAAACGCTTGTCAGTGGCGAAAGGCTTGTTGTGGAGATCACACACGAAAGAACCTATGTCACGTCATCCGCGGACGGAGACTGCCGGGGCGCGTTGAGCCTTACAAGCAATCTGTTCCGGCTGGATGTCGGTGATAACGTTCTGAAGCCGGAAGCGGCGTCCGGACTGGAAAACCTTCAGGTGGACGTTGACTTTGCAACAGAGATTGTGGGGATCGCGCTATGAGCTTTGAAATCTATCCTTCGGACTTCTCCACGCGCTATGAGCTGAAACACGCCGTTTCCGTTCAGATGTCCGTCTATTACAACGACATCGGCAAGCTGACCGTTGTTGCGTCGGTAAACGACTACAACATTAAGGCGCTTCAGGTCGGCAATATGCTTTTCGACACGGAAAGAAACGTGACGTATTTCATCGTCAACACGAAGCACGACACGGATCAGAACCGTATCACGGCGAACGGCTACACGGCAAACTGGCTGCTGAACAAGCGCTGCATTGCGTCCGAATACCACCTGACAACGCTGGAAAGCGGCGTGTACGTGCTCATAAATGCGAACCTGCGGAATATGTCGCGCCTTGCAACGGCGGCGGCTGCGGGGCTTACAGAAGCCACAGACGCAATCCTGCACGGCGGTCAGCTTCTGGATGAGATCATGCCCTATCTGGAAGAAGCCGGGCTTGGTCAGAAAATGGTGTGGGACGCCGAAACGCTTTCCCACACATTCAAAATCTACAAGGGCGTTGATTTGACTTCTGGCATTCACGCCGTTGTTTTTTCCGAAGAGCAAGGCACAGCGCAGGAGCTTGTCATTAATGACGATGACAGCACCTTGAAAAACTTTGCTTATGCCACGGGAACGCTGAAAGACGGTGTTGAATTCATCGAAGAGGTAGGCACGGCAACCGGCGACACGCGCCGCGAAGTCTGGTTTGACACGAACGTCCGGCAAGAAGACGAAGAGAGCGAAACAGACTGCAAAGCCCGTGCGCGAGCTTATGCGACGATGGAGCTTGGCAAGCGCATTCAGCGCAAGTCATTTTCCGTTGCGATTGACAGCGCAGACCTTGGCGTTGCCTACAATCTCGGCGACATCGTTTCATGCGTCTCCGTCCGCTTCGGCGTGTCCTTCAACGCCCGAATTACCGGTGTAAAGTACAAAATGGACGCAAACAGCACAAGCACCGAAATTGTTCTCGGTGATCCAATATTAACTGCTTTGGGGGAGTTGAAATTAAATGGCTGAAATTAAGAGTTTCCCGAACAATCAGGATGAATACAGCGGCGCGGAAGACGTTATGCGCTGGCTGCATGGGCGAACATCCGGCGTTTTTGCCGCGTCAGGAAATGCGGCGGTTGCCGCGCTTGCAACGCCGGGAATGGCTGTCACGGTCTCGGACGGCACAGGCTGGATGTCGAACGCAAACAATGACGGCGTAGTCTGGTGGAATGACACAGAGAGCGTAAGCGGCGCGAAGTTGCAGCTTGCCATTGACGCAGCAGACGGCGTTCTGAACCGCATTGACCGCGTTATTGTTGAATGGAAAACCACGAACTACGTTGACCGCCCGGAAATTAAAATCCTGAAAGGCGCAGCGTCCAGCACGGCGGCAGCTCCGGCGCTGACCAACAGCGGCACGAAGCGGCAGATCAGCCTTGCGCAGATTGCCGTTGCTGCCGGTACGACCGCGATCACGGCTTCCATGATTACGGATGAACGGCAAAACCCGGACGTCTGCGGCCTTGTGACCGACACGTTGAGCATCGACACAAGCGTCATTAACGCACAGTTCACCGAGCTGCTTGCGCAGCTTCGGACGGCGATTGAACAGGCGGCGAGCGGCCAGATCGCGGACGGATCGATCACAACGCCCAAATATGCCAACAAGTCCGTCACTGCCGAAAAACTTGCTGACAATATCCCGTATACGAAGTTCGGCCTTGCCGCCGATCAGGTGCGGCACATTTACGCCGGGACGACGGAGCCGGGCGCCGAGCTTGGCAGCGACGGGGATATTTATCTCATGTATTCGGAGTGAGGTGAGCTGAATGGCATGGTCACAGACAGCGCCGGAGCTTCCAAGCGGAAGCGCGTGGGAGCAGGAAAAGAGCGTTTCGGGAAGAGCGAACCATTGGAGCCTTGCCGGAAAGCTGTACATTGCCAGACTGAACGGCAGACAGTTTGCGATTAAAGCAGAGCTGACGAGCGACAACGGCAGCTATGGGACTTATTACCCTCCAAACAAATGGACGCTCCGGTGCGATATCGGCGGCGTTACCGGCACGGCGGACACGTCCTTCGACGTATCAAAAGGAACGACAACGTTCTATTTCGTCGGTGAAGCCGGAGAGGGCGTAACGATAACCGCAAAGGTCGGCGGCGTTTCCGCCGCGGTCGCCGTCCAAACCGCGACCTTTACCGCACCCGCGCTGCTCGGCTCGACGATTTATTTCAAGGTCTCCGGCGTGTGGAAGCAGGCGACGCTGTACCGCAAGGGCGGCACATGGAAAAATGCGCTGGCAAAATTCAAAACGGGCGGCGCATGGAAATAAAATAAGGGGTGTAATCATGAAGGGAATCACTTTCGGCACATATCACAGCTACGATGATTTCAATCTGCTTTTGACATCGAAGGAAGTTGCAGCCCCGAAAGTGAAAACGATTGAAATTGACGTTCCCGGTGCAGACGGGGCGCTTGATCTGACAGAGTTTTTTGGAGAACCGAAGTATGAAAACGTCACGCACAAATTCAAGTTTTCAACGATAGTGCCACAAAGCGAATTCCTTACACTTTTTTCAACCATCAAAAACGCGATACACGGTAAAATGCAGCGGATCATCTTAGACGATGATCCGCTTTTTTACTATGTCGGGCGGTGCTTCGTTTCATCTTTCACGAATGAAAAGAACATCGGCAAAATAAGCGTGGAGTGCGATTGCGAGCCGTACAAATACAAGCTTGCAAAAACCGTTGTCACGCAGACGGTGAACGGCGAAAGCGTGATTTCCCTGCCGAATCTCCGAAAGCGCGTTGTTCCGCTGGTAACGATCACAGCAGACAGCGCCCTGCATATCGTCTATGAAACATACAACATTTGGGACTTGGGAAGCGGCAGCTACACATTGCCGGAACTGGAACTGAAGGCCGGAAACAACAGCGTTTCCGTCACCGGAGAAGGAACGATTTCCTTTTCCTATCAGGAAGCGGGGCTGTGATTATGTACAGGGTATATTGTGACGGCGCGACGCTGTATAACAGCAGCCTTGAAAGCCTGAAAATCTTCAATCCGTCCTTGGAATTGGAGCTGAACAAGACCGGCAGCTTTCAATTCACAGTTTATCCCGATCATCCACAGTACAGCGCAATAAAAAAGCTGCGGTCGATCATCACGGTTTATCAGGATGATTATTTAATCTTCCGTGGGCGCGTTCTTGACGATGAAATGGGCTTCTACAACGAAAAGCATGTGACCTGCGAGGGCGAGCTTGCTTTCCTGTTGGACAGCATCCAGCGCCCTTATGACTATTCCGGGACGGTTTCCGGCTTCCTGAATCTGCTGATAGATAACCATAATGCACAGGTGGAAGAATCCAAATGGTTCACGGTCGGGAAAGTGACTGTCACCGATCCGAATGATTATATCGTCCGTTCCAATATTGACCATGTTGATACATGGACGGAACTGCAAAAGAAGCTGATTGACCTGCTGGGCGGCTATATCGTCATCCGGCATGAAGGCTATATCAACTACATTGATTATCTGCAAGATTTCACGCTGCTTTCTCCGCAGAAGATCACCTTCGGAAAGAATCTTCTTGACCTGAAGCGGATCAGGAAGGGCGCGGATATTGCAACGGCACTTTTTCCGCTTGGCGCAAAGCTGAAGGACGGTGAAGGCAAGGACACAGACAACCGCCTGACGGTTGCCGCCGTCAATGACGGCCTTGATTATATCGTCGATGAGGAAGCCGCCGACAGGTACGGCCTTATTTTTTCAACGCATACATGGGATGACGTGACCGAAGCGTCAAACCTTCTGGCAAAGGGACAAGCATACCTTTCCGGCCTTGTCAACCAGCCGGAAACCATAGAGCTGACAGCGGCTGACCTTTCGACCGTTGACGCTTCCTTCAGCAGTTTCCGCCTTGGAACATACGTCAAAGTTACAAGCGATCCGCACGGGATAGACCAGAATTTTCTTGTGACAAAGCTGTCTTTGAAGTTGTTAGAGCCGGGCGCAAACAAGTTGACGCTTGGCGGCGCATTAGAGGGCATTTCCGGGGCGCTTGCGGGGCTTTCCGATGCACAAGGGGAAATTATACTGCAAATAGAAAATGCGTCCAAAACGGCTTCTACGGCCATTTACAACGTGGAACAGAATTTGCTTGCATCCTTGCAGGTGTCCGAAGAAAACATCAAGTCAACCGTTGCGGAAAACTACTATCTGAAAGACGATACGGACGCTCTTGTTTCCTCTGTCAGTACGCAGATTGAGCAGACGAAGGAAAGCGTTGAAATCCAGTTCAACCAGTTCAGCGCCGACATCGAAGCGGTAGCGGCTGGTACGGATGCAGAGTTTGAAGAGATACGGAAGTATATCCGCTTTGTGGACGGCTCTATTTTGCTCGGACAGGTCGGAAATGAGCTTGAATTGAAAATCAGCAACGACCGGATTTCTTTCCTTCAGGACGCCGTTGAAGTGGCGTATTTCTCGGACAATAAGCTATACGTCACGGACGGGCATTTTATCCATTCGTTACAGCTCGGCGATTTCGCTTTCATTCCCCGCGCAAACGGCAACCTGTCATTCAAAAAGCTATCGCTTTAGGGGGCGCTGGTATGGCTAAATCAGGAACGATAACAAAGGCGATCCGGACGGGCTATCAGATGAAAATCGTCTGGACGGTTGGCAGTCAGTCTGCGGCAAACAACACTTCCAGCGTAACGGTCAAGGTGCAGCTTGTGTCAACCGGCGCAAGCTACACCATCAACAGCAGCGCGAGCAAGAGCGGAAGCCTGACGATCAACGGCACAAAATACACGTTCTCCTTCTCCGCTTCCCTATCCGGCAATCAGACAAAGACGCTGTTCACAAAGACCGTCACCGTGGCGCATAGCGCGGACGGAAGCAAGACTTGTTCTTTCGCGTCCACCATCGGCATCAAGGTCACGCTTGGCGGTACATACTATGGTGATGTTACGGCATCCGGCAGCGGCACATTCGACACGATCCCACGCGCCACGACGCCCACGCTGTCAGCCAGCAGCGTGAACATGGGCGCAAGCATCACAATCAATATGCCGAGGGCATCCAGCGCCTTTGACCATACGCTGACATATACCTTCGGCAAAGCAACCGGCACGATTGGCAGCGATTTAGGTACAAGCAAAGCATGGACTGTGCCGCTGTCCCTTGCAAGTCAGATTCCGTCCGGCACGTCCGGTACATGTACAATCACCTGCAAGACCTACAACGGAAATGCGCTGGTAGGCACAAAGACGGTATCCTTCAAGGCGAATGTCCCGGCTGCTGTTGTCCCGACAATTTCAACCGTTTCCATTACGGAAACAGTTTCCGGGCTTGCGGTGCAGTTCGGCGCTTTTGTGCAAGGAAAGTCTAAGGTCAAGATCGGCATTGTGGCGGCGGGGGCTTACGGCTCTATCATCAAGGCATACAAAACGACCGTTGACGGAAAGAGCTACACCGGCGCAGCGCCCGTAACCGGTACGCTGTCCAGCGGTACAAAATCCGTCACGATCACCGTTACAGACAGCAGAGGGCGCACAGCGAAGGCCACAAAAACACTGACGGTCATTGCTTACGCCGCGCCTGTCATCCGTGGAATATCCGCTGTGCGATGCTTGGCAGACGGCACGGAAAACTATGAAGGCACACACGGCAAAATTGGCTTCGGCTTCAATATCTCCCCTGTTTCAAACCAAAACACCAGCAAATATGTTTTGGAATACAAAGCAAGGGCATCAAGCACATGGATAAAGCTGAAAGAGGGCACAGGGTACACCCTGTCAACCACGCTGATAACCGCCGCCGACTTGAATGTTGATTCTGCCTATGATGTCAGGCTATCGGTGACAGATTATTTCACCACGATCAGAAAAACCGTGGAGATACCCACGGCGTTCACGATGCTGGACTTCAATGCTTCCGGGCGCGGCCTTGCTTTTGGCAAGGTATCAGAGCTTGCGGAAGGCGTTGAATTTGGCCTTCCGGTCATCTTCCGCAACGGGTATTCAATAACAGAAAATCCCGGATGGATAACGGCAAAGCTCACAAGCGACTTTGAAACATACGCCGCAAACGCCGGAAACACATTGCGATATAGGAAGGTCGGCGGCGTTGTCTATTTGAAGGGCGTTGTCACGCCGAAGGCAACCTTGACGGGCGGAACGGATAACGTGACCATTACGACGCTTCCCGAAGGATACAGACCGGAAGTGCAGGGCAATTTCATTTGTCAGGGCAGCGGTACGGCAATTTGGCTTTGCACCGTTACTGCTGCGGGGCTGGTACGCTTCGCCCGGTATAGAAACGGCTCTGCATGGGCTGACGCGCCGAATAATACATGGTTGCCAATAGATATATCGTTCATCATATGAAAAGGGGAAGGCTCGCGCCTTCCCCTTCTTTTTATTTCAGAAATAGCTTGTATGTGTTTCCGCTTTTTTCACGAGCAATTGAACCTGATTTTTCGCAAAAATAGAGTTTTTCTTGAATGTAACTTCTTGCCATTGGTTCAAACATTTTATAAATATCTTTCTGCAAAACCCCGGGCTTTTCCTTGATGATTTCTAACAAGTCTTTTTCAAGATTTGGCAAAACATTGTTTTCAAACCAGATTTTCTTTTCATAAGCCGTCTCAAGTTCGGGTAAGTTCTGCTCAAGGTGATTCAGTTCATCCGTTCGCGCACTCAAATAGTCATCAGTAAAGCATACATCTAACCAATATTCAAAGCACTCCCCCATATTATGACAAAGTTTCTTTGCATCGTTCATGTACAAGACAAATGATTTCAACGCTGCATAAGTTTCACGCGGTGATTTGTCCCGGCTTTCATACCAAGCATTAAAAAAATACTTGTATTCTTCCCCAATTTTACCCGTGAAGTCTGCATTGGCGGTATACCATCCCCAAGGTAGATCACCATCCGATGTTAAATACCGCATATCTTCCCCAAACGAGTTTTGGAAGTTATCCTTTGGTGCATTTTGGGTTTGTGCTTTTTTCTTGAAAAAATCAAATAATCCCATAATGCCATCACCTTAACAACGCTTCATTCTTTTTCCCTTGTACTTTGGGATCACTTCACGGTAAAAATCATCAACTGCGGATTGCGCTGCTTGAAGGTGCGGGAAAAGATATGCGTCATCGCCGAGGACAATTTTCCGGCCACTATTTTCCACAAGCTCAATCTTGAAGCCCTTGTATGTGGTTTCTTTGACCTCAATAATCATACAGCTTTCCCCCGTTGCTGTTATCTGAAATTTGACAATATTCTACATTGTCAAATGGCAAAAAACAAGAGCAAAAATAAAAAAGGAACGGCAGCAAGACCGTTCCCATTAATGGCAATTAACAATTCAGCTTTTCTTCCATCTGCTCCCGTGATATAATCCCCAGACAATAGAGTTCCAAGAGCGATTCTACATACACCGTTTTCCTCTCCTTGTATTCCTCTTCGGTTATCATTCCAGCGACTAACAGCTTTTCAAGCAATCCAAGCGTTTTCAATGGTTTCAGCTCCTTGTTTTGATTATATCCATCAGTCATGCGCGGTTGAATGTGCGCACAACTGATGGAAATGGACGGCGCGAAGAATCACGCCTTCAGTTTAACATCAAGCACGATCTCCGGGCTTGTCCAGTTGCCGCCCGTGCTTAGCGGCGATTTGTAGCGGGTGCGCTTCTGTTTCTGGTCGTAATATCTCACCTGCTGGCTTTTAATCCGCTGCGGCGTGTCCCGGTGATACTCAATGCGTTCAATACAGGCTTTCAAAAGCCTGTTTTTTGTTGCCGCGTCAATGTTCGGGTCTTTTAAGGCGTTGAGCGCTTCGGAAAACTGCGTGATCTTCTCTTCGTAATTGACAGGTTCGGGCATGGATTCGTAAGCCTTGCAAAGCGCCTGTCTGACTTCCTCTTTTTCCTTCAACAGCTTTTCGTTTAGCTGCTGGAAGATATGCGGCGGCATCCGCTTTGCCGGATCGGGGTCAGCTTGCGCTTCCCATTGGGCAAGCTCTTTTTCGTCAAGCTCTTTCTGCTTGGCTTCCAGATTCTTGATAAGCCGTGCGTGGAGCTTGGCAGAATCGCCTTCGTCATTCTTCAAGCGGATTTCAAAATCCTTGATGCAATCCGTAAGGATCGATATTACGCGCTCTTCTATTTCGGAATACAGGCAAGAGCCGGTTTTGCAATGGGTTTGTCCGTCGCACAAAAGGCGCGGCGCGGCAGCGCGGTTTTTGTATGTCCGAAGAGACATAGCGCGTCCGCACCTGCACCAGATCAGGCCAGCAAACGGATTTCTGACTTTCGTGTTCGGCTTCTGTCGTGTGTTCTTTCCCTTCTTGGCTTGCGCGGCGTTGAATAGCTCTTCGGGAATAATGGCTTCGTGCTTTCCGTCGTAGATCAGGAACTCCCCTACTTGTGCAACCGGGCGCGTCTTCTTGAACTCCCCTTCTTCAACGATGGTCAGCGTCTTTCGGTGATTCCACTTGACTTTCCCGATATAGTGAATATTTTGGAGCATCTTTGTCATTGCTGCCGGAGACCAATAATCCCCTTTCGGCGGCTTGATTCCCATTTCGTCAAACTTCTTGCAGATGTTTGTGCAGCCCATGTCTTTGTTGACATACAGGTCAAACATCATGCGTACAACGTCCGCTTCTGCTTTATTCGGAACAAGGATAGGACACTTCCTCTTCCCTTCCGTGACGAACGTTTTATCATATCCGTATGGCGGCGTATTGCCGACATAGTTTCCCTGACTGACGGACAGCAGCCGCCCACGGTTCAAAATTTTCTTTGTGTATTCCAGATAGTCATTTCCACGCTTCAGCTCGCGTTCAAAGGCGTCCCAGTCGTATTCATCGCGCAGGTCATAAATCCGCTGCGGCGTGATGACAAGCGTGTTTGTGTGCTTCAGCAGCTTCATCAGCCGCCCTATATCTTCAAGATCGCCACGGGTCAGACGCTGCGGCTCTACCACAGCGACGGCTTTATATTTCGGCGATTCAATAAGGCGCAGGACGCGGTTGATCTCCGGGCGCTCGGCTATTGTCTCGCCGGATACCACTTCCCTGTATTTATTCTCTTCCGGCACGACCGCGCCGAGATGCTTTTCTGCCCATTCGTCCAACATGGCTTCATGCTTGGAAAGGACTTCTTCCACAGTCAGCAGCGGATCATCCGAGCGGGATTTTCTTAAATAATCAATGACTTCTTCCGGCTTAAAATCTATCTTCGGTTGATAATACAAAACGATCAGCTTCTTTCGTGGGTTATTGTTTGATTATATTAAGTTGTCGTTCTCTTTATCCTTCTTTCTTTTCGTTCTGGCCTTTTCTATAAATTGCATTGCCGTTAGGATGACAGCAATCACCGCAGCAGCAAGCAGTCCAAGCCTTTCCACGCTGTTTTCGGCGGTGAAAAAGCCAAAATCCATGTTGCTAATGTCTATTACTATATAGCTGCACAGGGCGACGGAAAGGAAGATGCACAGACCGGCAAGCGTATAAATGACCGGCTTCCGCTCCTTTATCCCGTCTTCCAACATCCGGCACTTTTCGTTCAGGTGTTCTATCTGCTGCTCCGCGCTGTTCAGCTTATTTTGAAGCTCGGCAACCGTTCCCGTGTCCGGCTCTTTCGGTGGCTCTATGTCAAACAGGTTGTCCATAGATAGATTCAGATATTTGCATAGGGCAGCGACATAAAACACGCAGGGGTTTGACAGCGCACCGGACAGGAATTTCGCAATGGTCGAGCGCGGTATACCGGTCTGCTCTACAATCTCGCGGTGCGTCCGGTGCTGCGCGTTCACGGCTTTCTTGATGTTCTTGTAAAGGTTGTCGCATTGTGGCTGGATTTGCTGAATAATAGTCCTGTTTTCCATAAAATCCCCCGTTATCCTAACCATACATTGATTTAATCGTCTGCGGCATAGATCATTCCGGTTTGAATGTTTACTTCTTATGAAAATACACGCTATTATGTAGCCATAGCAGGTGAGGGGCTGCAACCGATCTGCTCTGCCCGGTCACTCGGTGGCACGGTGGCCGGGCAACCTTTTACAAAAATGGTATTTGTTTCTGGTTTCAAATTTTATTGCAATTTCGTAAAATTAACCCGAAGAACATTAGTTCCCTTCTAATGAAAGGATGTCTAAAATGGATAAGTCAACATACATACACGAAATTGTCAAACTATTAGAAAGATGCAATGATGTCGAACTATTAGACCTTATTTATCAAATCATGCTCAAAGCATCCACAGGCATTTAATCCAGAAAAGCATTTAAGCTTTTCCGCTTTTCAGAATCCATCTTACTAATTTTATCTACAATAGATAGGAATTCTTCATCACTGCGCAACTTTACAACGATGTCAGAAATGGCATCGTTGTTTTTTTGCTCTTTCGGTCGTTCCATCGGTATATCATACCCGGCAAGCCACATTTCAGCTACGTCAAGCACTCTTCCCATTTTGTATAACGCTTCTTGTTTTGGCTCATATCGCCCTGATAGATAACAGCTTATAGACGGCTTGTTAATTCCAGATCGCTCCGACAATTCAGCAGCTTTCATTTCTCTTATATCAAGGGCTTCTTTCAGTCGCTCTGACGGACTGGAAATTCTTTCGTATTGACTTTTCACATCATCACCCCTTTCTCGAAATGATAATAACACTGAAATTAAGAAAAGGCAACTAAAATTCATAAGCTGAGAAAAATAATTAAGTTTTCTTAAAATTTTGGCTTGACTTTTGAAATTATAGCAGTATAATAATCACAGAAGTTAAGAAAACTTAACCGGCAGCCGACAGGCAGAAAGGAAATTGAAATGGCACACATCAAACATATTAACTTTGCCCATGTTGGCAGAAATGAAGGTTGCCTTTGCGACAAGTGCGGTCAGTACATTCAGAACATTGTGTATGTCGATTATGATGACGGCATCCGCATCAATTATGGTCAGGACTGCTTTGCAAAGCTGTATAACGGCGGCAAGTTGAGCACTTACGGCGTGAAGCTGATGAAAAAAGCGCTCAAAGCCATCGAAGCGCACAGCAAGCAGCTTGAAGCGTACAAGAGTGGCGAAAAGACGGCTGAGAACGATATTGCTTATCAGTACGACCAGACATACGGCGGCTATTGGAAAGGCAAGCCGTTTGAGGAATACCGTGAATGGATGATTAATGAATGGTTTCCGAAGCGTTTTGAAGAAGATCAGAAAGAAATTGACCGCTTTGCGAAGGTCAATTTTGATAGATAACAGGCCGAAGGGCGGCGCCTAAACCGCCCGGAAAGGATAAGCCTATGTTTTGGGATGAAATGAAAAAGTTTGGCTGCCAAACGATTATCCATTGCAACAGCAGCGAAGAAAAAGAGCGTTTTTTCACCGCTTGCAAAACAAATGGCATAATCCCGAATTTATCTCCGTATGCAATACGCGACCGGGATTATTTCCGCGTTTGCAGATCAAACGGCAGATTTGAGCTTGCAGCATATCCTAAAAATCAAGTTGAATTTTTCCAGCTTGAAGTTGTGGAATGGAAAGGCATTCAATCGGGAGAGCTACAAAAATGAAAATGACTGGATGGGCGTGGGATCACGCAAAATATGTCGCTGACCGCTGTGCAGAGCGCTTCAAGAGCCGGACGGAGATTGAACGGTATCTTCTGTCTATCGGCTGGGCAGTCGATGAAGTAGAACAAATGCTTGTCTATTTGGACAGGAAAGAGAAGTAAAGATGAAAGCAAAATGTGTGTTCTGCGGCGCGGAAATCGAAGTCAGCAAGCAGCTTTTGTTTCCGGGCGAAAATCGGAAATACACCTGCGGCAAATGCACAGAGCATTGCAATAAAGTCTGTCCGCTCGGCAAAAGCGGAAGCGTGCAGGGCTGGCACTTCGAGCCGTGCCTTTCATGCAAGAGCAATCCATATAAAATCTACAACGCCGAAACGGTCTAACGACCGTCTGCCGGGGATGACCGCCCGGTACTGATGATGGCAGGTCAGAAAGGAAGGTGTTTTGCATGAGCTACAACAAGCTTCGCGGCAAAATCCGTGAGGTGTTCGGGACGCAGGAAGCCTTTGCTGAAGCAATCGGGATGAACACAGTTTCCCTTAGTCAACGCTTGAATGGGAAACTGGAATGGAAGATTTCCGAGATTGCGAAGGCGTGTGAAGTCCTTGGAATCCCCATTTCGGAAAACGCAGAATATTTTTTTACCCGAAAAGTTAAGATTTCTTAACAGAAAGGAGCAACTACCATGCCAAGAAAAATCACGCTGGACGAGCTGCTTGACGCCGAGATTGCCCGTCTGCGCAACACGGAAGCCGTAAAGATGGCGGAAAAAGAAATGCGGCTCATTTACAGAAAGAGCAAGTACCTTGCGCAGCTCCGCTGGATGGAAAAGCGCGGCAAGCAGCTTATGGATGACGGCTGGACGCTGGACACGCTGGAACTGCTGTTCAAGGACATCCCGGAAGAATAACCGGAATCCGGACAACCAGCCGACGAATAGGCTGAAACATAACGGAAAGGGAGTGTTTTTGTGAATGGTCAGCAGGATGTATATGGCGAGCCGACAATATTGAAATATCCGGGAATGACGGTCAGGGTATATCGCCCGATCCTGACTGACGAAGAGAGAGCAAGGCGCGAAAAGCGCCGGGAGCAAGCAGCGGCAGCGCTGCTCATCGCAAAATACGAAGCAGAAAGGAAGCGAGCGAACAAATGATTTTTACGGACGATCCCCTTTCGGATTTCGACCGCTACGACCGGCAGCAGGCCGAAGAGCTTGCCAAGCTTCCAATCTGTGACTGCTGCAATCTACGAAAGGGATGATTGAAACGAATGGTTGAAAAAACGATCCTGACAAGTCGGGAAGAATGGTTGAAACACAGGATGCAGGGCATCGGCGGGTCAGAGATCAGCGCCGTGGTTGGCATGAATCCATACCTTGACAATTATCATCTCTGGGAAATCAAGACCGGTCTTGTCGAGCCGGAAGACATCAGCGACAAGCCTTATGTGCAGTACGGCACAAACGCAGAACACCATTTGCGCGAGCTGTTCAAGCTGGATTTTCCGCAGTATCAGGTTTTCTACGAAGAAAACAACAGCTTCCGAAATACCCGGTATCCGTGGGCGCTGGCTTCCCTTGACGGCTGGTTACGAGACGAAAACGGGCGGCTCGGCGTGTGGGAATGCAAGACCACAAACATTCTGCAATCCATGCAGAAGGAAAAATGGGATCACAGAATCCCGGACAACTATTTCTGCCAATGCCTTTTTTACATGGCAGTCATAGAAGCTGACTTCTGCATTTTAAAGGCACAGCTAAAAACGGAATTTGACGGAATCCCCTATCTTCAGACGCGGCATTATTTCATCGAAAGGGACGATGTTCAGGGCGACATGGATTACCTGATGAAAAAAGGCGCTGAATTTTGGGAGTACGTCAAGAGCAAGAAAAAACCGGCGCTTCTGCTGCCGGAAATATAAAAAGGAGAGGAAAACAAGTGGAACTAAAAGTTACAGAATTGCAGATTCCCGGCAAGATCAGCTTCAACTATGAGGATTTGAAACGGGAGCTGACGGAAAAGGTCAACGTCTACGCTTCTATGGTGTACACGGATGACCAGATTCAGGCGGCGAAGGCAGACCGGGCGAACCTGAACCGGCTGAAGAAAGCCCTGAATGATGAGCGCATCCGGCAGGAAAAGGATTTCATGCAGCCCTTCAACCAGTTCAAAGCGCAAGTCAAAGAGCTTTGCGGCATCATCGACACGGCAACCGCTTCCGTGGATAAGCAGGTTAAGGCTTTTGAGGATCAGAAGAAAGCGGACAAGCTTGAAGCAATCAACGCGCTTTGGAGAGCAAAGGAAACGCCTGTATGGATGGAATGCAATGATGCAAGATGGCTGAATGCTTCCGTTTCCCTGAAATCCATTGAAGCAGAAATCGACAAGCATCTTCTCCGGGTTCAGAAGGATTTAGACACACTTGACAGCATGGGCGTTGGCTTTGAAGCAATGCAGAAATATAAGACCACGCTTGACCTTAATGCAGCTATCGCAGAAGACGCCCGGATTAAGGCACAGGCAGAAGCAAAAGCAAAATGGGAAGCTGAACACGCGCAGATGCAGATTCAGGAAGAGAAGCCGCCTGTTTTGACTAATATCAATGATCCCGAAGATATTGAAAACGCTGCACCGGTTGAGCCTGTCCGCCAGTGGATCGGTTTTCAGGCGCTTCTTTCCACCGATGAAGCAAAGGCGCTGGGCGCGTGGCTTCGCGGGAACGGTATCAAATACAAGGCTATTTAAGAAAGGATGAATGAAAATGGCAGTCAATAACAGTCTTCAGAAATCGCAGAAGCGGCTTACCATCGGCTCTTATCTCACCGGCGATGCAGTCAAGCAGCGTATCAATCAGGTCATCGGCGGCAAGGACGGTCAGCGCTTCATCAGCGCGGTTATCAGCGCCGTTCAGACGAATCCCACCCTTCAGGAATGCACAAATCAGAGCATTCTTTCCGCCGCCCTGCTGGGCGAAAGCCTGAAGCTGTCCCCGTCTCCGCAGCTCGGACAGTATTACATGGTTCCTTACAACGACAAAGAGCGCGGCAATGTGGCGCAGTTCCAGCTTGGCTACAAGGGATATATCCAGCTTGCCATTCGTTCCGGTCAGTACAAGAAGCTGAACGTCCTTGCAATCAAGAAGGGCGAGCTTGTGCGCTTCGATCCTCTGAATGAGGAAATCGAAGTCAAGCTGATTGATGACGAAGAGCAGCGGGAAACGGCTGAAACCATCGGCTATTATGCCATGTTTGAGTATGTCAATGGATTCCGAAAGGCTATCTATTGGAGCAAGAACAAGATGCTTGCCCACGCTGATAAATACAGCCCGGCATTTTCCAAGGACGGAAAAACGGTAAAAACCAGATACGGAGAAAAGAAAAAGGTTTCGTATGCGGATTTTGCTGCCGGAAATTATGACCCGAAGGACGCTTGGATGTATTCGTCTTTCTGGTACAGGGACTTTGACGGCATGGCATATAAGACCATGCTGCGACAGCTCATCAGCAAATGGGGCATCATGTCAATCGAAATGGCTTCCGCTATTGATGCAGATATGGCGGTCATCAACGAGGACGGGACGAAAGACTACGTTGAAAATGATCCGGATACCATTGAAGCAACGGCTGAAGTGGTGCAGGAACAGACGGACGCCGGTGACGTACAGGCGGCGCTTTTCGGCGGTGATACCAATGAATAAAGTGATTCTTATCGGTCGCCTGACGGTTGATCCTGAAATCCGCGTCACAAATTCCGGCAAAAAAGTTGCTTCCTATCGTCTGGCGGTTGACCGCAACGTGAAAACCGAAGGACAGCCTGAATCGGATTTCATCAACTGCACTGCATGGGGTAAGACCGGCGAGTTTGCAGAAAAGTACCTGCACAAAGGCATGAAAATTGCCATCGAAGGGCGCATTCAGACCGGCAGCTATGAGAAGGACGGGCAGAAGCACTACACCGCGGAAATCATCGTTGACCGGCATGAATTTTGCGAAAGCAAGCGGTCTGCCGATTCCGGCAGCTATCCCGCGCCGGATCAGGGCTTCGCGGAAATTGAAGAAGATGACGGGCATCTGCCGTTCTGAAAGGGGGACGTACCATGAAAATCTATTCCGTCCATGTTGATGAAATCCCGGAAAGCTGCGGTGGATGCGCGTTGATGGGGTACATCAATGATTCATATCCTGTATGATATGGCATCGCGGATGAGGAAAAACGGGAAATCGAAGGAAACCCATATTCAATGC
>ENA-UAZD01000125-UAZD01000125.1-human-gut-metagenome-genome-assembly--contig:-NODE-125-length-38975-cov-9.709353_pt1 | contig 38975 bp, 29 predicted proteins | sample MGYA00244112_ERZ654658 | MGnify/ENA primary metagenome ERZ654658 (study PRJEB26926, sample SAMN06164608) | human gut metagenome | biome: ENVO:00009003; feature: ENVO:2100002; material: ENVO:00002003... | reverse complement strand
AAGCGGTCCATTCGTCGTCGGTATAATCCGGTTTGTTATGAAAGAAGCCTGCCAGTCCGGCATCTACACCGATACTGCCGATCTCTTTCATATCCTTCTGACACGGAATTACGCCGTCAAGATATATCCCGATGATCCCGATCACATCGTAGCAATATGGTTCACCGTTATCGAATGTGCCCTTGTCCTTGTGGTGCCATGCTATGCAGGTATACACACCTTTTCTGATCTTCACATCCGTCATGCGGCACCACACATCCCGGTTATAACACGGGTCTGTAATATCGACGCTTCCGTGAAAATCCATCGTTCCTATTTTCTTTCGTCTCATTTCTGCGCTCCTTTCTGAAAAAATATGGCGGAGCAGGAAAGACCCACTCCGCTACGTTTTGCTGAAATCATTCAGCGAGCATATCTTTGCCTTGCGCCTTTGAAAAGGGTACCGATGCATACGGCGTATACCATCTGTCCCACTCTTCCATCGTCAGGGTGTTTCCGTGAATGACCATGGCAGGTATCCCATACAGACTCAGTTGGATATATGCCATCCAAACGCAGCGAATGTCGATATCCTGCGCCACAAAGAATGTATTGTGACGATAGTCAAAGCCATGATGCTGCATTGCCCAAATGGCACCGATAACCATCGTTCCCGAGCCGCAGGTCGGCTCGTTAATGGTAATCGGACCATCATTGGCTGAAAGCTCGTCCGATGGAAGCGTTATTTGTGCCATGAAGCGGCAGATATGGTCCGGCGTGAAGTATTGCCCGTTCCACTCGTTATTCAGATTCAGCTCGTGATAGATCCCACCAAGAATGTCGCAGGGATCATCTCGATACTCACGGACCGTCAGGAATAGCAATGCCAACATCCGCGCATAGGACGATAAAAGTTCCGGCGTCATGGTCGACGCCATCTCCTGATATCGCTGTTCTCGCTTTTCGGCATTTTCCGGGTCGGTCTGGGCGGCAAGGCTGTTTGCGGCAATCTCCAGGAATGTGGTAAACACCGTGTTCAGCCCTTGCGACTGTGCCAGGGATCGTATCTCGGAAACCAGTTCTTTTCTGTTCTCACTGCATTTCATCGACATGACCGCCCTCCCGAATACAGATTTTAGGCGGAGAAAACTCCAGGCTTCTCCCGTCATCGACGAATTCCATTTCCGAAACGGTGATTTGGGTTTCCGGAACAGTATCGGAATATAACCCGATATCTGTAATAACCATATCGTGCAGCTCGTCGAGTCTTCCATTTGCGGGTTCTTCACCGAAATATACGCCTTTGTATTTGGCACCAAAGCCATCAGGATTGCGGTATATTTCGCTTTCATCCCAGTTTAGGGAAGCGCTTTCTCCCGATGTCAGTCTGACCTCGATATAATCGATAAACAGATCCGGTATGGTGGTTGCCGCCTCAAGGTAAAGAGTCAAGCTTATCACCTCCGGTCCCGTTTTTTTCCTGCTGCTCCCATTCGGTTTCCGCAATAAACTCGCGGACTTCATACAGACTCAGGGCGATATAGACGCATAGCATCAACATGCCGGAAAGCGCCTCAAAAAGAAGTCCGAGTTCAATTGCCACAACGATGGCTGCTGTCCCAAGCGGGATAATGATTACTGCCATAGCAAGCATGGCTACAAAAATAATTCGAGAAAGCATTCTCAAGTCAGTTCACTCCTTTATTGGATTTTGTATATAGTTACGGCAAGCCATAAGGCTCCCCGAGAAAAAAGGTTGGGGGAACCTTACGGCTCCGATCTATATAAAAAAAGCACCCAAAGAATGAATTTACACATTCTCTGAGTGCTTTGTTGCCAAACGGCCAGGATGAAATTGTAAACACAGAGGGAGGTCCCTATGTGTCCGCCCGGTTCTGTGCTTCCCGTTAGAAAGCATAAAAATAGTGCCTGAAAGATGCTCTCTCAGACACTGTGTAACCTGAAAACTATAACTGCAAAAATGCAATCAATGAAACTTACAATGAAATTATAGCAGAAAACGAGGTGGATTTCAAGTAGTTTTCCGGATTTCAATTTGTACCACAACGAATTTGAAAAAAACTCGTGAAACCGGTTGATTTTCTCGAGAAATTCGGCTATAATAATATTGTATATTAAATTAGCCGAAAGGAGGGGCTTTATGAAATATATCAAACGGCACGCAGAAGCAACGGTGAATACGCTTTCCGAAATGTTCGGTGCGATCCTTGTTGCCGGCCCGCGGCAGGTCGGAAAAACCACTATGCTTCAGCGCATTACGGAAGGGATGAACTATGCAACCCTCGACGATCTGATCGTCCGTGCGGCTGCACAGGAGCAAAGCGGAACCTTTTTCAAAGACAATCCGCCTCCGGTATTTGTTGATGAAATCCAGAAGGCACCGGAATTGTTTTCTCAGATCAAGATGCTTATAGACCGGGAGCATAAAAAAGGGCAGTTTTTCATGTGTGGATCCCAACAGTTCCAAATGATGAAAGGCGTCAGCGAATCACTGTCCGGCAGAATCGGGCTGGTAACCCTGCTTGGTTTTTCTTTGCGTGAGCGGTACGGTGTGTCCAATGATACACCGTTTCTGCCGACGGATGCGTATTTTGACGAGCGCAAAAAACAGCTTGCCAACATTCCATACGAGGAGGTATGGAAGATGATCCACCGCGGCTCTATGCCGGAGCTTTGTGAGAATCCGGATTTTGATTGGCAGATGTTTTATGGCGCCTATGTGCGAACCTATATTGAGCGCGATGTCCGTGACCTGTCCGAGATCGGAGACACCGTGAAATTCACTCGCTTTATGACGGCTGCCGCAGCATCCACCGGGCAGCTCGTCAACCTTGCCTCTATGGCGCGGGATGTCGGAATCAGTCAGCCGACAGCAGAACGATGGCTTTCAATCCTTGTAGCCTCCAACATCGTTTATCTGTTGAAGCCATACTCAAACAACATCACCAAGCGTGCGGTGAAGACTCCAAAGCTGTATTTCTTGGATACCGGGCTGGCGGCCTACCTTACCCGGTGGAATACGCCGGATGTTTTGAAAAACGGCGCTATGGCCGGTGCTTTCTTTGAGAGCTTCGTGATCTCCGAGGTCATTAAGAGTTATTACAACAAGGGAATCGTTGAACCGCCGCTGTATTTCTACCGCGACAAAGATATGAATGAGATCGATCTGGTGATTGAAGAAAACGGAACACTGTATCCTCTCGAAATGAAAAAACATGCGGATCCACAGAAGAAGGATATGGATGCATTCGATTTGCTCGACAAGATTCCCGGCACAAAGCGTGGCCCGGGCGGAGTGATTTGCCTTTATGACAGGCTTATCACACTGAAAGGCAATGACCGTGTTATTCCCATCAACTATCTGTGATAGACTTATGTGATTAAATTAAGGCAACCGAGTTGACCCAAACAGAACTCGGTTGCCTTTGCCTTTTCCGCTTATGATACGGTATTCATTATGTCCCCAAGGAGTTTCACCAAACTCCTTGAAAAAGCCGTCTACAACGATTATAATAGAATCGTGTGATTCGTTGGGAGGATTGGAAATGGAAGAAGTATCAAAAGCTAAGCACTATATTGCCGTTAATGTCGGCGGACGGTATCCGCTATTGAAAACCGCCCAGGACTACACGGAATATTTCCATGAGGCATTATCCTTCTCGGATCTGTATGAAACCTACCGATACATAGAAAAACACGGGCTTGAAAAAATTGCAACCGTCATTACCCGAATGATCTGACCGCATTGTCTGCGGTCTTTTATTTTGGGGTTAACTCACCGCCGAAAAAAGCTGCGCCCGGGTAACTCAGTTCACCATAAATTATGATCAATCCTTCGCCCTGATAAGGCATCCGACGAATATTGCTGCCAGGAGAGCAGTAACAACAATTGCTATAGCAGTAACATATTCAAATCCATATAAAACAGGCGACAGCGAACTTATAGCTGCAATTCCCGAGACGCACATAATCGCCGTGTTCAGTCCCCGGCTGTATTTAAACCAGCTAATAGCTATCAGAATAATCAGCACACAGGTCAGGACTGCGGCAATCAACGGTCCAAAATTTGCATAGCCATACGGCACAAGGCTAAAATAGGAATAGGTTCGCACCCAAGGCTCGCCCTCAGGATTCATAAATCGCAGCACCACACCGTTTGGCAGCAGTTCAAAAATCAAAGCAATCCCTGCTAAGAAAGATAAAAGCAATTTCCTTATCTTCATGTCACTCCTCCTTATTGAATTTCGGTTCCGCCCCACTCCACTACCGTAAAACCGGAACGCTGTACTGCACTAAAACCCTGCTCCGGCAAGTAGATATACGAATCTGCCTTTTTCCAAGACATAAAAACACGGATCAGCGTATCCGGTTCAGGGCTTACTTTAAGCTCGGCGGCGTTTGTATAAGCGTCAGTCTGGAAAGAAATAATGTTGTATGGGTTTTGCTCCATCTGCGGCAGCCAATACACGATAAACTCGTTTGCTTCACGGCGGGTAAGACCCAGTTGCTCCAAGGCACCTTCCAAAAATGCAGCGGTATCCTTGCCCTTTACACAAAAGCCTTTGCTCATATCATACTTCGCGTAGGTTTCGCCTTCCCAGTAAAGATAGTTATAGGTTTGTCCGTTTTTATCGGTCAATGTTCCGTCCGGCGCCGCCGTGACGACCCATCCATTGCTATACTTCGGATAGGTGCAAGTCAGTCTGCCTTCAAGAGTAAGCTCAACGGAGATATTTGTTTCCTTTTCGGGATACAGATAAATGACCGGCTTATATGCAACATAGGGTTCCGGTCGCCAGTCGCTTGCCTGTACAGTCAGCATATCCGCTTCCACGCGTTCATTTTTTTGGTCATAATAGGCGTTTTCATAGGTGCAGGTGATCTGATCTCCGACACACCACTCCTCTGAAAGTTTGCCGTTTAGCTTAATTTCATACGGCATTGGGATAACGGGGCTTGCAAAAAAGCAATTGGAATAGATCTTTGTGATCTTGATATGGTCAAAAAAGTTGTAATCGACTTTTTCTGCCTTGTTTTTATCAAGCCACTGCTCGGTATACTCCATATGGCGAAGGTCATCGGATAATTGCCAGCTTGTCGCATGGATCCGAGCAGGGTAGGACTCCATAATTTCGCCCGTATAGGTCACCTTGACCACACTGCCGACCTCAACATCAAGCTTTTCCAATTCACTGATGCCAAAAGAAATCTTATCGCTGCTTTTCAGCTCGGCGCTATCTGAAACCGGCCGAACAAGAGCGGATGATTCACCGACTTCAAGTACGGTTGCTGTAAACGAATGCTCCACTTTATCTTTCTCCCGTGTCCACAAGCTGCCGATAGATCTGAAATTATTCGGAAAAAGATAAACACACAGCTTATCGTAGGTGCTATCCCCGGTCAGCCTGTTCCATTTCACGATTTTATAAGTCAAAGCGGTATATTCTCTCGTTCCGCCATCCTTATAAACACCACTGGGAATCGGTATGAAGAGAACTGCAATAAGGACAATAACGATGGGGATCCATATTTTCTTTTTCATTTTGCCGCCTCCTTATTGATGACTTTGCCATTATAAGAAACCGTGATGCTCTGTACTTTCTCAAACCTGTTCTTTTCATAAAAGCTGACTGTCCATAAGCCTTTTTCCGAGTCGAATATCGCATCGGTCCGATCATATTTTGCGGTAATACCCTTCTTTGCAATTTCGATTGCTTGGGATTTATCTATGATACCGTCTGCAATTTTAACGGTGCCGAGTATCTGCATAGCTTCATCGCCATACCGGTTCCACCATTTTTCCGCTCCTTCATTTATTGCCACATAAGAACCGGGCATATCGGTAAAGATGATAAAATCCCATGCCTTCTTATTACCGTAAGTGCCTTTTCGCGCTTTATATGCACCGACAGTGATTTCTTTCTCTTCAAGATCGGTGCCGCAAACACCGAATGCGGTATAGCACCATACTTTTATTTTGCCCTCGTCCTGATCTGCCGGCCAAAAGGAAATACAGTATTCGTTGGCATTATCACCATGCTCCGTCTCATAATTCCAGTCGTGAGGGATCGTAAGTTCAATATTGGAATAGTTTCCGGACTCTCGTGCCGTGGTTGACTGTATCTTGGGGTTAACACCGTCCAAGCACACGATCACATCAGATTCGCTCGCCACATCAATGTCCGCTTCAGGCTCGATCAAAATATGCCACGCAGCCATGTCAGAAGTACCGACCTCCGGAATAATGGAACGAATGCTGATATACAGCTTACCATCGGAACCTAATTTGACATTATCGACATTATGTCGATTTGATCCGCTGCCTTCTTCAAGAAGAACCATTACAAGAATCTGCTTTTCAAAGTATGCCTCATTGTATTTATCGCAGGCGTCAAGAAAACCGATGGTGGTGTCCGAATAAACTTTGTCTTTACGCTCCAGGTCATACTTATCTTTGCTTGCATTATAGTAAGCCTTCAGTCCATCAACAGAGCGAATAATCTTAACAACGGGATAGTCCGCATCTTCGCGATACCCGTCTGTTCTGATATATTGAGGGTTAAAATCGATAAAGGACTTTTGTACTTCTCCGCCGGAATCTCCGGTGCGGGTAACAGTAAACTCCGCCCACAGCTTGCACTTTGTACTTTCTCCGCCGCGTCCCTTATCGTAAACACTGCAGTCAGTCACAAAACGGTACTTTCCGTTTTCGGAGATATCAAAAGAGTTTGACAGAGTATAGCTTTTTGTTTGAGTGGTTTTTCTTCCTAATTCATAGCCTATGGCAGTAAAGATGAGACCGTTGATTGCACAGCTCGACCATTTACCGTTCTGCTCACGCTCAATATCGTAGCTTTCCCCATAAACCACTTCATAAAAGGTTTTGTTGACCCAGCTGACATTCAACTGCGTTTTTCCTTCATCCTCGGCAAGATTTAAAATTCTGACACTTACACCGTCAAAATCCGTGTTGGTCTCGCCGATTGCAACTTTGAGTGTGCCGGATCGGCTATCGCCGTTTTTGCTTTGCCCATCATCCCGGCTGCACGCAGTGAGGCAACCCAGCAGCAAAACAGACAGTAACGCAGAAATTACTCTTTTCATTTGCCATCCTCCTTTTTGAGCACTACTCCCAGTGCCTGTAACAGCTGCACATATTGCTCCTCGGTCAAAACGGTTTCTTTCTTTGCTGCATTGTCTATAAGAATGTGGTCATTCAGCATATAACAAGTTTGACCGCCATCGGTTGTCGTAAATATGATCATATATACAGGTGCCGCATCATATGCATCGCTGCCGGATGTCTGTTGTCCTTCCTGATCTTCGTTTTTATGCTCGCCGGTCTGAACAATGTTATTAAGCATCGACTGGACCAAACGATAGACTCCTGCAATTTCTGCCGGATCGTCCTTCAATACCGCGGTCTGATCTTTGGTTGCACTGTTCTTCGTCTCTATTCGTACATATTCGTTTTGGCTATATGCAGCACCGGAAGCATTTTCGGCACGCTCATCCGTTGCACCGGATTTCTTGTTGTTTACAGGTAGCATTGCCGGCAAAACCATTACAGACCATACCGCTATAATCAGACAAAGCGGTATACACACCGCAAGCGCACGGCTGCGAGCTTTTCTGCGCTCTTTTATTCTGTTTTCACTGCGGCGGAACACCTCCGCTTTTCTTTCTTCAAAGCTTCTCATAATAACAGCTCACCATCCTTTCCAAGAATGATGCGAAGCTCCTTTTTGGCACGATACAGAAGGTTATCCACCTGCTTGCGGCTTTTCTTCATGACCTTTCCTGCTTCGTCATAAGACAGATCTTCAAAATAAATCAAATGAATGACAACACGCATATCATCCGGAAGTGAGTCGAGAGCATTGTTTACGATTCTTTTCCGCTCATTCTTCAAAACGGTTTCTTCCAGTGCCTCCAGTTCGGTCGACACTTTCTCTGCCTCGGAAAGCTCAACAAAATCAATGATTTTGCGACGCTTTATGTAATTCAACGCTCTGCTGCGACCAAGCATGAACAGATAGGTTTTCAGTGTCACCTTGAAATTGTACCGATGTTTATTGACCACCAGATCGGAAAAAGCATCGATGGCAATATCCTCGGCCGCATGGATGTCATGCACATAACGGTCGATGAAGAACACAAGGCCGTCAAACAGTTCCTTCATTATCTCGTCAAAGGCACTCTCATCACCTTCAAGGAAACGGCGGTAGCTACTTGCGCCGTTATCCATAGGAGTTCCTCCTTATTGCGGGATCACGTCTGATCCCTTCACTTATTATACAATCGGGCAAAGCGGCATTCCTTATAAAAAACGCAAAAGCCCGTAACTTTTTTGCAAGCTACAGGCTTTTGTCGTCATCCGTATATGGCTCTCGGGTGGTCGACGCTTCCTATAACCGCTCCGGGAAGTCTATTGTTTAGTTTATTCGGTGTCGCTCAGCAGTTTGACACGCTTCTTGTAGAAGGAGACACCGATCTTGAAGAAGTGGGTGATGCCTTCCTGCTTCATCGCTGTGACATACTGCCGTCTTTCGATTTGCGCCAGAGCCTCTTTGGCAGAGGCCTCAAGCTCAGTGTCAATGCAGGCTTCGGCAATGCCGTCCTTTAGCACCTTGAGCTCTATGATGATACCCGGCATTTTCTTGTCGTAGGGCCTTAACTGAATGTCGTATCTGCCGTGGCCGGATTCTCTGTTGGAGTCCACACGATAGAGGTTATTCATGATCGCGCAGATCCCGAGGATAAGTCCGTGATAGAAATTCTCATGGGCATAGTCAAAGGAGCTGATGGAATTCAGCAGCAGCTTTTGCAGATTATCCTGCAATTTCGGAACATCCTGCCTTATGATAGCCTGCTGGATCGCAATAGCCGTTGACTGAGAGATCACATTCGTCAGTGCAGAAAGGATCTCCTTTTCATAGACATAGAAAATCTCTTTATTCGGTATGGCAATGTCGCAGATGGCATTTCCGTCATGCAGTTCATCCTTTTTTACGACCTTCAGATAGCCGGCAGAAAGCAGGAAGCTGTAGATCGTTGTCGGGTTATTCCTGATTTCGGGATAGATCACAGAGGTGTCCACATAAGAGGAAACCATTTGTCCCTGCATCAATTTGCGGAGATTGTCGGCAGTCTCGTCGTCCGCCTCTGCAACGATCTGTCGGATGATGCTGTTATCTCCCGTGGATTGCCAATAGGCTTTTGCCGAACAATTCTCGTCCATATAATTGAGAACGGACCAGGGGTTGAAAATGTCCGTATCGCCAAAGCGATAGCCGTCATACCACTTACAGATCTCCTCGTACTTATCCGTTCGGCCGTAATACTCCATGATGCCCCGGATCTCGTCTTTGGTAAAGCCGAAATATTCACTGTAGCGGTCTTCGAGAATAGAGTTTACCTTTAAGTTGTTGAGGCCGCTGAAAATGCTTTCCTTTGCCACACGAAGAATGCCGGTCAGGAAGCCGTAGGAAAGGTTCGAGTTATCTTTGAAGGCACCGGACAGAAGATTGCGCATAAAGCCGGTGATCTGCTCGTAGTATCCCTCCGTGTAGCCCTGCTGGATAGGTGTATCATATTCATCAATGATAATGACAGCGGGACGGCCATAATGCTCATTGAGCATGTGCGAAAGCTCCAGAAACGCCCTTGCCATGCTGACTTCCGTGATCGTACCGTCAACGACCTTACGGAAGTAGTCCTTCTCAAATTCATTGCACTTGTCACTGGTCAGCAAAACATCGTGGCGCAGATACTCATTTGCAATGATCTCACGGATCGCCGTATAGGTCTGTTCCCATGCTGCAAACTTAATATCCTTAAAGGTGACGAAGATGACCGGGTATTTTCCTTGCTCACGGCGATACTCCTCGCCGCAGCTCCAGATCTTTTTGTTCTTGAAATACCTGGAAGTATCCGTGTCGCTGACCTCGAAGAAGGTCTTCAGCATATCCATTGCCAGGGTTTTTCCGAAGCGTCTCGGACGGGTAAAAAGAGAAACCTTGGGCTTGAAATCGATAAACTCCTTGAGCATCAGGGTCTTATCCACATAGTAGTACCCAGAAACCAACTCCTTGAAATCGGACACACCAATAGGTAAAGGTAATTTGGCGGTTGCTTTCATCGCTCGTGTAAACTTATTCCTGCGGCCGTCTACTGGTTTTTCGGCATCGTCAGGAATAAGCCATAAGCCTGCTTCCTTTTTCACACCCGCTATGCGTCCGTCTCTGCAGAGCGTGGTAATTCTTCTTTCGGTCAATTCCCAACGGTCAGCTGCCGTCTTCACATCCATATAGCTCATAAAAGACCCCTCCGTTCCTACTATATCATGTCAACATTATAGCAGAAATCAAAGTAGATGTCAAGATAGAAAGAATAATGCAACTCGTACGAAACTTGATATTCTGAGTCGAATATACGGATTCTATGGAATAATCACTACCGCTAAAACATCTTGCCTTTCTACAAAAGGCTCCTTCCAACATCGCGAATCATAGGAATGTTCCGTGTTATCCCCAAGCACATAAAAGCATTCTGCGGGTACTGTCAATGTCTGACCGTTTTCCTCAATTATATCACCGCCGACAGCGGCAACTCGTTTTACAAACAGCTTCTCATTATGCCGGAACACGATAATATCTCCAGTTTCAATTGAACCGATAATTCTGATTCCGAGAAGCACGCTGCCCGTTTTCAGGGTTGGTTCCATAGAGGAGGTTGGGACATACCCTATGAAGAACATCCACCTGAACAGAGCGATTACCGTAAAAGCTACGGAAAGCGGGATCAGTACCTGACATAACTTTTTGCCTTTTTTCATATACACCTCCGAAAACAAAAAAACGGAACGCTGAGAGGTTGTTTCTCAGCGTTCCTATGACTTGTTTTATGTTTCCGCCAGCGCTAATATTTCCGGCCGGCTTTTCAGATATTTTCTTGCCTTGGATACCCAGGCACAAACAAGGTTGGCAGACACACCAAACTCATTTCCGATTTCCTTGCTGGAGCGCCCCTTGGTCATTTGAATCATTGCATCGATTCCCTTGACTACGCACGGAGAGGCTTCCTGCTTTGCTGCTTTGAGTGCAGCCTGCACATCCAACTGCGTTGCGACATCTGCGATCGATACGGTCGGCTCTTCTGCAACCAGGGGAATCATATCACTGGAAAACTCCGCTGCCTGCCGCCTGGTTGAGTAGATCAGCGCATCGCATATCTCGTTCCATATCAGGCGATAGGCGTAGGTGGAGAAGGTCCCGCCTTTATCTGTTGCCGCAGCCTTGCAGAGGCCGATGCAGCCGATCTGAAAAATATCGTCGTATGTATAGATACCCAACTGATATGGACCGTGGATCTTATCGTTAATCACTTTCCGGACCAGCCGAATATTCTGCTCCACTTTCTTCTGCTGTTCTGCCGTCAGGGTCATGATGCCAGTGCACCTCCTTTCTGTGCATAATATCGCCCCCGCGTTTTGGCTTTCCGCCGTTCTAAGAGCTTTCTGCTTTCTTCAATAACCTGCTTACAGTAATACTCGCCGAGATGACCAATGTGCGCTTTGGAAAGTGGCGCCATAATCAGATCGGCCAGCCACTGATATGCATCCTGCTTACTCATGTATCCGGATTCATAAAGCTGGTCAAAATAATGGTGCGCTGTGCGGCGCAATGTACGCAGCTCGTGATTGGCCATACTGCCGACCGGAATATTCGTGCCGGTATGGGCGCGGACATATGAGTCACATTCGGGATAGCGGGAACATACATAAAGCATGGTCCCTTTGGAATTGTCGCGGTAGATCCCGTCTGCACTTCTGTACACAACGGGGCTGCCGCAGTAGGGGCACCGCATCCCGCCCCGGTCAAACCCCTTTCTTTTCTTCTTTTTATTCATAGTTCATATTACCTCCGAGAAAAACAAAAGCCGGAAGAACTGCATTAAAACATACAGCACAAATGATCACTGTATGGATTCAAGCAGCCTTCCGGCTATCATATTCAATTGCCTGCGTTATTGTGGACTTGCTCAGTGCGCAAATCCGTAACGATTCCTTGCCTCTTTCCGAGACAAAGTCTGACGCCATACCATAGACGTATCGAGAGCCTGAACGCAAGCTCCTGCCACGCTTATAGTATAGCAGAGAAGTGCCGAAAAGTCAAGGTTTATCGGCGTTTTCGCGCCAAATTTTACGAAAAATATCGCAAAATTTCCGTTTTTCTCTGTCAGACTCAGTCTGGGGGATTATTCCTCGTCCTCTTCATCATCCGGCGCCTCATTTTCACGCTTTTTCTTGAGAATCTGCATGACGATCAGAGTGCCGATTGCAATGACCATGCCACCCGCAAAGAGGATGATATGCAGCGTAGGAATGCCGGATTCGGCTTTCTCATTTGACTCAGGGTTTTGCTCTGTTGTGGCAGGAGCTTGCGTCCGGTCTGTTGAGTCTGCCGTATCCTCCGGGTTTGGAACTGAAGTTGAGGAATTCATACAGGTCAGAATGTACTGGGAGCTGCCGCCGATTTCAAGGCGGAGCACGCCATCCGTTCCGACCTTGACGGTGCCGGGGTAAACCCCGGCATCCGTCTTGAGCTGGAACTCTACGCCCGACCACGCTGTGCCAAGCTGGACCTCCAGCTGTTCTGCTTTTACCACCTGCAGCTCGCTGCCGTCCGTTCCTTGCTGCGCCGCATAGACCGGTGTGACCGGAACGCAGAGAATGCAAATCAGCGACAGGAGCAGCAGAATACCTTTTGTCAGTTTTGTTTTCATTGTCGTACCTCCTTGGTCAGTCTGCAGGATGCTTCTTCTTGCGAGAATAAAGAATGGTGCCGATCAGGACGCCAAGGCTTGCGAGCATCAGACCCAACCACAGAGCCATATGAGAATTGTCACCGGTCTTCGGGCTGTCCGGATGGTCGGTCGTGACCTTGTCGTTATGGACATTGACTGTCAGCGTTTCATCAGCGGTCAGCTCGATCTCAAATGGATCCGGGCGTTTATACCCGGCGCTGACGCTGTCCTCAACTTCCGTCACGGTATATTTGCCGATGCGCAGGTTTTCAATGAAGATCTCACCGTTTGCGTCGGTCGTGAAAACTTCATCGTAATCCTCACCCGTGATACGGAAGCTGAAGCCTTCCACACGGCCGTCCGAGGAGGTCTTCACGATCTTCAGATTGCCGACCATATGGTCGTTGATGAAGCCGACGCCGGCCTGATTCGCTACTTCCACCAGCTCTCCGTCATTTACGATCTCGAAATAGTAGTATCCGTTGTCCTTGACGAAATTAACAGGCGCCTGCTTTTCATAGAGGAAGTACCCGCCGTAACGCAGCTCAGCGAGTTCATACAGACCGGGCTCGCATTCTGAAAGGGTACCGACCAGCTCATCCACATCCGGATCGAACTGCTGATTTCCGTTTGCATCACGGTAGACCTCAAACACAGCACCGCTAAGCAGATGGTCAGGGTAATCCTTATCGACCTTGGTCGTATGGACTGCGCCATAGATGTGGCGGTTCTCGGCCTTGAGCTCGATCACGGCACCATCCTTAGTAATGTCGACCGGGAACTCTGTCTCGTTGAGGACGAAGCCCTCAGCGGGTTTCAGCTCGCGCACGATCCATTTCCCGAATCGCACATTCTTAAAGGTGAAGATGCCGTCTGCATCGGACACCGCCGTCAGTACGGCGTTTTCCTCTGTGAATTCCGTATCTTCCTCCGTAAAGAGGCCGAACAGCGCACCTGCAACCGACTTTCCGTCTTCGTCAATCTTGTAGCCCTTGATGTCGCCGCGAATGAATTTATTCTCGACAGTAATGAAAACGGTTTTGCCGTCCTCGGTGATTTCTACTTCGATCGGTGTTTCATTGAGCACATACCCGGTCGCCGGCTTCAGCTCACGGATAATCCACTTTCCGTACCGGATATCTTCAAAGCGGAACTTACCGGTGCTGTCAGACTCCGTTACACGCACGGCAGTTTCCTCAGTAAACTCCGTTTCGCCTTCACGGAACAAGCCGAATACCGAACCGGCGATCACATTGCCGTCCTCGTCGAGCTTGGTGCCTTCGATATTGCCGCGAATATGCCGGTTCTCCAGCTGGATGTTCACCACATTGCCGTCTTCAGACACTGTGACCGGATATGCCTTCTCATTGAGAACAAAGCCCTTGGCCGGCTGGATCTCACGAACGACCCATGTTCCAAAGGGCACCTTTTCAAATTTGAAGGTACCGTCCTGTGCGCTTTCCGCTGTTAAATACGCATTTTCAGCCGTATACTCATTTTCATCATTGCGGAACAGGCCGAAAATCGCACCGGCAATCACATGACCATCCTCATCGACCTTGCGACCGGAAACCATACCGTACTTGAGGTCGTTTTTGATCGGGGCACCGCCATTGACAGAGATCTCGACCAGCTGAGCTTCCTGCGAGCCGTAGGAGAACTCGAATTCATACTGGGTGTCATCCAGGATGTAGTGCTCGTCCGTACTGCGTTCCTGCAGGTAATAGCTGCCCAGAGGCAGGTCGGTACTGACCGTCGCCATGCCATTATCATCAAAGGTCACGATCTCAATGAGCCCACCTGCCGGAATGACGGTCCCGTCACCGGCAACCAGGTCAGTCTTGGCATGCAGACCGAAGGTGATGTTTTTCAGTTCGCCGTTCATACCGATGCTGAACAGCTCATTCTGCTCCAGCACCTTACGCAGGGATACTCTGACCCTTTGGCGTTCGTTATAGAGATTACCGGCGGTTTCCGTAATGGCGACCTCCTGACCGGCGTAAGTCAGCTCCACTGTCTGAATCGTGCCGTTCAAAACCATCCCGTGCGGCGCGGTGATCTCCTGGATTTCATATTTTCCGAGATACAGTTCCTTGCTCGACGCTACGCCATCAGACCCGGTCGTGATCGTATCCACGACCTCGCCCTTTGCGTAATGCATGACGCCGTCAAGCGTATAGATATCTTCTGCCGCGCGAACCTCAAACACTGCACCGGGCAGACTCTTGACCGCATAGACCGGTTTATAGATCCCGTCCGCTTCCGTGACTGTCCAGAATACTTCGCCGGTCTTAGTGATACGGATGATACCTTTCTGCGGCATGTTGGAACGGGTGACTTTGATCAATGTGATGCCGCCGTCCTCGGTTGCCGAGTCTGCGGTCACATCAAAATAGACCGGATCGGAGTTCAATACATAGCCATACGGGGCTTTGACTTCCACAATGGAGTAGCCCTTCCCGAACGGAAGCACTTCCGGAGTGATCAGATAGCCCTCCGCGTTGGTGTAGAAGGTGTCGATTACCGTCAGTTCCGGGTAGGTATACTGCATGGTAACTCTGGTACCGCCCGGGTTATAAATCTGGAACGCTGCGCCTGCATACGGGATACTCAGACCGGATTCTGCATCCGTCTTTTGAATCTTGAGATATCCGGTAAAGGGTGCGTTGTTGAGCAGATACTGATAGCAGCATCCGTCTTTATCAATGAAAACATCGAAGGGTGCTGCCAGATCAAAGCCCTCCGTACCTTTCGTCTGTCGGACTGTATAGACGCCATAAGGAAGCTGCTTCGTCCCGGCATATCCATGTTCATCGGTAATCAGGTAGTCCCGTTCCGTATCCCGGGCATTCTCGTAAGATCCCGCGACCTTCAAATACACCTCAAATTCCGCTCCGGCCTCAACCGTCTCCAGACCGGTGCTGCCGTCATCCATGTGTTTGATGAGATACAGGCTGCCGAAGATAATGTCCTCATAGACATCCAACTCTTCTGTGTTCTTCTCCAGCGTATACTGTCCGGGCGTCACACCGAGCCAATAGATGGTCTCATCCAAGAGATAGCCTTCCGATGGCGTGATCTCACGGATGTTCCACCCCTCGCCGCAAGGGTAGTAGTCGGTCAGAAAATATCCATTTTTGTCTGTCACATAGGTGTCCACGAGCTCATCATAACGATAAACACCGTAAACCGCACCGCCGAGTGTGGCATTGCCCTGGGTTTCCCCGTAAGGATAGCCGAGATTTTCCACAATGCTGTCCGAATCGAGTGAGAGCATCTGCGGATTCTCGTGTCCGCCATTGCTGCGGAGAGAAGCGTCGACCTTGAGGACATCGGCACGCCATTTCTTGAGGATATTATCAAACTGGCGCTCGGTCACTTTATTCCACTCGACCGAAATGTTCTGCACCTCCGGGATCACATATCGCTCGGGGGTGTTCTCTTCGGAAAGCGTGTAGTCCGTACCGATCGGGACGCGCTCAAACACGGCCGTACCGACCGCATTGGTCACAGCGGTCATATCCACGCTCTCGCCGTATTCGGAGGTGCCGGTCAGGTGGAAAGTCAGACCCTCCACCAAGCCGTCTTCGGCGGTTTTGCGGACTTTGACCATTCCATACTGACGCAGGTTGGCAATGTCCAGGGTGATAAGCGGGCTGTTATCGTCGATCGTTACCTTCCACTGCGCATCGCCGTCCGGCTGGTAATTGACTGGGACTTTGGTCTCTTTCACAATATAATCGCCATAGATGATCTCGCCGGACTTGGCATAACCGTTTTTGTCCGTGGGTCCGATCACGGCAATCTCTTCACCGGCCAGATCATAGACGGTGAATTCTGCTCCGCTGAGGTCCTTTCCGGATTCGGCGTCGGATTTCAGAACCTCAATATGACCCTTTTTGAGCCGGTTATAAGCATTGACCGTTGCCAGGCTGCCGTGTGCGGTATCAATGGTGACCTTCCATTCGGTCTGACCGTCCGGCTCATAGTTGAATGGGAAGGTCGTCTCGACTACTCGGTAGGAGCCGTAAGGAATATCTGCGGATTTGGCATATCCACGATCATTGGTCGGCCCGATGGTCGTTACCTTCGCACCGGACATATCGTAGACTGTGAAAATGGCGCCTTTGAGCGCCTCATTGGTGCCGGACGATTTTTTATAGACCTCAATATTGCCTTTTTTCAGCTCATTGACGGCTTGTATCGTTACCACGCCGTTATTGGAAGCACTGACCGTGCGAGTCCACTCCTTGGTTCCCGAATAGGTGTAGTCCGTCGGGAAAACGGTTTCCACGATTTTGTAGGTGCCAAACGGCAGCCGCTCTTTGGTGCAGGCGTAGCCGCGGCTGTCGGTAGGACCGATGGCATATTCTGTTCCGGTCGAGGTGTTGGTGGCAATAAAATAGGCGCCGCTCAGTGCTGCGCCCTTCGGATCCTTTTTATAGACTTCGATTTTGCCGGCTGCCTCTACGAATTCCGGAGTAACGACCTGTACGACGGCTTCCGGGTAATCACCCTTGGACATGCCGACAATGGAACTGAGTTCCGGCCCGCGGTCGTTACCGACATGAGTCACGAAATGGATCCCATTATAATATCCTGCATAGAGCGCCACATGAGCGATGTCTCCGGTCGGGATGTGTTTGAAAATGATGAGAGAGCCGAGCGGGATATCTTCGCTGGGAATGAAATTGTTGCCGTTCGCATTCTGGCTGAAGCTGATGCGGCGCGCCGTTCCGGCACTGATCCACGCATTCGCAGCAGCGTTGTATGCCGTTGCGGTGCGCAGATTATACGGGCGGGTTGCACTGCTGGTGTCAATGCCCGCAATGTTCGGCAGATAGTTGTAGTACACATACGAAACATAGGAGGCACAGCAAAGGCCGCTGCTCTCGAATCCGGCTATATCCGGTGCGAGCCCGGTTGCCGTACCGCTTTTTGCAACGGTTTCCGTGCCGTACTTATTCAGCCCGTAGGAAATCTTCGAGAGATAGGCAGTTGCGCCGCCGCTGTACTTTTTGAAAATTGTTCCGTCATCCTTCTGCGCCTGTACCTTATAGCCAGTGTATTCCAGTGCATCGAGGAACACATTGTCCAGCATTTCTGCCGGAATGTCAGATGCCGGCGCCGCAAAAACGCTCGTCGGCATCATCGAGATGAGCATCAGCACTGCCAAAAGCATTGACAGGATGCGTGAGGTGAATTTCTTGTTCATCTTGGTATCTTCCTTTCTTGATTTGGATATGAAAAGAGCCCCACCGTTTTGGGTGAGGCTGCAATTCCTTGATGGTTCTTAAAGATTGTCCGTGTTTTCGGCAGCAACTGCGATGTCGCAGTACCACATACCGCTTTCATAAGTTACGCCAACGGCAATATAGCCATACTCGGCCGAGCCGATATAGCACCAGTGCTCCGCACTGTTTCTGACCAAGGTCGCAAGCTTATAGGCAACTTCGTCCACCGTACCGACATAACCGGCCTTTGCAATGGCTTCACCAGCATTGGCACGGTAGTACGGTTCACCGCTGCCGCCGTAGACGCTCGGATCCACATACTCGCCATATCGAAGCGCTGTCGCCGCTGCACGCTCATCGTTTGTATCATGCGCAAAATTGCCGATGAGCTGTCGGCTTCGATACTCAGCGTAGCTCGTGAGACCCGGCAATTTGACTGCAGGCGATGTGCGGAAGCTGTTGATGTATTCCAGCACCTTATCGGCGACCACTCGGGCGTCCTCGGCCCCGGCATACGCTTTCGCGGATTCCGAAGGTGGTTCCGTAGGCTTTGTTTCCGGCTCGGTCTGAGGGGGAGTCGTAGACTCAGGGGCTTTCTCGCTTTCCGGTTCGGTAGTCGACATGGGATCCGCCGGCTTGGCAGGGGCTGTCGTCTCATTTTCAGTTGGGTCTGATGTGACGGTCGTATCCTGAGATATCCGGCTCTCCTCCAGGGAACTCTCCGATTCAGTCTGGTGAGCAGAGGACTCATTGGCAATTGCTGAGCCCGGAGCAACTGAAGGCGCGGAACTATCAGCCGAGTCTGTGGTATGGCAGGCGGCAAGCGTCAGGCAGAATGCCAATACGCAGGATAAAATCAAAAGCTTTTTCATGATGCATACTCCCGGTTCGTGTTTTTACCATCATTACACGGACGAGTCTGGGATTTTACAACTCAGCACGCAAGCTTATAAAAGCCGCGGTCCGCTTCGTCGACGCAACGGTCAAGGATTTCGTAAAATCGCTTGGCATCCAACTCAGTATCCAGCCAGTGTGTGGCACGGTAGGAATAGCAGCCGACTTCGTCGTTGATCGCATGACTTCCAAGCACGCTTCTCAGATTCAGATCGTTTGTGATCCGGCACTGTTTTGCGGTACCCGGATGGGTAAGCGCCTTGGCGAGGCAAACTACCATCAGCGGGTGAAGCTCGGAAAACGAGATCTGCAGGTAATAATCCCGATACCGGCCCATGATCGAAGTTTCATCCTGACTGTCGATCGGCAGCTCTGTCAGAAGCATCTGACGGGTATGCTCGGCGATCTCTTTCCTGCGATGCTGTTCTTGCTGACTCAGATCACAATGTAGCATAAAATCTCCTTTCTTTTCTCAATGCGGCATGGCAATGTGGGTGATGGCGCCCCAGATCCGGTTGGTCTCGTGATTGATCCCGAGGATTCGGACGGTGACTCTGGCGCCTCTCGGTGGGCGTCCCCGTTTGGGATAACTGCACAGGCAATCGATGCCGCCGTCCAGCGCCACAAACACGCCGTTCACATCCACCATACTGACAGTACCGACATAACGGTTGCCAACGGAATATCTGCGCAGGGCTTTCTCATACGGGTTTTCTCCCGCCTGTTTCACGGAGGCGGAAACCCGAACATGGCCACGGTCGCTGCGATCTACATCCAAGACCTTGACGAGGATGCGCTGGCCGGGCTGGAAGTGGGCCGCCGCGTCCATCCAGCGTTGGTAGCTCAGTTCTTTAAGGGGAATGTAGCTCTCCACGCCGAACAGGTCGATGAAGATTCCTGCACGGATGGCAGAGACAACTCTTGCTTCTGCGCAAACACCGGCATAGATGCGGTTGTTGCCGTCCCGGTCTGTGCCGAAATACATTTCTTTTCTTCGGGCACGCATAGCCTCAAGGCGGCTCGCCGCTGCAATACCGGATTTGGGATCGATGCCTTTGACAATATAGTCGACTTCGGCGCCGAGGCGCTTGGTCAGCATGTAATGAAGCATCTCATCCGGATCTCGTCCACGATAGTCCTCGGGCGGTTCGACTGCCTCAGCGGCAGGAATGATGACTTTGAACTCACCGTGATACAGGACTGCGAAGGCATGACGGGGGTTATCCGCCGACTGTTCCACACCCTGGATCGTCCCGGTCAGGATACGGCCGCTTCGCTGCGACTCGATGAGGTCGAGCAAATCGTTCTTGGCCTTATCCGCCTCCGTTTCGACCGTCGGGCGATCGTCAATGGACAGTACCGACACGCTCGGTTTGGTGTAAGTGCGTTTTTTCTTGGGTTTTGGCGCCGCATCGACGCCGTCTTCCTTGGCATTCGGTGCATTTTCAGGTTCTGTGTCAGACTGGGACGGTTCCGGCTCCGCCTTCTTGCGCCTACGGGGCTTTTTTACCTCGGTCTGGGATTCCGTCGGTTCGTTGAGAGCTCCGTCCGGAATTCCGGCCGAAGAGGCGTCCGCTTCCACCGAATCTGTTTCAGTCTGGGAGAGTGAGGTATCACAGGCGTCATCCGGTGCACATTCGGCAGGTGATGCTGTGATATTCTCCTCAGTCTGGGATTCCTGCGCCTCCAAAAGAGTCGTCATCTCCTCGGGAAGCTCTGCTTTCTTTTTGGTTGGCATAGATTGTCCTCCTTTATTTGTTAAAATTCACTCGGCGGTTGTGCCGAGCTGTATAAGCTTTTTCTGCGCGTCGCTTTCTTGGGCGGCGCCGGTTCGGTGTCAGACCGGATCGGCTCTGGAATCATCGTATCGGCTGCCGGCTGATAATCATATACCGATGCCTTTACGATCTGCTTTGCCATCGGGTGCTTTGTGAAATCCAGTTTGTTCAGCTTCAGAATGTTGTGCCCGCGTATGATGCAGAGCAGTTCCTCATTGGGAAGCCGTAAAACCTCATCCGGTGTGAGCAGCCGTCTGCGTCCCTGACCTTCGGTATGACGGTACTGGGGAATGACCTGCGCCACTGCGATGGTCTGACGGACCGTCATGGTGGAATTGACCTGCACCGACATATCACCGGACCGCGCTGAGATATACTCGGCTGATACGTCATCGGTGCAGCCGAGCATCAGCTGGATGTCGCAGTTGCCGATAATTTCGGCCCATAGATTCTTAGGATACCGGTTCTGCAACTGGCCGAGGCTCTGTACGGCAAGCATGACTCGGATATCTCTTGACCGCACAACGGAAAGGGATCTGGCAAAATCGGATCCATCTTCCGCGCCTCCGATGCGGCCCACATTGTTAAACTCATCCAGTATCAGATTAACGGGCACATCGCAGCGGCCGTTCGGGCGACCGTCGGCATAGCGAGTCAGTTTGATGAACATGAATGAGAAAAAGAGCGATGAAAGGAACGCCATCGTAGCGTCCTGATCGCTCAGCACGATGTAATAGATGCACTTGTTTCTGCCGGGTGCCGTCAGGTCAATGTCAGACCGACTCGTGATTCGTTGGACCGCCTGATTCTGAAGTACCTGAAGGCGGGTACCCAGTCCCAGTATGATGCCGGAACGCACCGTATCACTGGATTGGGCGAACAGATTAAATGGTGCCCGTGCCGGATGGTCAAGCGGCAGCTTGTCAAACATAGCGGTCAGCTGCCGCTCGCTGTTTTGTGTGAGCAGCTGATATACGGCGGAAAGATGCTTCATATCGGGGCTTCGGGTCCGATCCTGGTCAATGAGCAGGATGAGCGCCTTCAAAAGATTGCCCTCACCGTTGTCCCAGAAGTGGTCGCCCTTGCCTGAGCTGGTGTTGCCGATGATGACATTGGTCAGCACCTGTGCCATCAATGTGTCGCCGTTCAGGTCTGACATGCAGTTCCACGAGTCGCTGTGCTCAGGGGATACGAGATTGTAGATCTTCACATCGTAGCCCGCTTTTCGGAACATTTCCGAGGTGTCGGCATATAGCTCGCCCTTGCTGTCGGTCACGATCACGGACTCGCTGCGCCGCAGTGCCTGAAACAACGCATTGCGGATAATCGCACGCGACTTCATGGTACCGGATGCGCCGAAAACGGCAATATGGCGGTTGAGTCTGGTGTCTTCCGGCATACAGACGGCTTTGCCGTTGTACTCGCCGAGGATCGTACCCTTGGCATCAGGGACCGGAGATATCTCCAGAACTTCCTTCATTTCTTTTTCGTCCATCCAGGATGCCGTGCCGTAGATACCGGATTTGCTTCTGGCAAAGCCGCGGGGATCATGTTGCTTTCCGTCAAACTTATCGTGGAGCTTCACATAGGCGAAGATGGCACCGGCGATCAGCAGAATCATCAGAATGCCTTTGATCCCGTTGCCACTGAAAGCCGCTGGGAAACAAATCAGCGGATTCCAGCTTGCCGGTTTCATCGTGCTCTCGCCGGAAACACCGCCGCTGTCCATCCACGCTGCGTAGTTGCCGAGCAATTGGCCAAGCATTCCGCCCAGATAGAACAGCCCGACGCATCCCAGTATGGCGGCGATGATAATGGCTATCTTGCGGTTTTTATCGTTCAAATAAATCCCTCCTTTCCGGGTCAAGTTCTGCCTCCACAGCGTCAAGCCCAATCGTTTTTATTGTTATGCGGTTCCCGAGATACTCCCGGATGAATGCCATCTGGTATGGGTAACACAGCACCTCATAATTCCCACGCTGATTCTCGACGGCTTCCTTGAAGCGAACCAGCCTTGCGAGATCTCCGTCCAGATGTGAAAACACATAGGCATCACCGATTTTTGCGTCATACTCAAACAGCCCGCGGTCATAGGTCCGCACATCCGGGTCGAATAAAAGCTCCAAAAGCCGTTCTTTCCAATCGGGTACGGTCATAAGCCGCAGCTGGCGACTGCCATGCTCATCCATAGGAATGAAATACAGATTGCGGTAGATGGCATCAAACCGGAACTCAGGTCGCTTGGTTGTGTCGGACTCCAGCAGTGTCTTCAGCGCTACGCTCTCAGACTGGCCGAACAGAATGGCGGCCGGTGTTGCATCGGTGCCGGCATTCAGGCGGCTGATCTCAATAACGCTGTGCAGCGTTTTGAACTCGCCCTTGCCGCTCCATTTCATCACGGCGCTGCGCGTGTTATAAACGGCGTATGGCCGCTGTCCAAGATAGGCGGTTCCCACCATCCGGGTAAACATCGTTTTGTTCATCTCCGCTTCGCCGAGCTTCTTCAGCTCTTTGGCAAGATAAAAGCAGGGCGCATCGGGGATCCGTTTGGTGATGGTTCGGTTTTGAAGAATGGGGAGCATATACGGTCGGCATTCAACACCTGAGCGCATACACACAGCCACCGCTTCGGCAACACGGTGGTTTCTGTCCCGGTGTGCGGCATTCCCGGGGAATTTGTGTTCCCAAAAGGCGTCCATGTAATACCGGTAAGCGTCAGGGTGAAGCCAATCCAGTATGGAGAGAGCGCCCTTATAAAAGCGTACAGACCTGCTGCTGCCTTTGCCGGTAACGGTAAGCAGGCGTGTGGTCAGTTCCGTTTCCGTCTGAGGGATGCGGAATGTTTCCGGTGTGGTGAGCTTATGAACCAGGGCTTTGTAAGCGCGTTCATTGCCGAGCAGGTAGAGCGAACGAATCGGATATTCACCGACGATGGAAAGCATTGTGATGAGCTGCCGGAGCTGACTGCCCGGGCGGAAGTATTGCATAGGCGCATCACCTCGCTTCGTAAGAAATTCCGACTACATGACTGCTCTCTTTGTCGGAATTTCCGCCGTGAAATCTGCCCCAAATCGCCGCTATACCGGGCGTTTTCGGTTTCCAATTTCTTATGTAAGTTTTCCGGGGCAAAAAGCAGCGGTTTTTACATAAGATTTTTCCCTTAACAAAAGCGGACTTCATAGAGCTTCACCCCCTTATCCGGCAGCGTTTTCTCTTCGACCATCCACATAGGAAAGTCGTGTTTGGGAATCACATAGACTTCCGTGCGGTCCTCACTTCCGGCAGCACTGCAATAGTAATGCGAGCAAACTGCCGGGTGATCGTCGGGCAGAACATACAGTGCCAGAATGTCCGTGACCATATTGGTTTCGATATTATCGTGATCCCGCATGGCCCGTTCCGGGCGGCTTCTGTCATACACATGACGGTAGGCAAGCACACAATCCCGAAAGCGGACCGGAGGCTTACCCTCAAAGAACTTCCGCATAGCCGGATAAAGATAAGATCGGATATAGTCCGCTGAGCCGGACGCTTTCTTCGGCAGCAGTGCCGGAATGCGAACCGAGAACCACCCTTCGGCCGTAAATCCGACCTCGACCGGGATCGTATTAGATATGATTGCATCCGTTTGGGCTGTTGCCCCGGCTGCTCCGGTGTAGGCCGGAAGGACACGGGTAAGAAGGACTGCCTGCTCGGACAGTTCCTCAAGCCGAAGCGCCCGGTTATAGCTTTCCGGAAGATTTCCATTTTCGTAAAACCAGCGGACGGCGGCAGCCTGCTCCTTCATACGGGACAGCTTGGCTTCCACTTTACCGAGCGTCTTCATATAAGTCGTTTCAGCCTTCATGCTCAGTCGCCTCCTCACTGTAAAAACGGACTTCCGGTTCGTCTTGGCCACAAAAATCCACGGTAGCAAACAAACACGGCGCATTCGGCAATCGAACAGTGCTCACCATATCGATCCTCGGCACTACAACGATATATTTCATATCCTCCTGGGGCTGAAGCAGCTTCAGCAGATTCTGCTCGCCATCATAGAGCACCACGATCTCATAGCCGACATTTTCTTTCAGGAAAAATAGCTGCGACGGGTAGACCGCCGGATAATGCGCCATCGGTTCCACCTTGTCAATGAACCGAAGCAGCACCCATATCGCCAGGATCATCCGCTGATCCGGCTGGCACATCGGGTCAAGTCCGATATAATAACCGCCGGAAACATCCGCAATGAGCATTTGCCTTTTCAGATTCCGCAGGATCTTTTCTGCCGTCTGCGGCGGCTTTTGCAGCATCTTTATGATTTGCGCACGGGGCAAGGCTCCGTATTGCGAGAGCCATTTGACCACATACTGTTCATCGGTCAACAGCACGATAACCACCTCCTTTTTGTACTCATTTGCGCCAAAATGCGTATTCCGTGCAAAATACGCACTGTTAATCCGCCTCATGCTGCCGCTCCTTGAGAATGGCTTCCAGCTCGGCACGGTCGGTCGTGATCATTTCCTGTTCCTCTTTGGACGCCTTAATGATGACAGGCACCTTACTGTTGTTGGAGCAGATCAGCGCCTCGCCGCGTTCAAAGCGGGTAATGGAACGGATCTCGGTTTTTGTGAGCTTCAGCGTATCCCGTACAAACTCCGCTTCGTCCGGCTCCAGGTTCAGAATGATCTTGTTTTTGGAATTGTTGATAATTGCCCGACCGTAGCGCCCATCTTCCAATCCGAAGAAATCGGACAGGTCCTGCGTTGCGGAAATCGCCGCACCGCCGAAGCCGCGGATGACCTTGAAAATTTCTAGGCAGAACTCTGCCGCCATTCTGTTGGAACCGGCACCGATCAACTGCCAAATCTCATCGATCATAATGGCCTTCTTTTTCGTGCGGTCGCTTTTGATTTTGTCCCAGACATAATCAAGGGCGATCATCATGCCCACAGGCAGCAGCTTGCCCTTCAGCTCCGACAGGTCGAGAACAATATACTTATTGGACAGGTCCACATTCGTCTGCTGATTGAAGGACTGCGCCGAGCCGGTAACAAAACGGCTGACAATGACTGCAATACGCTTGGTCATTTCATTCTTTTGCAGTTCCTCATGCAGATCTCCGAGGATCGGCATGGTCTTCATCTTCGGTGGAACGGCATTGCGGTCCGCATAGACCGAATCGTTATCATGCGTGATACCGAACTTACCGTAGGTGCGGATCAGCGCCTCATCCAGCATCTGTTCCTCTTCATTGGTCATGTCCGGAATCAGCAGTGAGAAGAAGATCATCAGCTGCTGAATTTTCTGCGCCAGAAGGGAGTCCATCTCGCTGTAATCCAATTCGTCGATCAGCTCCATCTCGGGGCTGATGGTGTGCCGGATCTCCATAATATTGATGCAGTGCGGTGAGCCCGGTGCAATTTTGATAAACTGACCGCCGATGCGGTTGCACGCTCGCCGGAACTCATGTCCCTTAATGGGAGCGATGATATAGCACTGAATGCCGCGCATACGCATACGCAGCGCCAGCAGCTGCATGGTAAAGGTCTTGCCTGCGCCGCTGGTGCCGAGCAGGTTTAGGTTGGCGTTTTTGTTTTTCTTCGTGTCAAACAGATCGACGATGCACAGCGAATTGTTATGACGATTGATTCCGAGCAGCACGCCGGTATCGTCCGACATCTCAAAGGATGTGAACATATAGGTAGAGGCTGCGCCGCTGGTCAGCACATTCCGCTTGGATTTCTTTTCAAGCTTCAGGGATATCTGCAGAAACGGCATCACCGTGCGCAGGGCGTCCTCCTGCTGAAAGCTGCAGTCGCTGACATACATATCCATAGACTTGAGCATATCGGTCATCTGCTGTTTGCGCCACATCAGTTCCTCGTAGGTCCGTGCGGACACGGTCACGAACACCGACATATAAAAAAGGTCCTCGTTGTAATTGGCGATTCCCTGCTTGATAAAATATCCTGCCTGAATGGAACCGGCAAGCTCCTCATAGTCGGTCGAGGTGTCCTGCATACTTTTAAGCTTCGTGCGGTTCAGGCGGATGCGCTGGGCAACCTTGTCAATGGTCTTGCTGCGGTTTTCCCGTCTTAAAAACACATCGACGTCAATGCCTTCGCCGGCGTTGATGAGGGAGGACATCCATCCGGCGCGGACCTTATTCGGGTATCCGTTTCCTTTGATATACAGGAAGGAGTAGTAGAGCCCGTCCATAATGATATAATTGCGGTGCGTCAGGTCAATTCCGCGCGGCGCAATAAAATGCGCCATACGGATATGCGGGACCGGATCAATCCCGATGACCTTGTTTTTCGCCGCCATCGTGTCTAAGACGATGCGGTCGACACGGGAATGAAACGGCTCCTCCACACAGGAACGGCGATTGAAAAACATATATAAAATCTCCGCCATTGCTTCGTCGGGATCCTTCGGCTGAAGGATATTGTTGCCGCACTGCATGAAGTAGGCTCGGGCGTTCTGCTCGGCGGTCAGCAGCGTGCTGCAGATCTGCCCATAGTCGCTGTTTTCATTACGCCGCAGTTCTTCGTATCGAAAAATCAAAAAGAAGCGCCTCGTCAGCGCTTCACGGCTTCCCACATCCTTAATGAGTCGGATATATCCCTCGCTGAGCTTCTTACACTGCTCACTTTCCTCGGTTTCCGTTTCCTTTCGGAGCATAGCTATATGCTTATCGGAGTCGGCTTTGCGGGTGATGCTCTTAAACTGCAGATGCACCGGCGAGATTTTCAGCCAGCTTGCAAAGGAGCAGATGATCTCATACTGTTCTTCCTCCGAGCGCAGCATGAAGTTGATGGGCTCAATTTCAAGGATTTTGATATACCGCCCGTCGGTCGTCTCAATAATGCCGTGCTCCAGATTTTTGATCGGAATGAAATCCTGAGTAAAGCTCAGCTTTTCAGGCTTTCTTTTTCCTGCTTTTCTTTTTGCGGAGCTGTCTTTGGTCATATTTGTATCCCACCCTTCTCAAATGCAGTTTTCTTCTGTGCGCCAGATAGCAGATAATGTGCCCTGCATACTGGAACAGCGAATCGCCGTCAATGCCCATAGCGGCGAGGATCCCGATCGGAATCAGCGTGACGGTCATCACAACGATGCGTATTGTGGTTGCCATCGGGATCAACATCAACTCCGGATATCCGACGGCCAATATCAGAATCAGTGCCTCGACCGCATTCCGCGGTTCCAGCATTCCGCCGAATATCTTTCCGGAGTCGGTATAGTTTGCAGGAATGGCAAAGGTTGTATTGAATTCTTTTTCTTCCATGATTCCTCCGTTCTTTTTTATCCCGGTGTATCACCGAAATCTACATTCTTCGGTCGGCGCAGTGCCAGTCCGGCCTCATAGCTCGGCGTATTGAAGATCACGCCCTCACCACCGGAGGAATGGACCCACATACGCTCGCCGTTTTCACCGTATCCGGCAAAAATAAGTACATGATTCCATCCGCCTCCGTCGTCATCCATCAGGAACCCCAGATCACCGGGCAAAAGCTCTTCGGCGGTAATGGCATAGGATTCGTCCCACTGGCTCCAGGAGGCACCGTTCAAGCTGACGCCAACAGCCGTTTTATAGGTCCAATCCGAAAAGCCGGAGCAATCCAGACCAAACGGACGGATCGTGCCGGTCGTTGTAGAGCCGGCGGCTGTAACAAGCTTCGGGGTATTCCATTCATCGTTCCATCCGGCAGCAGATTTGCCGCCCCAGAAGTACGGCACCTTGCCAACAATGGATAGTCCGGTTTTGACGATGTGCTTCCGTGTTTCGCTGCAATTCTGGCGGGTAAGGAAGGCGATCAGTTCTACATCGGTAAGCGGAACGGTGCTGCCGTTTCCCGCTGTTCCGTAGAGCGTTTTTTTCAGCGCCAAGGCACGGGAGTGGATCACATCGCCGTATGTGGTTTCCAGACCGTTATAGGAGGCGTTGAGGTCCAACCCAAAGGCTGTGGAAATCACAGTATTGTCAAAGGGATGAATGGTGCATTCCAGATATTTCACGGTTTTCTTTTCCGGCGTAAGCGTTTCCTTGCCCGTGTACTGATAATAGGTTGCCTTGCGTGTGCCTGTGATATTGCTGCCGCTATAAACGGGGAGCGTCAGGGTGACGGCTGAGTATGCATCCACCTCGATCTGTGTATCGGACGACAACTGCTGATCCTGCAAATAGTAGGTCGCTTCCGCCGTCTCATAGCGGTATTGCGGGACGCCGTTGATCACTCCGGTCTTAACCGTTTTCGTTACCACGGTTATCGTGACTGGCTTATATGTATAGTAAGTGACCGGCGTGATTACTTCGTTTTCTCGCTCAACCGAGGTTACAGGAAACATTTTGGCTGCCACACCGTCAAGCTTCTTTTTCATATCCTCTGGGTCGTTGCTGAGCTGTTCCACCGAAGTAGAATATGCCGACAAAATATAGGCGGTGTCATACCCGGCTGAGCTTTGCGCATAATTGATCAGCGCATTCATGGAAAGCTCCCGGTCATAGCCGCCGTCTGAAATCAGGCGTTCCACCTCAGCCATCGAAGCGTCGTACCCGGCTTGGACAATATCCGAAACCGTCTCAGAGAGATTTTCATAGATTTCCGTGATGGATACCGTCGGCTCATTGCCGTCGAGGCCAAGTGCTTTATTGATGATGATTCCGGGCAGTTCCACGATCATAACAATGAGAAAAACCACCGAAAGGCACAAACAAACCAGAATCTTAAACAGGGTATGCCGCGTGGCCCATGCGGCGGAGATGATCGCACCCCAGGGACCACCGGCGGCTGTACCGGCGGCAATTTCTGCCACAGCTTTGCCGCCCTCCACACCGGCTTTTACGGTTGCCGCAGCGGCGTTGGCTGCTGCTTCCGCGCCCTTTTTCGCCGCCTGCTTTGCGGCTTGCTTTCCGGCATTTTTGGCGGCTTTTGCTGCCTGACCGGCCGCTTGACCGATGTTATCTGAACCGTCTCCCATTTGCTGCTTTTGCGGCTCTGCCATTCTTTCACCTCCGTATTCAAACTGCCAAAGGCAGGCTTATTTTCTCTTTTATAATAGGAAGACAGCCGAACCGAATGCAATGACCCGATTCGGCTGCCCGCCATTTATCGTCTCCGCCTTGGTGGCTTGACTCCAGAATCATCTCGGGATTTTGGCTCACCATAACGGGACGGTGTGCTTTTGTACCGCACGGTTTCCGTAGAAACGGTGCGGACATTATCGCCGTCATAGACCGGTTTTCCGTTCTCATAAACCGGCTTGCGTTCCACTGCAGCCTCGCCGTGTACTGCGTACCACTGGCTGCCGTGAACATCTTCATATACCTGATAGTCGCCGCGGGGAGGTGCATACTGTGCCGTATCGTAGAACATCGTGCCGGATCCGTTTTCATGCCGGACCTCAAAATGCCCATCCATACGACCGGATCCATCCACGCTTGTGACCGGCTGTTCATAGCCCGGCATAAAGCTTTGGAACTGTGCCCGATTATATCCATCTGCTGCGTCGCCGGCCTCAAAGGGAGGCGTTTCTGCGTGCTGCTGCATGGCGTACCACTCTACGCCGTTGGCCGCCTGAATTGTGGAATGCGGTGCATCCGGCTCATCGTAATATGCACTGTTGTACCATCTGCTCACGCCACCGTCCGAAGATGCCTCAATGACACCGTCTCCGACCGTTCTGAGCGTTGCACCGTCCGCGTCCGGGAATGCGGCTGCAACCTGCGCCGCCTCTGCGGAATTACCGCTGAATACGGGCGCATCGTAAAATGCTCCGGCTCCGGAACCGCTGGCCATCTGATACCACTGACTGCCGTCCGAGGCATTGACAACGGCGTGCGGGCCATCCGGCTTTTCAAACTGGGAAGTGTTGAACATCTCGACAGCCGTTTCTTTCCCGTCGGCGCCGATCGCCTTTGTGGAGATATGTCCGCCGGTGATCTGTGTATCCGAGAGATTCATGCCTTTCATATGCGGCATATAATTGCCGAGACTGCGGTTGGCAATATCGCCGCCGATAGAGCCGGACACATTCGGCATTCTGGACGCTACGGAGGAGATGGATTCTCCGGTCAGTGTGGCACCGTTACGGGCTGCCATACCGCCGAAAGCCCGACCGACAAAGCCGATTGTTCCACCGGCACCCATTCTTGTACCGCCGTCCACGACTGCATCACGGACATACGAATTGCCCTTGAAACGGTTGGCAAAGCCTGCGGCAAACCCTGTTGCCGCTGCACCTGTACCGGTTGCGGCACTGCCTCCGCGGAACACACTGCCGGCGCTTCTTGCGCCTCCGGCCACGCCGGTGATCACTCGTGCGGCCATCAGCAGTTCCATGCCCATACCAGAGCCGGTCTGGGCTACATTCAGTCCCATTGCCGCAAGATAGCTGTCAAATTTCTGTGCCGTTTTGAGGAACGCCACTGCGCAGAACAGCCACAGGAACACATTTCCGTTCCCGTTGGACAAGGCGCCGCCCGTGCCGATGTACTGGCCTACCGAGGTTGAAAAGCCACGCAGGAACCAGACATTCATCACAAGGAGCAATAGCTGCGACCCGACCATCCGGCACCACGACCGGAATACCGGCGTTGTTGCTTTGGATGCACCCATAGAAAAGGCGAGAGGTGAGGTGTAGCACAGCACGCCGACAACGATGTACCGTTCCACCGTTTCAAGCAGCAGCTTGAAATAGTTCCAGCCCAGCGCAATTTCCAGTATGGTGAGCAGCAGCAATCCGACCACCGAGATGGTGGCGATAAGACTGGTCAGCCCGTTTTGAAGGGCCTGCTCGATTCCGGCAAAGGTAAAGTTCTCCGCCGTCATCTGAATGTCCATGAGTGCCGTATACGGCGCTGTTGCGATTTTCAGTGTCAACAGGAAAATCGGCTTGGCATATCCGATCAGAAAGGCGAATAACGCACTTCTGCCAAGCAGTACCCACGGGTTTTCCGCCTCCGTTACAGGGCCTCCGAATACACGGAATAACTGCCAGACTGTGATCAGAAACAGCAGTGCCCATGCGGTGTACTGCATTACGGTAAAGGCTTTGGACACAAACGGGAAGTATTCTTCCATTGCCGTCATATCCGTGCCAAGCGCCTGAAGGAACAGCCCGGACACGGCATCCATCATGTCTGACACAACGCTGCTGATCCAGGTGACGATTCCTTCAAAAATCCAGTCAAGCATAGGTGTTCACCTCCTTTCCGCTTGACCGGGTCTTTTACGGGTTGTAGTTTCCGCCGCTGATGAGGGGCTGCAGATAGGCAACGATAAAGCCGAGAGAATTCAGAACGATCCAAGTGATCACAATTCTCTTGAGCCAACTCGTCGCTTCATCGACGGCTCGCTGATTGCGCGAGATCATGCGCACCAGCAGAGCAATAGCGGCCACGGTGACTGCCACGATGGTGCTGATCGCCACAAGCTCTCCGTAGATATCCTTCATGATCATCGAAAAACGATCCCACATATCTGCGGCAAATACCGCCTGCGTCGAGACAAGCAGTGCTGCCACAACGCCCACAAGCGACCAGTATGCGGTCTTGATCTTCCCATCGCTCAGCCGAAGCTGTCTGTTCATGCTTTTAGCCCTCCTTTCTTCGGTATTGGGCAACAAAAAACGCCGTCTCTTAAAGCTTTTCAGCTCAAGAAACGGCGTCGGTTTTGCCCGATCCCAGTTTGGGACGATATTATTTTAGCACACTCGCGTTCCCGTGTCATCGGCAATCGTGTGCCAACTTTTCGCCTTTTTATGGGCATATTCATTTCAGTCCTTCCAGAAGCGTCACCATCTCCAACCAAAAGTCCACATCCGGCGCAGCTGTTGCCCACAAACGAATGGAAAGAACGGAAATGGCCTGCTGACGATAGCGATAAAAATTCCGTGAAGACAGGTTCAACCGATACAAGACTTCCTGATGGTTGAGCACCTCCGGCGCTATGTAGGTCGTGTAGATGAGATTATACAGCCGTTCGCCGTTATCCGGCTTCTTTCGGAGCACGGTCAACGCTTCGTTGAGCCGGTCCATCAACAGGCGGGATTTCTGCATGCCCTGCATCCGGCTTTCGATCTTCTTGTTGCCCAGCGCCACCTCAACATCCACATCCTCGATCAGCTTGTCCACGCCTTCAAACGGCCGGTCAAGCTCGGCAGCGACCGTTTCAGGGAAGCATTCCAGCATCCACACCAGCGTGCGATAGTGCTGGAGGAGCATCAGCGTGTTGTGATAACAGTTTTTCGTCTTTTCCTGTCTGGCAGCACGCTTTTGTGCATCGTCGATCCGGCTGTCTCCCAAGATGCCTCGCTTTGTCAGAAGTGTGATAAAAGCGTCTGACTGCGCTTGTATTCGTTTTTCCTGCTGCTCATATTGCAGCTCATCCTGTTTGCTCATGATAAAACATCTCCTTTGCGATTTTGGTGATATCCGTCGGCCTGCACGGTCCGCGGATTTTATTCGTTTCCTGTACCTTGAGATCGAAATACCCTTTACTCCGGCAGACATACTCACAATTCTTACAGTTCCAACACGGAGAAAAATACGCGCGTATTATACTGCCTGAAAGTGCAACGCGATTTTCTTCCACATCGCCAATCGACTTTTCAACGGCATTTCTGCTGTACCATGCGACCAGCCGGTTGATATGATCGTTGTCACTGCCTACCTTGTGCGTATTAGCACCCCAAATGCGTATTTCATCAAGAATACGCAGGATTTCTGTCTGCTTAGGCAAGGAAACCTCGGTATCCATCGGATACGATTTATTGAAAACGAGGCAGCCGTAAGAGCCGGGAAGACGGTACAGAGCAAAGACATCCCCGTGCTTTTTGAAAAATCTCCATACCTTTGTCTTTTCCCAGCCCCAACGCTTGCCCAGTTTTTCCATCGTTAATATGGCGCCGTAATTGCCGTATTGAACAGCTGGTGCCATAAAAGAAAACGCATTGCCCGGTTCCTCTGATACTGTGTGGCACCAGAGATCCAGCCATGCGTCTGCTTCATCAAATATATATTGTTGATCTGTGAGTCGCTGTGTAATGCTGCGGGGGAGACAGAGAAAGCCGAAGCCATCTGTGGCATACACAGTCCCGTTCATACACTCCTCACCGGAGCATTTTACGACCCAATCCGTCAATTGATAGGTCAGCTTTTTCGTTTTGCTGTCCAGCGTATATTTCAGATATCCGAGGGCTGTCAGCTTATCCAGTATCTCTAAAGCCTGTGTGCGGCTTCTGATACCGAGAATACTTTTCAGCCCAACAATACCTCCGGACCACATTCCAGGGCTCACAGCGTTCTTATGGCCACAGTAGGAGGCGTGTCCTTTGCGAAATGCAGCTCGGGCGGCGAGCTTTGACCAGGCACCCATAATGCCTTTGCCGACCGGCAGGGTATCTCTTCGCAGCTTTACCCATTCATACTTCATCAAGCATTTCAACATCAGCGCCTCCTTCCTTGGAATAATAAAAAAGACGACCATTCCGTCGTCACATAGTATCAGTCTTCGATTCTTACGATCAGTCCGTTTAGTTTGATCAGCTTCACGCCTTTGAGATACCAGAACTCACCGAGTTCGATTCTCGTCGGGATCCACTCTCCGTCAAGCAGCACCTCCAACCGTTCTCCGCAGTGAAGGCCGCCGTAGTAATCCAGCGGCCCGAAACGAATGTCCATCCGACCGATCACATCATCATAAATCAGTACACCTTGTTTTTTCATCCTTATCCTCCTCGTGAAATGGGAAAAGCCGAATGAGTTTCAGTGCTCATTCGGCTTTTCTGTGTGACAGGTTATTAAATATGTTTTGCTCGGCTGCCTATAAATTGGCTCCTCCTTTCGGGCATATTAAAGTCGAATTATGCCCGGGCCTCGAATCTAATTCTTGGACAAAATCAGCAAAACCCCGGTGTTTATGCGGCATAATCCTCTTTGTGTTATTATACCGCAATCATCGATCCGGCGCACGATTCCGGTTGCCTTCATATTCTGAAAACTCCTTTGCTCTGTTTTGCGTTTCGGCAACCCTATTTTCTGCAAATTCCGGTAATCTATGCAGGCCGTGCCGCGCAAGGGTGCATACGCGCCATTTTCTGCCGCCTTGTACGCGCAGCAGACTGCAGCCGCTTTGTCAAAAAGCATTACTTTTTGACAGTCTCAAAAAAGCCCGGCCGGTTTCCCGGTCGGGCTCTGGGACATATGGGTCTGACGGCTCAGAACTGGATCTCCTTGCCGGCCTTGCGCCACTGCTTGAACTCCGCGACGGCGGTGAACAGCGCATCGGACGAGGAGTTGATGGCAGTTTCGAGCGAGTCCTGAATGACGCCGATGATGAAACCGACGCCGACGACCTGCATGGCGACATCGTTGGAGATGCCGAACAGGGAGCAGGCCATGGGGATGAGCAGCAGCGAGCCGCCCGCAACGCCGGACGCGCCGCACGCGCCGAGCGCCGCCATGACCGACAGGATGATCGCGACAGGCAGCTGCACGGTGATGCCGAGCGTGTGCACCGCGGCGAGCGCCATGATCGTGATCGTGACGGCGGCGCCGGCCATGTTGATGGTCGCGCCGAGCGGGATGGACACGGAGTAGAACTCCTTATCCAGACCGAGGCTCTCGCACAGGGACATGTTCACGGGGATGTTCGCGGCGGACGAGCGCGTGAAGAAAGCGGTCACGCCGCTCTCCTTGAGGCATTTGAACACCAGCGGATAGGGGTTCTTGCGCATGGCGACAAAGGCCATGACAGGGTTGACGATGAGCGCCGAGAACAGCATGCAGCCCACGAGCAGGAGCAGCAGCTTGCCGTACTCGGTGAAGATGGCCAGACCGCTCGTGGACACGGCCGTGAACACGAGGCCAAGGATGCCGAAGGGGGCGAGATTGATCACGAAGCGCACTGCCTTCGTGACGGCCTCGGAGGCGTCGGCGAGGAAGCGCTTGGTCGAATCCGCAGCGCCCTTGAACGCGAAGCCGAGCACGATGGCCCAGAACAGGATGCCGAGGAAGTTGCCGCTGACGATCGAGCCGATGGGGTTGGAGACGATGTTGGTCAGCAGGTTCGTAAAGATCTCCGCGAAGCTCTCGGGCGCGCTGTCGGAGACGGCCTCGGTCAGCGTGATGGTCACGGGGAAGAGGTAGCTTGCCACCACGGCGATGACGGCCGCGAGAAACGTGGACACGAGGTAGAGCACGATGACGGTGCCGAACTGCTTGCCCATTTTCTCCTTGGACTGGGCGAGCGCGCTGATGATGAGCACAAACACGAGCAGCGGGGCGATCGCCTTGAGCGCGCCGACGAACAGTTTGCCGAGGATACCGATGCCGGGAGCAGTCACGGCGGCGTTGGGGATCAGCAGGGCGAGCGCCGTGCCGATGACCATGCCGATGACGATGCGCAGCACGAGGCTGACGCTGTTGTAGGCTTTGACGAGTTTCATTTCTTTCTTCTTCTCTTTCCTTTTGCTGTTTTTGCGAGCGAGTCGCTTTAGCAGTTTAACAAACAGCCGCAGCAATGTCAAGCAAAGGGTGCACATGCAGGAGATGACAAATCCTCAAAATATGGTTTTCCGGTCGGATGCGCGGTGCGCTACAGCTAAGTGTTTTGCATAATTTAAGCTCTGCGATTTTAAGGACGCATTTCCAAACGCAAGGGTTGTAAAAATTTATCAGATGATATTATAATGCAGAATTGACACAACCCTATTCCATGTTAACTCTTTTAATCATTGCAGTAGCACCTAGGACAGCGGAGCTGTTCCGGCTCCATGTTGCTAACTTTTTCAGATTTTCTATTTTCCTCAGCGGGTGATCCTTTGGTACAAGCGGATCTATATCCACCATTACCACGTCTCGTCGGTTATCACAAAGCCGCTCCTCGCTAAAGAGCGGCCGCACAGATCTCCGGGCAAAATCCGCCGCGGCGGCGTCAGCGCTCGGACAGCGTAAAAAGCGGCCGCTCGCCCCCGAGCGCGTGCGAAAGGTGCTGCGCCAGCGCCTGACGGACGCGGACATAGTTGGCGCGGCTGAGCGGGACGGTCACGCCGCTGCGCAGCACAACACACGTGCGCCGCAGCTCCTTGACATAGCTGAGATTGACCAGAAAACTGCAGTGCGTCTGCACAAACTCCGCGGGATCGAGCCGCCCATAGATCTCGTTGAGCTTTTCCGAGCACGTCACGGTGCGCGTCGTCATGACGATCTTCGTCTGGCGCTGCGCATGCTCGCAGTACAGGATCTCGCGCATGGACAGCACATGGCGCGTCGCGCGCGAGCCCACGATCAGACAGGGCCCAAGCTCCCCGCCGCACGGACGCAGCACAAAGCGCAGGGCGGCGCTCAGGCGCGTCTCCATCTCGAGCTTGCAGACAAAGTAATCCGGGTCACACTCGAACACATCCAGCGCTGCCAGCGGATCTGCCGACAGGAGGATCAGCTTCGTCTGCGGGCTCGTGAGGCGCAGGTCCCGGAAAAAGCGCAAATACTGCTCCCGCGTCTGCCGGTCGGAAATATCCGCCAGCACAACGTCGTAGTACGCACATCCGCCGTCGGACGTCATCGACTCCGGCGCGTAGAATTCATCCACACACGCGCGCACCCCATTGGCGTCCAGCTCCCGGCAGAGGATCTCTCTCGCCGTGTGCCGCCAGATCGTGCTGGGGTCCACGATACATATGTTCAATACTTCGGCCACTTGTGATCTCTCTCCCTCTCGCGGAGCAGCGCGCCGCGCGCTCCGTTCCTTCATGGGAGAAATATAGCATTTTGGCCGCGAATTTACATGCGCTCTGCACAATCGGCATATTTCCGCGCAGAAATAACACGTTTTTGCGCGCCAAAACAAAAGGCTCCGGCCGAAGCCGGAGCCCCTCGTATGTCAAAGGTCAAAATGCCTCGCAGCCTTTCGCCAATGGCGCGGTGAAAGAAAGTCCGATCATTTTCTTCGGCGACATGTGCGGCGAAGAAAATACTTCTCAGGCTGCAAGCGTGGAATTTGTGCGCCGACGGCGCACAAATTATGCGCGCAGCAGACTGCAGCCTTTTTGTCGGGAAATCACAAGCGATTTCCCGACAAATGAAAAAGGCTCCGGCCGAAGCCGGAGTCCTTTTCGGATCCATATCTGCAATTACACGTGCGCGGGTACGGCAGGTACACCCGCAGCGGCCGCACGGAGCAGGAGCGTGACGGTGTAGGTATCGTTTTCGCACGTGTGCCGGAAACTGCCGTCGTACTTCTCAGCGAGACCGCTGAGCACGCGAAAGCCCACCCCGCGCTCCAGCTCCGGGATGCGCCGGGGCTTCTTGCCCTGCGGCTGCCGGGTGTGGACGGGGTTCGACTCCTGAATGACGAGATAACCCTTGTCCATGTGCGCGCGCAGCGTGATCGCCGCGTCCGGAATGCCGCTGCAAGCCTCGAGCGCGTTATCAAGCAGGTTGCCGAAGGCGACGATGAGGTCGGTGTTCGACACCGGCAGCTCCACCGGCAGCGACACATCCGCCCGCACCGGGACGCCGCGCAGCCCGGCCTCCTGCGTGCGCGTATACAAAAACGCGTCCACGACCGGGTTGCGGCAGGCGCCGAGGCGGGAGCTGTACGTCTGCGCCGGCAGCAGCTGCTCGGAATACTCCGAGGCGGCCTGCAGGTTGCCCGCCTCCAAGAGCGCGTGGATGGTGTTCAGATGGTGGGCGATGTCGTGGCGCATGGCGCGGATCTGCTCGTACTGCGCGGTGAGGTCGCGGTAGTGCGCAAGCTGCGCGTCAAGCTGCGACTCCAGCAGCGCATTTTCCACCTCGAGCTGCACGCGCTGCTCGGTGCGCACCATGGTGCGGTAGAGCAGGATATCGGACACCAGAAACAGCACCGACATGGTCAGCTGCATGGGGATGTACTCATACCGCGGCGGCGTGAACATGAGCGTCACGAGCGACGCCTCACAGACCATCTGCGTGATCGGAAACGCGGAAAAGACCAGCAGCTGCCGGCCGGAGAGGTTGTTTTTCGAGCGCGTGAAGATGAAGCTGATGAGCATCAGCCCGAGCCCCAGCACCGGCAGAAACGTCACGCCGTAGATGAGCGCGCGCGGGTCTGCCCAGACGGAGATGTCGTCATTTGACTGCAGGTCGATCATCAGCGGCGTGAACATCATCTCCATGAGCAGCGAGCCCGCAAGCTCCGCCGCGACCGCGAGCAGCTTTCGCCCCGGCCTGCCGCGAAAGAGCAAAAACGCCATCGCCAGCGAGCACACCGGGAACATCAGAGCGCGCAGC
>ENA-UAZD01000123-UAZD01000123.1-human-gut-metagenome-genome-assembly--contig:-NODE-123-length-39643-cov-8.273618_pt1 | contig 39643 bp, 36 predicted proteins | sample MGYA00244112_ERZ654658 | MGnify/ENA primary metagenome ERZ654658 (study PRJEB26926, sample SAMN06164608) | human gut metagenome | biome: ENVO:00009003; feature: ENVO:2100002; material: ENVO:00002003... | reverse complement strand
TCAAAACTATCGAAAACGCCATCAAGAACGCTCTGCAACTCACTCAAATCTGCAATGCAATATCCGCCGTCATTGAAAGTAGACGTTCCGGATGCCTTGTCAATGTCACTGGATATCCTCATGATAGTATTAATATCCAGCACTTTAGATTCGATTAATGATATGAGCATGTCTGCTGCACTCCTGGTCTCGAAATCATATCCGTCGTAACTCTCACATTCATATACGCAATCATTTGAGTAATGCTTTCCTACAAAAAGGATTACCTCGGACGCTATTGACGCCGCTGCGTCGAATTCTCCTTCCTGATCATAATACCTGGCCTTTTCCATCATTCGCCCCAATTGTTCGGCTATCTGGTGCCAGTTTAGCGATGGCCCCCATCTGTGTCCGCTCTCATCAACGGCAAAGATGATATTCCTGACCTCAGCCCTAAGTGAGTCCGGGTCAATGCTATCAGGAAGAAAGTGCCGGATTAAGGCCTCGCTTAAATCTTGATTCTTATATGCGTAGTCCTTCATGAAAGAAAAGACTTCGTCACTATTGTTCAGGTTGAAAACCTGGTCGAGTTTCGCTTTACTCATTTTGTTTAATGTTTCAGAGTGCGTGAATATTTTTGGGTAAGATACGAAATTTAATCATCCCTGTAAAATCCACTTCGGCAGAGTCAAAAAGGGCATAGTTATTTTTAGCGGAATCATCAAAATATTTGGAGATTCCGCTAAAAATAACTGCATTCGAGCAACAAACTAAATGAATTTGAGCAGCTTTCCCATAGTGTCTATGCACTTGCGTTTTTGCTCTAGATTAGGGTGTACATAGAGATTGAGGGTGGTGCTGATATTGGAGTGGCCGAGGAGGACGCTGACGGTCTTGTAATCGCATTTGCTCTCGATGCATCGGGTGGCGAAGCTGTGCCGGAGGCCGTGGAAACGCATTTTGGGAAGGCCCAGCTGCCCCTGGAGTTTGTTGAAGTAGCAACGGTATGTACGTGGCTCCGTTGGCGTAGCTGCGTTGGTCAAGACATAGAAATCACCACGAACTATCTTCTTCAGAGGACGGACCAGGGCCAGCAGGTCCCGCGTCATTGGAACCTCCCGGATGGAGTTTTTGGTTTTGGGCTTGTCCACGATGAGTTCGGTGTACTTCTCTTCCCCGTCCACCAGGTATATGCGTTGAATGGTCTTGTTTACTCGGATTACGCCTGATGCGACATCCACATCATCCCACTGCAGGGCGCATACTTCACCGATGCGAAGACCGGCGTTGAGACAGATAAAGATTCCTAGGTTAAGGAAGGTGAAATGCTCTTTGACATAGGTCATCAGCTGGCGCTGGTTGGCCAACGTTAGGACTTCGATGTCATTCTTCTCACGCTCCGTTGGAAAGATGACATCAATCTGGTGAGCGGGCAACAAGCCGTATTTGGTCCCATAACGGAGAATCATCTTGAGCACCACCAGAATGTCCCTGACGGTCTTCTGGCTGAGGCCTGAGGCCAGTTTACGGTTCACCAGATTCTGCACGTCCTCTTCCTGGACATCTTCCCTCTTTCCCAGTTCCGGCAGCAGATGGCTCTGAATGAGCAGGCAGTAAGCCGCATAGGTTGATTTCTTGACATACTGTTTCTTGTCTGCCTTCCAAAGCGCGGCGACTGCGCTGAATGTTGTGTTTTGTTCCATAATATAATTGGGTTAAAAACACAAAGTTCCGGTTATCGCCCGATACCTCCCTAATGTCCCGAATTTGAGATTCCCTGGGTTTGAGGGAGAGTGGGAGCTAAAAAAACTCTCTGCATACTTATATGAGAATAAAGAAAGGAACAGAAACGGCGAATTTAACAAATCTGACGTGCTATCTGTTTCTGGAGATTGTGGGATAGTGAATCAGATTGAGCTCCTTGGCCGGTCATTTGCTGGCAAGAGTGTTGCTGATTATCATGTCGTAAGGACGGATGACATAGTTTATACCAAGTCTCCATTGAAAGAATATCCATACGGCATTGTCAAGTACAATAACGGGCAAGACGGGATAGTCTCGACACTGTATGCAGTTTATCATCACAAGGATGATGTTGATGGACAATTTGTTGAGTATTACTTTACCAACCCTCAACGGACGAATAGATATTTTAAACCCATAGTCCGAATTGGTGCTAAACACGATATGAAGATTGGAAACGAGGAGGTCCTTGACAGCTTTGTCGTTTTCCCAGGCCTGGAAGAGCAGAGGAAGATTACAGAAATGCTTTCACTTCTTGATCTGCGCATTGCTATCCAAAACAAGGTGATTGAGAAATATGAATCCCTTATTAAGGCACTTCGTCACCATCTCTTTTCTACTTTAACGCGAGTTCGACGAATTACAACTAAAAGAGTGACAATTGAATAATTCCATTCTCATACGGCGAGACGCGTTCCACATCAATCATCGGCTTTTTCGGGAAGAACGAGTAGGCTGCCAGGCCTGCCATCAGGTTGACCGTAAAGCCAACGACGGACCGGTGTCTGGAGTGCTCAATCTGAGCCATGTTTTTCAGTTCGTCGTTGATGGTCTCAATGTGCGCTCTCTTCCGGAGGAGAATGCGGTCTCCAATGGTCATGATTTGTCCCTTCATGTTACTCTTCAGCTTTGTAATCAATTGAATACCATCAATAAAAAGCCTGGAAAAGAGTTATCCCTTGTCTCCGACAAGTCTACCGAAGATCCGCTCAATGAAGGACTTGTTCCGGAGCGGCTCCCTGTCATCCACATTGCCAGGCGTGACCATGAAGCTCAGGAGATCTCCCTTTTCGTTGCAAATGAGGTGCAGTTTGAAGCCATAGAACCATCCCATCGAGCACTGGCCCCGCTGGGCAAGTCCCTTGAAAACCTTGTGGAGATGGATGCGTTGGTTCTTGCAGACGCGCAAAGCCGTACTATCGACAAAACTGATCCCCGTGCAGCCGCCCAGGCAGCACTTCTTGACGAACAGGATGGAAGGTACAGCAACCTTTCGCTCCAGTTCAACGAAGCGGTTATAGGAGACGGTGTGAGGAAACAGGTCGGTCATATTCTTGTAAACTTCATTCAAGTAAAAGTGTTTCAAACATTTATAGCCCATCAGATGAAACAGTATCATGATGGTTATCACCTCGGCATCGGACAGCGTGCTGTCACGGTGGTACTTCCTTTTAGACTTGTCCCGCTTGGGAGCGAGTCCGTTAATCTTGATAAATCTGTCATAAATGTGGCAGAAGTCATCCGCCATACAGAAAATTTCCGTAATTTTGTCTCTGGCGATCGTCATAGCGAAAGTGTTTGTAATAGTTTATTTGCTCTAACTAATTTACAAAAACTTTCGCTATTTTTCTAATAATCAATTAGTTAATTTTCATCGAACTCACGTTAAGGTAGATTTTTATTCTACCATATACCCTCAAAGGCCTGTAGGGCATATAAAAAATGACGCTAAGAGAAGAAAATCTGCTTAGCGCCATTAGTAAATTGTTGATATTCAGCACATTAATACCTTAATACTCTTCCTCGTTGAAGAAATTAATTCACATTAATTTTCAATTAGTTATCTAAATAAAGTTACCGTTTAGCCAAACAAACGGCACCGTCTGAGGCGGGCTAGTGCCATTGACAAGTAATCGGACAAACAATTTACATTCTTAACCATGTGTCTATATCCTTATAAATAGACCTTTGCTATTTTACATTTTACTAAGTAATCATCTATCTCCATCTACCGTATTTCTTATAATACTCTTCTCCTTCATTATAGGTTTGTTCGAAAACCGTATATTTACCTTCAAATAGCCCTTGCTTTAATGGCTCCCACTGATCTTTCCGCTCCTTTGCTGCATTGTAAAACAAAGTATAAAAATTATCTTGCATCCTAAAGAATTCGACACGTTTAAGCACAAAAAGCCCTGTTGTAAAGTCATTCTGATGCATTAATCCGCATTGATAATGATGATATAATAGGGAAAAAAAGTGCTCCCAAGCACAATAAATGCACCTAAAATCTTCCATATCAATTGTATATTCTTTGAATAAAGGATATAATTTCCTCCACAACAGTTCGCTAAATGGATAAATCCATGTAGAACCCATATAGATATTCAAGACATCTGCTCTCCAATGACAAGTGCCAGCTAAAAATGCTAAACTGAAACCATAGCTAGGGCTAAACACATTACCTGCTGGCACTTTTGTTTTAAATATCACATTCAGTAGCTGAAAATAGCTAAATTTTATACAAGCAACACCGATGGTGTATAATAAGAATGTTGCTGCAAGCAAATGTAGATAATTTGTGCCTTCTGTTGTTATTTCTCCGTTAACAAATGGCTTCATACATAATTTTAACACTGCATCAACAAATAATTGCTGCTGCTTCAAATCTCCATATCTCACCACAATTATAGACGCTGCCATCAGTTTCTCTACTGCTTTGAAATGTATTTCTTGGTATTGAGAAAACAACTCTGGCGTAATGGAGAAATGATAATTAGAGTTTACTTGTATAGTTTCATAGGCACGTTTTGTTTCTCCTTCTATGAGTTCTGTATAAGCTATTTCACTGTGTGGTGTTGATAATAATCGCTTTACTTCTTCAACAAATTGGTCACAAGAAAGTTCTTTAAGAGACTTTTGAGATGGAATGATTGTAGAAGCCAGAGTAAATTCTGGTTTAGGCCCTAAAGCAGGAGCTGCATTCAAAGGATTATTCCATAATTCAGCAGCTAAAATATATAAGTTCGTTTCATATTGAGCATCTTCCCTCATATCATATCCAGTTCGAGTTTCAATTAAAGACCTAAAAGAAGTATCAAATTTCCCTATACGTAAAACTGGAATAAACTTGCTAGAACCCATCTTGTGATATAGTTCTGCAGAAATCAATTGATCCTCGTACTTTGCCCCACCGTCATATTTTTCGGATTTTTCCTTGTAAGCTGGTGTACCTATTAGAATAACCCTATCGGCAATCTCTATCCCTTTGTTCATAAATTGAATCAAGTCATAGCCTCCTCTATTATATTGGTCAAGTAAAGTATTAACAGCATACTTTGTTCGTAAATCGTCAGAAAGTTTACGAACCCAAGATTTATGATCTTCGCTGTCCCAAGAATAGCTAATAAAAACAACGGGATGATCTTTCACCAAATCATCGAACTGTGAAGGTATGTCGGAAAAATTACTCATGATTTAATACATCATTTGCTCTTATGTAATATAAACGCAAATCTACATGGCTTTTCATGTATACTGCTAGTGCGTGCAAAAATAGAATTTATTTTTGATGTAAAACGCAAAACATTAAAATAATAAAGGAAATATTTTTCATTATATCCTCAGAATATTTGAACTATTATTATCTTTGTTCACGTACAGATAAAATTATAACGCATGGGGAAAGATATGAATCGCTTGAAAGTGGTGTTGGCGGAAACGAAACGCACCAACAGATGGCTAGCAGAACAATTGGGAAAAGATCAAGCTACGGTTTCCAAATGGTGTACTAACACCAGCCAACCGAGCCTTGAAACACTATTCCAAATAGCAGAATGTTTAGGTGTTAAAGTTCAAGATTTGATAAGTAAAGATTATGAGTAAAATACAAAACATAGATAGCCATATCATAGCAGATGTCGCAGAACGTATCGAGCGATTGATTACGGATGCACGAGCAAATGTTGCACGAGCAGTCAATATTACCGAAGTCATCACTAAATATGAAATAGGACGCACTATTGTAAATGTCATACAGGGCGGGGAAGAACGTGCAACATACGGTAAGCAACTATTAAAAGGTGTCTCAAAAATACTAACCGAGCGATTGGGTGATGGTTGGTCTGTAGAGACATTAAAAAGATGCCGCAAATTTTTTACAATATTCTCTACAAAAGAAATTGGCACAACAGTGATGACCCAATTTTCGGACAGCAATTTGGTCAACGGTGTTGACCAAATTCAAAAAATTACCGAAAGGCCCATAAAATCAACTGAGAAATATTCGTTTACGCTCTCATGGTCTCACTATTTGGTGCTTATGCGCATTGAATCCGATGAGGAACGCAGATTTTATGAAATCGAGGCTCAAAAGCAGAATTGGAGTGTGAGGCAACTGCAACGGCAGTATAATTCAAGTTTATATGAACGATTGGCTATTAGCAAAGACAAAGACTCGATTATGCGTCTGGCTCAAGAGGGACAAACTGTCAATAAGCCTGACGACATCATAAAAAATCCGCTGACATTGGAGTTCTTGGGGCTTAAACCAGATGCATCATACTCTGAAACCAAGCTGGAAAATGCCATAATTGACAAGATGCAGCATTTTTTATTGGAGTTGGGTAAAGGTTTCTTGTTTGAAGCACGCCAGAAACGATTTACTTTCGATGAAGAAAATTTCTATGTTGACTTGGTTTTTTATAACCGACTTCTACAATGCTATGTACTTATTGACTTAAAAGTTGACAAGTTAGCTCATCAGGATTTAGGACAAATGCAGATGTACGTCAACTATTATGACCGATATGTAAAACAGGATTTTGAAAAACCGACAATCGGGATTCTGCTTTGCAAAGAAAAGAAAGACGCACTGGTAGAACTTACTTTACCTAAAGATTCCAATATCTATGCTCAGCAATATGCCTTATATCTTCCTGATAAAAAGTTATTGCAGGCCAAACTAAGAGAATGGTTGGAAGAGCAGGAGGAATAAAATCACAGCTTACTTGAAATATAGAATTTACTGAAAACAAATATTATGTCCGAACTTACGATAGTAAAATCATTGAATAAAGCATACCGTCAGGTAAGCATTGATAAACAGTCTTTTGATACATTCAAGCAGCAACTTGGGATGTTGTATGAACAGATTGTCACGATCGATACCGAGGAAAAACTTAAAGGAGATTTAATGGATTTTCTCAAACTTACTTTCTATGGGCAAAACTACAAGGTATCTCCCAATGGCCGTATTGATTGTGCTATCCATCTCGGAAATAGTATTGAGACTCCTGTAGGCGTAATATTCGAAGTAAAGATGCCAACCAATGCCTCTGAAATGATTACCAAAGACAATCTGAATAAAAAGGCATTGCAAGAGTTGTTGCTCTATTATCTTCGTGAACGTATCGAAAAGAACAACATTCAACTAAAGCAGCTTGTAGTTACGAATATCTACGAGTTCTTTATATTCGATGCCCAAGAGTTTGAGCGAGTATTTTACTCCAACAAAAAGCTATTGAAACGATTTGCAGAGTTCAAAGACGGTGCTTTGACCTCTGATAAAACCGAATTTTTCTATAAAGATATTGCAGCAGAGGCTATCGAATCCGTCAAAGATATCCTATCCTATACATGGTTTGATATTCGAAAGTATAAAACTTTCTTAAACAAAGGGATGGATAAACGCCTTATTGAGTTGTACAAGGTTTTTAGCCCAGAACACTTATTAAAAAAGCGTTTCCAAAACGACAGTAATTCCCTCAACACAAAATTTTACAGTGAATTGCTTTATATCATAGGTTTGGAAGAGGTTGAAGAGAAAAATAGCCATAAACGAATTATTACTCGCAGGAATAGCGCAAATCGAAATTCTGCTTCCATACTTGAAAACACGATTACGGTTCTTGATAGTGAAGATTGGTTAGATAGCATACAGGATCGATCTTCTTTGGGGAAAGACAGGGAGGAGCAAATGTTTAATGTAGCATTGGCTTTAGCCATAGGTTGGATAAATCGGATTCTATTTCTCAAATTATTGGAGGCTCAACTTGTAAAATATCACAAAGGAGATACTTCGTATGCCTTTTTACGTTCTCAGTTTATCCCTGATTATGATGAACTGAACAAGCTGTTTTTTCAGGTATTGGCAAAGCGTCCAGATGATCGGTCAGACATCATAAATGGCAAATTCGGCAAGATACCCTACTTGAACAGCTCTTTGTTCGAGGTCAGCGCATTGGAACGCAAGACCATCCGAATCAGTAGTCTTGACAATAGCGAACTGCCTATTTATAGTGGAACTGTACTGAAAGACGGCAAAAAACCTCGTTATAAACAACTGCCAACCCTCAGATATTTGTTGGAGTTTCTTGATGCTTACGATTTTGCCAGTGAAGGTGCTGGAGAAGTTCAGGAAACAGCAAAAACACTTATCAATGCATCCGTACTGGGTCTTATTTTCGAAAAAATCAACGGTCATAAGGACGGCTCTGTATTTACACCTGGAGCTGTAACGATGTATATGAGTCGGGAGGCTATTCAGGCAACGGTTGTGCGGAAGTTCAACGAAAAAATGGGTTGGAACTGTTCCGATTATGAAGCCTTGAAAGATAAAGATATAGAAGATTACCACCTGGCCAATGCCATTGTAAACTCTATTCGCATTTGTGACCCGGCTGTCGGTTCCGGACATTTCCTTGTATCTGTTCTTAATGAAATTATCCGTACCAAATACGACCTCGGTATTCTTTTGGATTGTAACGATAAACGTATTAAGAAACAGGATTGGAGTATAGAAATTGCTAACGATGAGCTAATTGTATCCGATGCAGACGGAGAACCGTTCGTTTATATTCCCGGCAATAGTGAGAGCCAGCGTATACAAGAGGCACTTTTCAACGAAAAACGCAGAATCATAGAGAATTGTTTGTTCGGAGTCGATCTTAACCCTAACGCAGTTAATATATGCCGTCTCCGTCTTTGGATTGAGCTGTTGAAAAATGCTTATTATACAAAAGATAGTGGATATACGGATTTAGAGACTTTACCGAATATTGATATAAACATTAAGGTTGGCAATTCGCTTATACATCGTTTTGACCTCAAGCAGGACATATCGGAGATACTTAAAAAGACAGGAATTTCCATAAGCCAATACAAAGATGCCGTAACCCGATACAAGAACGCCCACAGCAAGGACGAGAAGCGAGAACTGGAGGATATGATTTCAACGATCAAGTCCACTTTGCGAACACAAATAAGTCTGTACGATCCGAAAATTTTGAGGAAAATACAGTTGGAAAAGGAATTAAATAATTTGCTTGCTCCTCAACTGTTCGAGAGTTCAAAAAAGGGAAAAGCTCAACGTGAGAAACAGACAAAAGCGTTGAAAACCAGAATTAATAAACTGAATGATGAAATAGAAGGGATTCGCAACAATAAGATGTTTGTCGGTGCTTTTGAATGGCGCATAGAGTTTCCTGAGATTTTGGATAACACAGGATGCTTTATCGGATTCGACTGCATTATCGGTAATCCACCCTACATTCAATTGCAGAAAATGGGCACAGATGCGGATGCTCTTCAAAAAATGGGGTACAAGACCTATGAACGGACTGGGGATATTTATTGCCTATTTTATGAAATGGGAATGGAACTATTAAAGCCAAATGCAATGCTATCATTCATAACATCAAATAAATGGATGAAAGCAGGTTATGGACAATCTTTGCGCAATCACATATCATCTAATTATGACCCTATACAACTGATTGATTTTGCCAATAACAAAATATTTGACTCCGCAACCGTTCTCGTTAATATCCTTTCAATTATAAAAAGAGGAAATTTAGGGAAAACCAAAGCATGTTCGATTGAAGACAATTTTGACATAACAAAATTGAGCGATATTGCGAGGACGAGATATTAAAAAATACGGTTATGAATTTGCAGACCAGTACATTATTGCAACATTTCCTTCTCGGAAATATAATATAGATGAATATCAGTCTCTTAAATCATATTTTTTAAGTTTTGGTATTAAAAAATTGGAACAAACAGGTAAGGAGTATATTATTAATGGAGAAATTGTAAAAGCGAGAAAGAAAACAAACAACAAATGGTTTGAGACGCAAGATAGCATCAGTTATTGGGACGAATTTTCGAAGCCAAAAATTGTATGGGGAAATCTTAACACATTTGGGAGTTATGCTATTGCTCCTGAAAATATGTTCATCAATGCCCCTGCATGTATGATTGTACCTGGCAATACCTATTTATTGGCCGTGCTTAATTCTAAAATAGCAGATTATTATCTTCGCACTCTTGGAGTTGTGCGTAATGGTGGATTTTTTGAATACAAACCGATGTTTGTAGAACAAATTCCTATACCCAAAATCACAACAGAAAAAGCAAAACAAATAGACAATATATTCTCTTCATCATTATCGATGGAAGAAAAAGATGTTAAAATAGAAGAGATTATAGAGGGTATATACGGACTCTCACGAGAAGAAATTACTTTTATCCATAATCTATAAACCCTATATACATCTGCTCTTCTATTGATAAATGATACAAGTCAAAAATGAACTTGTCAATTCTTTTTGCTTTATTTACAGAATATTCCATTTGAATATCCTGCACGAGTTTGTTGATCATACATTCATCTGTATCATTAATTTTTAATATAGATATTTCATCCATGAAAATTTTACTTAATTCTCTTGTCTTTCCTTGCAATTCAGGGAGTCTATCTGCAAAACAGAATTTAAAAAGAGAAGAATTGAAAAAAGCCGTCAGATATTCAAGGTGAGTTCCTGTGATAATGAAACACTTTTGATTTGTCATCACTCCACTTCTATCATAAACAAACGGCAAGAATTTTGTCATATTAGGGTATATGATTTTTGGCTTCGAAAATTCGTCCAAATATGCGCAGTTACGTAGATTGTATGCAGTATCTCCTTGATCTGCTCGTGGCTCTATCTTATCCCAGTATTTATCAAGGTGTTGTTTTATTGCAGGGTAGTCTTCGATATGAATACGTTCAAGGTCACCTTTAATCCCGTTATGGGTATTTATTATCCATAAATTAGCCCATTCATACCCATATCTACATACATCCCTGCCACGAAGAATCGGTCGTATAATTTCCGCAGTTTTTTGTCTCTCCTCTTCCGTAATGCAGTTATTCAAAATCTCGTTGCGTTTGACGGAATCGACAATGAATGCATCATTACACCCTGTTTTAATACCATAGTTGATCTGGACATCCCAATCTTTCAATGGTGTGCCTACAGCCTCTATTTTTGCTTTGATAGATTTTTCGATATCTGATAAAATACTCCAAGAACCAGATGATGCAAAAATGGAATTGACTATATGTGTCTCAACATAATCGCTCCTATTCTTTCAGAAATGAATGGATGTACCGTCCCAGGGTGTTCCGATCCACTTTGCAGATCTTCGCAATCTTCCGCTGCGAAACCCCCGCCCTGAGCAGTTCTACGATGAGTGTCCGCTTGGGATAGAGCTTGTACTTATCCTCAGCGGTCTTTCGTCCGACAGGCCGGCCGAGGATCACGCCCTCGGCTTTTTTCCTCGCTAATGCCTCTTTGGTCCGCTGGCTGATAAGGTTGCGTTCAATCTCCGCCGAAAGTCCAAATGCAAAGGCAAGGACCTTACTTTGGATGTCCTCTCCAAGCCTGTAGTTGTCCTTGATGGTCCACACTCGACATTCTTTGGTCATGCATATATTGAGGATTTCCATAATCATAAACAAATTGCGACCCAATCGGGAAAGTTCAGCGCAAATAATCAGATCATCTTTTTTTACCCGATTAAGGAGTTTCCCAAGTTCCCGTTTACTGTAATTCTTCGTCCCGCTGATGGTCTCCTCAATCCACCCGTCTATAGTCATAGACTCCTTGGCGCAGAAGTTATTGATTTCAAACCTCTGATTCTCAACAGTCTGTTTGTCACTGCTGACTCTGATGTAACCGTAAATCATACTCGTTTCGTTTTTATTGTGCTTATTAACTGAAAGATGGCTATCTTTGCATATCATAAAATAGCCAATGTCTTCAATTTCGCCTCATACGGTTGCCGAGTTGCTTTACTGGTCATACGCAAATCTTGCGATGGCCCACAACGGCATCGAGCGTGGGCTTCCCACCTACGACAAAACATCCTTCACCATCAGGATGCGCCTTTACAAAGGGCTGCTCTCCGGAAAGATGCAGGTGAGTACCCTTTTCATGGATGAACGTTGGAAAATGGAAAACGGCGCCCGCTGTGTTTACTGCGGTGCCACCGAGAACTTATCTGTGGATCATCTATTTCCAAGAATCAAAGGAGGTACCGACATAGTGGAGAATCTCGTTTGTAGCTGCAAATCGTGCAATAGCTCGAAGGGGAAGAAGGATCTGATGGTCTGGTATCGTGAGCGGGGCCAGTTCCCATCAGTCATGGTGTTGCGTCGCTATCTGAAGCTCGCTCTCCAGCAGTGCCAGGATCTTGGCATCATGGATGAGCCCTGGCTGGAAGTGGACGATACCTCTCTTCCTTTCAAGTTATCAGAAATCCCGACGAACTATCCCATGTGTTCTGAAATGTCTTTGATATAGACTCGATATGGTCGGCAAGTACCACGTCATAACCCTCTGCGGAAGTACGCGTTTCAAGGAGCAGTTCCTTGAGGCACAGAAACGCCTTACCCTTGAAGGCAACATCGTCATTAGTGTGGGACTGTTCGGCCACAGTGGTGACGAAGAAGTCTGGACGCCCGGAACCAAGGAAATGCTGGACAACATGCACAAACGCAAGATAGACATGGCCGATGCCATCTACGTTATCAACCCCGGTGGCTACATCGGCGAGAGTACTCGCTCGGAGATTGAATACGCCAAAGCAAACGGCAAAAAGGTGTTATACTTGGAAAACAAATGAAAAACGACTCTCTTGAATCCCGGATAGCCCTGATGAGCGCGGCATATAACCGCCTCCGTCGCGTCGCGAACATCCTTACCGAAAAGGCTGAAGAACTGGAGGTAATTGCCGGAGACGTGGACCTCCTTAAAGACTACGTCGTGTCCCGGCAGTGGCTTGATGACTTCGAGTCCGACGAGAGAGGCGAAATCGGCCCTGGAGTGGACCGCAGCGTCCTTTCGGAAGACGGCCTGTACAATCTTATGGCCGACCTCGACGACCTTATGCACACTTTCGAAAGGCTACAGGAGCGTTTCGCCGCCGATCCGAAGCTGGATAAGTTGTCGCAAGAATGAACGTAAAGAATAGAAGAATTTACAACTACTCGGAAACCACGCTTGTTACCACCGACCCTACAGCAGCTTTCTCAAATCTTCGATGTCCGGGAGCGCGTTCAGCATTTTTCCGACATGTCAGCCATCGTCTCGTAAGTGGCTACGCCCATCGGCTTGTTGTAGTCTTGGATTACATATTTGATGTATGAACGGTTTGCATCACGGCAAAGGATGATACCGATGGAAGGATTCTCGTGGGGCTTTCGCATCGTGTCGTTCAATAGGCGCAGATACGTGTTCAGCTGACCCCCACAGGCTCGCTGAAGAATATCCGTGAGTGAGCCCCATTTCCGGAATGCGATCGTTCTATATAAATTGGAATATTCCAGTCGTTACATACGCCGGCATAAGACAACACATCATCTTTATATCCATGCTGGCAGTTCTTGTCATCGAAATCCGCGCAGAGAAGGAAGCAGGTGTTGTCCTACATTATCAGGAATAAGCCTATGATGTCAGTTTCTTTTGCTCCATTATGCAGATGGCGTCTGATGATAGCATCATCCAATGGTATCAAATCTCTGTGGGTACAACCTTCACATTTGTACTTATGTGTTTTGCATTCAATTTATGTCTAGCATTCTCTTGTTCCAATTCTATGATTCGTTTCCGCAAGCGCTGATCGTCCGCCAAATATTCCTCGTAGGTCATTGTTCTAATGCTTTATTTGAAATGAATTCAAGTGATACTACAACATTCCTGTAGAGTGTTTATCCATAGTAATATCCTGCCTTTCTGGAAGAGAAAGTACCGAAACGCGTCAAGGCGTTAGTTGGAATTGGCCCTATTTGAAATTATGCCATCGAAATTCTCGATTGCCCACGAAATCAGGGCATCAAGGTGGGGAAGGAGGCTGCGCCTGCGGTCTGTCAATGAATACTCTACTTTGGGAGGTACCGCCGGGTATAACTTTCTGAAAATGAGACCGTCTTCCGTGAGCGTCTTGAGCGTGGCCGTCAGCATTTTTTGAGAAATGTCAGGGATGCGGCGGTACATGTCATTGAACCGCAATGTACCATGCTGTTCAAGAGTATATAGAACTAACATTGCCCATTTATCGCCGATGCGGGAGAGTATGTTGCGGATGGGACATTTGGGAAAGGTCGCATCCTGAATTGTCTATCTATCCATAAATTTGCGTATTCCTCTGCAAAAGTAACATAAATTCACGACGAATCGGCCGCTTCTGAAGAGATACGACCGACAATAATATTTCAAAATACTATTTGCAAAGTGCCTGTGCAAGAGCATCTACACCTTCTGCGCCAGGCAGGGTCGGATATGCGGCTTTAAGTTGTGCGGCGAATGTCGCAGCATCAGGATGAGATTCAAGGAGTTCACGGACTTTGGTAAGATAGGATATTTGCAGGTGAGCCCCAAAAACAAATTATAGGTTATTCCCCGAAAACTCTTAAATTTGCAGATGATTGATAATGAATGGCAGAAAGTAGTTGAAAGTGGATCCGATAGAATGGGCGGCGGCATTTGAAAACGTAATCGTTTAAGTGGAGCAAGAAGAAAACCTTGCTTGCGGAATGAGGAACTGAATGGCGAACGCCGGCCGAGATTAACCCAAGAGCATTTTTCGATTGACTATGAATAGAGAAGATTTCCAGATTCGTTACAAATTGTTAAAGTTGGACGGGCCGACGATTGACAGAATCCGTCAGATGGCGGAGGGGGAAGACCGGGATGCCCGATATGGTTTAGGACGATATTTGTATGTGGTACGTCCGGAGGAGGATTGGGTAGACCGCGCTTTTGAGTATCTTCAGAAGGCGTATGCCCAAGGACAGTCGGATGCCGTCGCGGCTTACACAGAAGGATGTCTCACAAAATACGCGTCTGAAATGGAGAAAGTCCATATTCCTGCCTTTGATGCTGATGACGAGGATGTGGATTCTGATGAAGATGACTATCCGGACGACGACGGTCGTTTTGATGCCTATGCGTAACTTTATTGATGGATCTATGAATATCTTCCGGAAAATCAAGTTGTCGGCCCGGTATGCCAAAGCGGTGTACCTTGTGTCAGCGGCATATTCATTCACCGCTGCCGGACTGTGCGTCTTTGATCCTACCTTGACTCCCACACTCGTTCTGCTGAAGCTGCTGTTTATCCCTGTCATCTGGTATTTGTTCAAGTCCTTCCAGAGAGGGCAGACCATCTATTTCTATCTGAATCTGGGGATCAGCAGAACTGAATATTATTCTATTCCGTTTGTTGTTGACTTCGTGGTCTTCGTCGCGCTATTAACCTTTTCAATATGTGTTGGCAATGTCATCAGATAGGATAAATAGAATGCTTGTTGACAGCGTGCACCTTGAATTCGGAAAACTAACGGTGCTTCAAAGCGCTTTCGTCACATCGGAACGCGGCAAGGTGACGGGTGTCCTGGGGAGGAACGGTACGGGAAAATCGTGCCTGTTCAAATGTATTATGGGAGGCATAAAGCCACAGAACATCTTCGTGAGGTTCAACGATGAGCAAAGTACTGACTATGGGCATATCGGCGACAGGGTCAAGTACCTTCCGCAGAATCTCTTCATGCCGCCGAGGATGACCTTGGACGAAGCCTTCAGACTGTATGATGTTGAATATGACGGCTTGGTGTCGTTTGATCCCAAGTTCCATACCTTTCAGAAGAAACAGTTTCGGGAATTATCGGGTGGTGAGGCTCGTGTCGCTGAAATGTTCATCATCATCAAGTCACCCTCTGATTTCTGCATCCTGGACGAACCTTTCTCCAACATCGCCCCTATTCATGTCGAGAAGATGCAGTCGCTGATCCGGGAGGAGAAAGCAAATAAAGGGATCATCGTATCTGACCATTTGTACGAAGCGATCATTCAGGTTTCAGACAACTTGTTCCTGCTCCGTGACGGTTACACATTCCCCGTCAGATCAAGAGAAGACCTGATAAGGCATGGGTATATTCGATAAGCTGTTCACTGATCGGATCCGTCCCTCTACTTCGCGAAGACCATCTCGTCCAGCAGGTGGCCGGCGCCGGCGAGCTTGTCTATCGTGAACAGGACGTAGCGGATGTCAAGCGAGATGTTGCGGCAGTAGTCCGGGTCGAAGACGATGTCACTCATCGTGCCTTCCCAGACGCGGTCAAAGTTGATGCCTATCAGGTTGCCGTCCTCATTTATTACAGGGCTTCCCGAGTTGCCTCCTGAAGTGTGGTTGGTGGCGATGAAGCAGACAGGAACGGTCTGTCTTCCGTTTGCTCCGGGGATCGCCCATCTTCCATAGTCCTTCGCTGCATAGATGTCGCGCAGTCTCTGAGGAATGTTATAGTCGAAAATCTCAGGATTGTCCTTTTCCATTATTCCCTCAAGGGTGGAAAGCGGCTTGTAGTAAGCCCCGTCCGCAGGGGAGTAGCCGCCGATGCTTCCGTAAGCCACTCTCAGGGTGAGGTTCGCGTCCGGGTAGAAAGCCTTTTCGGGTTCAAACTCCATCTGTCCTCTCATGTAATCCCTGTAAAGGAGTGTAATCTCCTGGCTCAGACGCTTTTCGGAAGGATACACATCGCTTGTGTACCATTTCCTGAACTCATTTGCGAACCTTACCGCAGGGTCGGCGTACATGGCGGCGGAATCCGAGGCCTCAAGCTTCGCGACCTTTTCGGCATCAGCGAAAAGCGATCCGCCGAACAGGGCGTCCGCCCAGCCGCTTACGCTTCCGTACTTCGCTAGCTCTTCTTTAAGATATTCAGGATGAGACTCTTCCGGGACATCGTTGATGAAAGCGCCCATGACGGACACGAAGGATTCTTTGTCTATAGGAAGATAATAGTCCTTGAAGAATGACTCGGACATGGATGCGGCCTTTTCCTTGCCGCCGCCGGCAATTTCCTTCGCCGCCGATGCCGCGAACCTGCAAAGCTCCACCGTGGCCGCTGTCTCGTTGTAATATTCCTTGGCGAATGAATATGGCTCCAATGCCTTATACAATGAATCCAGGCGCGGAAGGATGGAACTGTATTCCGTCCCTTGGGCCCAGCGGGCGAATCTCCTCTCATATTCCTGCTTCGCGGCGACAGTGCCCAGGCGGTTGATTCCCTTCATCTCTCCCTGCCATTTCTTCCACGCGTTGGCCACGCCGGCGTTCTTGGAGGAGTACTGGATTCTGACCTTCTGGCTTTGGGACATGTATTTTCTCTGTGCGTCGAGCCTCATTGTCCTCAGGGCGATCTTCGCGGGATCGGAAATCTCCGACACGTATCTCACGCCTTCCGACATGATGTACTCCTGTGTCTTCCCAGGGAATCCATACACGAATGTGAAGTCGCCTTCCCTGACGCCTCCGAGAGAAATCCTGAAGAACCTCTTAGGGGTGTAGGGGATGTTGTCCTTTGAATATTCCGCAGGATTGTTGTCCTTGTCGGCATAGATGCGGAAGATGGAAAAGTCCCCTGTGTGGCGCGGCCACATCCAGTTGTCGGTGTCCCCTCCGAACTTTCCGATTGATGAAGGCGGCGCTCCTACCAGGCGGATGTCGCGGTACACACGGTAGAGGAAAAGGAAATACTGGTTGCCGTAATATATCGACTCGACAGAGGCTTTAAGTCCCTTCCCGTCGGCGGTCACCTCCTTTATCAGGCTTTTGGAGTTGGCTTTCACCACGGAGTCCCTTTGAGATTCGCTGAATCCAGGAGCGCATCCCTCGAGAATCCTTGAAGTCACATCCTCCATCCGTTCCAGGAAGCTGACTGTGAGTCCTTTGTTCGGAAGCTCTTCCTCACGGCTCATCGCCCAGAATCCGTCACGCAGGTAGTCATGTTCCACGCTGCTGTGCCTTTGAATCTGACCGTAGCCGCAGTGATGGTTGGTAAGAAGCAGTCCCTCCGGGGAAATGACCTCACCGGTACATCCGCTTCCGAAAAGTACGACAGCATCCTTCAGAGAGGCCTGATTCACGCTGTAGATGTCCTCGGCGGAGAGCTTGAACCCTTTGCTCTGCATGTCCCCGATGCGCTCTGCGATAAGTGACGGCAGCCACATCCCCTCATCGGCGGAGGCTGTGGTTTCCGTAAAGATTCCCAGCGACAAGGTTGCGACCACCGCGCCGAGAGTGTTCCTGAAAAATCTGAAGCAACTTATTATTTTCATGTTCCAAAACAGTTTCTAAAGTGGATGACTCCTCTGACTTTTTGACCGCAATATACGACAAATTTCTGGTGAAATGTGAATATTTTAGGAACATGAAAATAATAAGTTGCTTCAGATTAAGAGAAAATTTTCGAGGATGGATCTATTTTCGAAGATGGAGTGTGCCGGTGGCACATGACTGATGAGAGATATAGACCGAAAAAGATTCCTTAAGAAGATGCAGCTTATTTATTTTGAAGGTTTAGTACTGATGTGTTAATAATTATCAAATAAAGTAAGTTCTGAAAAATCCTTATTTCAAATGAGCAGTTGAGGGGCTGTCATAAACCTTCAGTACAAACTAATTTCAAATCGAGGTTATAGTAGAATATTGTTAAACTTTGCAATGTTAATAAGTTACGAACATAGATGCGAAAGTTAGCGCATCACTGATAGTCATAAAACATAAAACATACTAATCATCAAAGAATTATGAGATTTGCAATAACAGCGTTTGTGGTCATCGGGGCGGTGAAGATACTGCTCACGGAGGAATATATTCCTGAAAATGATGACAAATAGTGGAAATGCGGTTGGCGAAGTTCCGGGAGCGATTCAAGTCAAACGGTGAAATGAATATAATGGAACAACGAATATGGCAGAGGAGACTTTAGACACGGCCGCGAAAATCCTCAAGGCGGCGGAAGAGGAGTTTATGGAGAAGGGCTACGGCAACGCCAAGATGATGTCCATCGCGGCAAGGGCCGGAGTAAGCCATTCCATGCTGCACTACTACTACCGATCCAAGGGGAAACTCTTCCAGATGATCTTCGACGAGAAGGCAAAACTGATCGTCAGCATTCTCGAGGGAGTGCATGACAAAGAGATCAGTTTCAAGGAAGTCATAAGTCATTTTGTAATGAACCAGTTCGACCTGATGCGTAAGAACGACAGGTTTGTCTGGTTCATGATCGACGAGCTGATCCACAACAAGGAGAACCTGACCAAGATCATGGAGATTGTGCTTCCGAAGGTCACGGGCTACATCCAATGCGTCAATGACATGCTGGAGAAGGAGGTGAAGGCAGGTAATGTCAGGGAAATCAAGCTTATGGATCTGATTGTGAACATCGTCTCCATCAACGTCGCCTCGTTTCTCTTCCTTCCGGTCCTCGGTCAGATCATGCCGGAGGCTGACATCAACCGATACCTTGACGAACGCAGGCGGAGCAATGTGGGGTTCATCCTTGATTCGATAATGATAAAATGATAATGAACAAAATCCTGATTACAGCGGCCACGCTCATCTGCCTCGCCCTGCCGGTGAGCGGCCATATGAGCGGCAGGGCAACCGATCCGGCCGGCAGCATGGCCGGCGGCATCGAAAACGGCCAGCCCGGCGGCATGGCAGTCACCATCGAGGAATGCCATGGTGCGGCGGAAAAGTACTACCCGCTGGTACGGCAGTACGAACTGACGCTCTCGAATCTGGAGATCAATTATAAAAAGGTCGAGTCCTACATCGAGAACGGGGTGGCCGGGCAGGCCGATCCGGACGCTATCAGGATCCAGCAGCTGAAAACAAAACAGATAGATAAATGAAAAAGACTCTTACATATTCATCATTGCTGGTCCTTGCGCTGGCGATTACTTCCTGCGGGAAAGGGAACAAGGCTTACGATGCCTCGGGAGTTTTTGAGTCGACGGAGGTTACAGTCTCCGCCGAGGGTAACGGTAGGATTATGAACCTCGACATACAGGAAGGCGACCAGCTGGAGGCCGGAGCGGTCGTGGGCTGCATCGACACGGTTCAGCTTTACCTCAGCAAAGTGCAGCTGGAGGCCACGATGAAGGCCGTCGGAAGCGGCAGGCTTAACATTTCCAGACAGATAGCCTCACTTGAAAGCCAGATAGCCAAGCAGAAGCAGGAACTTGCCCGTTTCACGAAACTGGAGAAGGCCGGAGCAGCCAACCGAAAACAGGTCGAGGATATTCAGGCACAACTTGAGGTTCTTGAAAGGCAGCTCGCCGCGCGGAAAGAAAGCCTCCAGAACGCCAACAGCGGGGTTTCCGGCCAATCAGCCGCCCTTGAGGCGCAAGTTATGCAGCTTGAGGACAAAATACGCAAATGCGTCATAACCAGTCCGGTAAGCGGAACCATCCTGGCAAAATATTCAGAAGCAGGGGAACTCGCCGTGCAGGGACGGGCACTGTTCAAGGTTGCTGATCTGGACAACATCAGACTCCGCGCCTACATCACCGCCGACCAGTTGACCGGACTCAAACTCGGTCAGTCAGTAAAGGTCTTCGCCGACCAAGGCACATCCGGCAGGAAGGAATATGCCGGCACGCTAGTCTGGATTTCAGACAAGGCAGAATTCACCCCGAAGACCATCCAGACACGTGACGAAAGAGCAAACCTTGTCTATGCCGTGAAGATCGCCGTGAAAAATGACGGCCTGATTAAACTTGGAATGTACGGAGAAATCAAATTCTGATGATGAAAGGTTCATTGACAGACCAGACGTTCTCGTTCGGAGATTCTGTGAACCTTTCCACCAGTGAGGAAGCCGACGTGGAAGAACTCAGGAAGTTCCTTCAGGGCAGGAAGCACAACGATATCACAATCAACGCGATCCAACCGTCCGGGGAGGATTGCTTCATGAGAATATGATGGCGGAAGTAATTCATACTGATAACCTGACTAAGCGTTTCGGGACGTTCACGGCCGTGGACCACATCTCGTTCGATGTGCATAAAGGCGAGGTGTTCGGATTCCTGGGAGCCAACGGAGCCGGAAAGACAACGGCGATGAGGATGTTGTGCGGACTGAGCAAGCCGACTTCCGGCACCGGCACGGTGGCTGGCTTCGACATCGCCCGGCAGCAGGAGATGGTCAAGAAACACATCGGCTACATGAGCCAGAAGTTCTCACTCTACGAGGATCTGACTGTGAAAGAGAATCTGGTCCTGTTCGGCGGAATCTACGGAATGAGGCGGAAAGAGATCGCCACCAAGACTGATGTACTCCTTAACGAACTGAATTTCAGTTCCGAGAAGAACACGATGGTCAAGGAACTTCCACTTGGTTGGAAACAGAAACTGTCGTTCTCGGTCTCGATATTCCACCGGCCCGGAATCGTCTTTCTGGACGAACCGACGGGAGGGGTCGATCCGGTGGCCAGAAGGCAGTTCTGGGAACTCATCTACAAGGCGGCCGATGACGGAATCACCATATTCGTGACCACTCATTATATGGATGAGGCTGAATATTGCGACCGCGTCTCGATCATGGTGGACGGTCAGATCAAGGCTTTGGACTCCCCTGCCGCGTTGAAGCAGAGTGTTGGAGCGGAGAGCATGGACGAGGTGTTCCGCCGTCTTGCAAGAGAAGCCAAAAGAAACGGAGAGTAAGATGAAATCATTATCAGCGTTCATACAGAAGGAGTTCCGACATATCCTTAGAGACAGGTGGACTCTGCTCATCATAGTCGGGATGCCGATCGCGCAGCTTCTGCTGTTCGGATTCGCCATCACGACAGAGGTGCGCAACGCCTCCGTGGCCGTGTTCGACCCTGTAAATGACGAACTCACGACACGCATCATCGAACGGATGAATGCCAGTGAATATTTCAACGTCAGCGAAAGGATCACAGACATCGACCGGATCAACGACATCTTCAGGGAAGGCAAGACCAGCCTTGTGATGGTCTTCAGCGACAACTTCTCGAACGATGTACTTAACGGAGAAGCGTCCGTGCAGCTGATCGCCGACGGGACGGATCCGAACCAGGCCTCGATGATCACGGCCTACGCCGCCAACATCCTGGCCACCTGCCAGCAGGAGATCGCCGAGAAAAGCGGAATGGCAGGAGCGGCGATCACCCCGGTCATCAGAATGCTCTATAACCCTCAGGGCAAGAGCGCCTATAATTTCGTGCCTGGAGTTATGGGCTTGATTCTGATGCTGATCTGCGCGATGATGACAGCCGTAGCGATTGTCCGGGAAAAGGAAACCGGCTCGATGGAAGTGCTGCTCACCTCCCCGATAAGCCCGATGATGATCATCATCGCCAAGGCGATTCCGTATCTGGTGCTGTCAATCTTCGATCTGGTGCTGATCATTGTCTGCGCAGTGTTCGTGATGGGCGTCCCGATCGCCGGAAGCCTGTTCTCGCTGGCTCTGGTCTCGATCCTGTTCCTGATCTGCACACTGTGCCTGGGGCTTCTGATCTCGACTATAGTCGAGACCCAGATGGCTGCGATGATAGCCTCCGGAATGGGTCTGATGATGCCGACGATGCTGCTGTCCGGACTGATATTCCCGATTGAGAGTATGCCACGCATCCTGCAATGGATCTCCACGATCGTCCCGGCGCGCTGGTACATCCAGTCGATCAAGATGATCATGATCCAAGGCACGCCGCTAAGCTACACACTGCCGGAAATCGGAGTGCTGTCCCTCATCACACTCATACTCATAGCATTGAGTGTCAAGAATTTCAAGACAAGATTAGCTTAAGAATATGTTATCGTTCCTCATAGAAAAAGAGTTCAAGCAGCTGGCTCGGAACAAGATCATCCCGAGGATGCTGGTGGCGCTGCCGCTGATGGCGATGCTGGTCTTCCCTTGGGCGGCGAACCTGGAGATCAAGAACGTTCGTGTGGATGTGGTTGACAACGACCATAGTCCGCTGTCGCAAAGGCTTGTGGCAGAGATCGGAGGATCGGCCTATTTCAACATCTCCGGCACATCAGACTCCTACCCTGACGCGTTGCGCAAAGTCGATTCCGATGAGGCTGACATGATACTCGTGATTCCGCAGAATTTCGAGAAGTACCTTGTCAACGGACAGGGCGTTCAGATCCAGATCGCCGCCAACTCCGTGAACGGCACCAAAGGATCGCTCGGATCGTCCTATATGGTGTCAATGATCTCGGGTTCAACGGCTCTGCGGGAATATTCAGAAAAGGTGAAGGTCACTGCCACAGGTAAGGATACTCCTTCATTTTCGGTGAGTCCGCTCTACAAGTTCAATCCGTCGCTTGACTACAAGGTGTTTATGGTGCCGGCGCTGATTGTGATGCTTCTGACCATCATCTGTGGCTTCTTCCCGGCCCTCAACATCGTGGGTGAGAAGGAAAGCGGCACCATCGAACAGATCAACGTCACTCCGGTCGGCAAGTTCCAATTCATTCTGGCAAAGCTGATTCCGCTCTGGATCATCGGCATCGTGATAATGGGTTTGAGTCTGCTGCTCGCCAAAGTCATCTATGGAATAGCCCCGGCCGGCAGCATCTGGACACTTATGCTTTTCACCGGAGTCTATATTCTCGTGGTGTCCGGATTGGGGCTCGTGATCTCGAACTACGCCTCAACCATCCAGCAGGCGATGTTCGTGGGATTCTTCTTCATTATGATATTCTTCCTGATGGGAGGGATGTTCACTCCGGTCAGCAGTATGCCGGACTGGGCGCAAGCGATAACAATCGTCAATCCTCTTAAATATTTCATCGAGGTGATGCGCCTTGTTTACCTGAAAGGTAGTAAATTTATGGATATGATTCCTCAGTTCCTGGCGTTGTGCGGCTTCGCGGCCGCATTCGGAAGCTGGGCGATCATCAGTTACAAGAAATCAAGTTAATATTCAAATATGAACAGAACGTCTGAATATGCTCTCACAATTGTGGTGCCTGTCTTCAACGAGGAGGACAACATCCACAATCTGGAAAAGGCTCTGTCTGAGTTCATTCCGGCCAGCAAGGTCAAGACCTGCGCGCTGTTTGTGGACGATGGTTCCAAGGACGGCAGCCTCAGGTTGATCCAGAAGATCTGCTCCCGCAACAAGAACATCTTCTACATCAGTTTCTCCAGAAACGCCGGACTCAGCGCGGCTATAAAAGCCGGATTCGACTACGCTTTCTCTGAATATGTCGGCTATATGGACGCCGACCTTCAGACCACTCCGGAGGATTTCAACCTGCTGCTGGACGGTATGAAGGAACACACCTTGATGACTGGCTACAGGGCGAACCGCAAAGACACGGCGTTCAAGCGGATCCAATCCAAAATCGCCAACGGATTCAGGAATATGATGACTCACGACGGGGCGAAGGACACCGGCTGCCCACTCAAGATCATCCGCACGGACGCGGCCAAGAAGATCCCGATGTTCAAGGGAATGCACAGGTTCCTGCCGGCTCTGATCCTGCTTCAGGAAGGCGGAAGTTTCGGCCAGGTGCCGGTAAGGCATTTCCCACGTACGGCCGGCACATCCAAGTTTCATCTTTGGAACAGGCTCTGGGGGCCGTTCGCGGACTGCTTCGCCTACCGCTGGATGAAGCCACGGTACATCAACTACTCCGTGGGCAAGGGCAATGTCGATGAGGAGCGGAATTAATCTTCTGGAATATGTTTGACAACATCCCCGCCTGGCTTACCTTCACCCTGGGTTTCTCCGCCCAGACATTCTTCGGATTGAGGACAGCGCTCCAATGGCTGAAATCCGAGATGGCTCATGAATCGGTCTCCCCGGTGTCCTACTGGATCTTCAGCGTGATCGGAGCGTGCCTGATGTTTATCTACGGAGTCTTGAGGAATGATTTCTCCATCATCCTCGGACAGTTCATCGCCTACTTCATCTATCTTTGGAACCTGAATGCCAACGGGATATGGAACCGTATGAAGATCCTCACAAGAGTTCTGCTGGCAGCTCTTCCGTTTGTAGCCGCCTTGCTTCTGTTCAAGGACGCCCGGGGATATTCACAGAACTTCTTCCGCAACAGCGACATTCCGATGTGGCTTGTGGTGTTCGGCTCAACCGGTCAATTGATGTTCACGCTGCGGTTCGTCTATCAGTTTGCCTTCTCACACCACTGGCATACATCCGTGCTTCCGAGGGGATTCTGGATCATCAGCATCGTAGGTTCCGGGATGATCATCATCTACGGCATCATCCGGCTTGACCCGGTACTGATCCTCGGCCAGATGTTCGGGTTTGTGGTTTACATAAGGAATCTGATCCTTGGATCAGGCAAAAAAGAATATTCAGATGAGAAACAACACTCCACAGACCGGGAAGGGTAACATATTCACCCGCCATCCTATGATGACGGTCTTCGCCTTCACCTTCATCTGCCTTTTCCCGGTGATGCTGACAAGGGATTTCACGCCCTCAAATGAGCTGAGGTACCTAAGCATCGCTGACGAGGCTCTTGCGGACGGGCATATATTCGCATTCTACAACCACGGGCTGGCGTATGCCGACAAACCGCCGCTCTATTTCTGGATCGTGATGCTGTGCAGGCTGCTGTTCGGGCATCACAGCTGCCTCGCTCTTTCGATGTTCTCGTTGATCCCGGCGTTCGTCATCACGGGGATAATGGACAAGTGGGTGATGAAAGGCAGGTCAGCGATGGACAGGATGGCTCTGGCCGGAATGACGCTGACCTGTGTGATGTTCCTCGGGACTATGATCGTGCTGAGGATGGATATGCTGATGTGTATGTTCATCGTGCTGGCTCTCTGGACCTTCTATCGGATGTACTCAGGGGACGGAGCGCGAAGATCGGATTCCGTGATGCTGCCGGTGTGGATATTCCTCGCCCTTTTCACAAAGGGACCTGTGGGGCTCCTTATGCCGCCGCTGTCCATCGCCGTGTTCCTCATCGTGAAGCGTGACTGGAAAGGGTTCGGCAAGTACTTGGGTCTCAAGACCTGGGGCATCATAGCCGGACTCGCCGCCATCTGGATCGGATGCGTGTGGATTGAAGGTGGTCCAGAGTACATCAACAACCTGCTGGTCAAACAGACCGTAGGGCGTGCCGTCAACGCTTTCACTCATGCCAAACCGTTCTGGTTCTACCTCGTGGCGATTATCTGGTGTCTGGCACCGTACAGCCTGCTGTTGGTCGGGACGCTTGTCGCCTCGCTGCTGCCGGTTCGGAATACATGTGTTGAAGAGACTTCCGGCCAAGCACAGTCAAAAGTCGGTATTTCTGACACATCAGATGCGTCGAATTGCCCAAAACAGAGGCGTTCCAACTTAGAGATTCTTTTCCTCTGCACGATCATCTCCACGGTCGCGATGCTGTCCTCCTTCAGTTCCAAGCTGCCGATCTACCTCGTGCCGGTCTTCCCGTTCTGCGTCTATCTGTTCCCCATCGTCCTTGACCGCATCGGAGAGCGCGGATGGATGCGATGGGGTGTAGGAATATTCTCGATCATATTCACAGTCATTGGTTTGGCCGCATTGCCGGTTCTTTTCGGGGCTGTCAAAATCCCGGCTCTCAATGACCTTTTGACTGAATATCCTTTCGCCCTCGAAGCCCCGATAATCAACGGCATAATTCTTCTGACTTTGGCGAATATTCTGGGAATATGGTTCCTGCTCAAACGGAAAGTCTGGAATATTCCCGCACTCCTTTTGGGTGCAGGTCTTTTCCTCGCGGTGTTCTCCGCTTCGGCGGTCGTCAAGGACATCAATCCGTACATCGGCTACGGCTCCATCTGCTCGAAGGTTCCCGAAGGCACCGATGTCGCCACGGTCTTCCTGCACAGGCCAGAGAACATTGATGCCTACATCGGCCGTCAGATCACCGACTACGGCAAGGAGCCGGAACGCCTTGTGGAAGCGGTCTCCGCCTCCGACAAGCCTCTGACAATCATCACACGCACGTCAAGACTGGAAACAATCCCTGAATTACAGAAACTCTTCAGCAATGGCACCGTCCTTTACTCCGGGCCTTACTGCCTGACGACTATAAGCAAGAAGTAGCCCAGTTGCTTCGGCACTTCGACAAGTTCAGCGACCTATGGTTCAGCAAGTCAGCTACGGACCTATGGTTCGGTAAGCCAGCTACCGGCCTATGATCCGGCAAGATCAACAACCGGCCAATTGTTCTGCGAATCGGCGACGGGACGATGGCTCTACAAACAGGCGACGGGACGATGGTGCCGCAAACAGGCTGTCGGCCGATTCCGGTCACTGAGCATATCGAAGTGACCAATTGAATCATGGATGTTGGGCAATCATACAAAACAACTCAGAATCCTTGGTTTATGTGAAATGTTATTTGCCAGCCGTGGCGAAGTGGTTTCTTTAGTGGTATTAACGAATAAATTTCTGTTTTTTATATTTCTTATAGGTTTCTTTTCGTTTTTTACGTTTATTGTGCATATTATTGCGGTTCAAATATTTATTTAAATTTTGAACCATATGTATTTCAATGAAAAGAAACAGGAACTCGCTCCGTTCGTGAACCTGAGGAGCGACGTCGGATTCAAGGCGGTGTTCGCCGACAAAAACAACAAGGACATCCTAATCGGGGTGCTGAACATGATCCTACCCTCAGAGGCCAGAATCGATGACATCACCGAATATTCCGACCGCGAGCAGCGGCGGGATGTACCCTATGGGAAAAAGACAGTGCTGGATCTGGTCTGCCGTGACAAATCAGGCAGAACTTTTGTTGTGGAGATGCAGGCCGCCGAGGAGGACAACTTCTTCGAAAGGTGCGTCTATTACGCGTCGGGGCTCTACCATCTTGAACTGTCGGACGGGGAACGATACAAGGGACTACGTCCGGTCTATGTGGTGTCGTTCCTGAACTATCACCTGAAGCACGACGACGAGTCCCTCTGGGACACCGACCACTTCATCTCGTACTGGCAGTTCACAGAAAGACGCACCGGAATGGTTGCGAATCAGACAATTAGTATTATCTTTGTGGAGATGACGCTGTTCACCAAGACGCTGGAGGAGTGCGTGACGGAGTTCGACAGGCTGTTCTACATATTCAAGAACAGTGATGGCTTCCAAAGGGTCCCCGAATGGATCGAGGAGGCCGGAGGAATTTCCAGACGGCTCGCCGAGGCGTGCGAGGTCGCGGCGTTCGACAAGGATAAGAAACTTAAATACGAGATTGACAAGATGAACGAGTGGGACATTCTGGCGCAGCGGGAATTCGCCGAGCGCAAGGGCTTCGAGAAAGGATACGCCGACGGAGAGGCAAAGGGGATCGCTGACGGGACGGCTAAAGGTATGGCTGAAGGTATGGCTAAAGGAATGGCTGAGGGTTTGGCCAAAGGAAAGGCCGAGGGGATGGCCAAGGGAAAAGCTGAAGGAAAGGCCGAAGGAAAGGCTGAAGGGCTTGTTGAGGGCAGACTGGAAGTGGCCAAGGCTCTGCTTGCCAGTGGAATGCCGATTGAGCAGATCGAGTTGTACACCAAACTTTCCAAGGAGCAGATCGAAACTATTCAGTAGTGAACGTACGCCCATGAACGCTCATTAGCAAGCACACGGAGAAGTACGTGTACCGACCTGCCAGCGGTTCATCTATACTAGAAAAGGCGCTCCCGGGCCTCGCCCTGGACCTCTTCGATTTGTTCGCGTGTAAGCATGTCAGTTTATATTAGTGGTGCAAAGTTATATACCACTTAATCAAACCGACAGTCGTACTTTATCGAATGCTTACCAGCATCAGACTCTGCGGCCAAAACTTTAATCAAAAAAAGCGCTCCCGGAATTTATCCAGGTGCGCTTTTTACTGTTTTATTACGAAAAGGCTATTTTGCCTCCGTCACCTTGATGTTGTCAATGTACCAACGATTGACGGTAGACTTGGCCGGTTTCATATTCTCCGGACGGACAAGGATTCTGTCTCCTTCTGAAATGCCTTCTAGAACGACAGAGGCTGTCTGCCATTCCATTTTGTCAACAGGCTGCAGAGTCTCAAATGCAGAACTTGTAGAAACCACATCGTATGTGGCAGCCTTGCTGGCATCAGTGACATAGTTGAGATTCTTTATAACCTCAACCACAATCTTTACAGGATCGGTCTCTTTGGTCTCATTCTCCTTGCCCTCATTCAGGACACGCCTGTGACAGGCCCAATTGAATGCGACCTTGACCTTTGAAGCCTTGTTCTTTGCCAGGAAATCAGGAAGGACAATTCCGGTGACATTATACTTGCCATTCGTTTCGACTTTTTTGTCACACGTCTTGCCCATCTTCCAGTAAGCATCCTGCGGGTACATCACCTTCCATTCCGGATGGATGTCAACATAACCTTTCTCGTAGAAACCGGTTATAATAGACACCGCCGCACCATAACCGTTAGGAGCCTCTGCCCCAGGGTCATTATCCTCAACCGATTTTCCGATAGGCTTTGACGCAGTCTTGTTGTACTCCTTGATCAAAGGTGTCATCCAACGGAAGTCATCCTCGAACAATACTCTGCTACCATCACCTGACTGAATTTTAGGCTGCTTGTCAGAGTCGTTCGCATCTGTTACTGAAAGACGCGCTGAACCACCATTTCTAACCTTAAGCGCCCCCTTACCGTTCGCCTGCCAGTTAGCCGCACAAACAAAACGGAACTCATGAATTGTGGTGTTGTTCTGATAGGTGACAGTGGTGTTGACAAACACATTTGTGCTGCCATCCATGTTCATCGCATGAGTGTAGGTGATTGTCTCTCCTGGCTCATTGGTGGTAAGAGGCGTTCCTGCGACTTTCCACTCCTCGCCATCCTTGTACTCAAGCCTCCAGAACTTATGTCCTGTAGCTGAAGTTCTGGTCTCAAATGAGATGGTGACAACATCACCGGCCTTGGCAGAAGCATTGCTGCAGAAGTACCAATAATCACCTGGCCATGGTCCGGTCACACGAGGATTATCGCCGCTAACATCAAGTTTGTACTTCTTATTGCCGTCGGTATTGGCCAGATCATAAGGCACATACTGAATATAGCCGTCATTCTCAACAGGCATGATCTTTCCATTTTCAGGGAATGTCTTTGAGAAGTTTATGTTGTCGCCAAGATGCCAGATGACTGGAAGATAGCCTAAGCCTGCCGTATATGCGTCCTGATGAACAATCACGGTAGAGAAAATATTAAACTCAGTACTGAAGAACCTGATTTCACCTATACGTGGATTAGGGCTCTTGTTCTGAGCAATCTTAACGACAACCTCAGACTTTTCAACCAAAGCCTTTGTCTTAGGTTCGAATGTAATCCATTCTTCAGTCTCGTAATCATACGATGCGACATAATCATAATCCACATTAGCCTGAAGATTGATTGTAAGGACAGTTTCCTCTGATCCAACAGTCACATAATTGCCAGATGTGACACTTATAAACGGATCGAGGCTCTGACCTGCAGCGGACTGAACTACCTGAATCTTCTTGGTGGAGACTCCTGACTTCACGGTGATCTCGGCCTTTCTCAATACGCTGAGTTCGCTTTGGTCACAAGTCACGGTCACTTCATTTGTCTGTCCGGCTCCTCCTTCTCCGTTCTCGACATGCAGCCAGTTGGCGCTGGAGCTGACCTTGAACGCGGCGCTGGAAGTCACATTGAACTTGACAGGAGCGGCAGGTGTGCCCTCAAAGGTAATCAAGTCGTTCTCAATGCCCTCAACCTTAATGTCAGCGGTCACGGCATCTGCGGCAAGCATCACTTCAATGTCATCGAGATAGTAGCGGAACACACCCTTGACCACATCGTCAGAAGAACCAAACTCATTTGAGCGGATGGTGATGGCCGTGGCAGTGGTCGCACCTTTGATAGTGAACATCGCATCCTGCCACATCATCTGACCCTGCTTCTGGGAGTGCGCGAGAGGATCGCTGATCTTGGCGCCATCGGTTCCCTTGGCAGTCACGACTGTACCCGGCCCGTCAATGGCGACAACCATGTGAGTTTCGTCAATCTTTCCTGAACCCTGCATCTGAGAGCACCATCTGAACGATACGACAATGTCCTGCTCGCCATCAATCTTGAAGAGCGGCAGTGTCAGCCCAGACTGACAGTTTGTCTTTCCGAATTTGAAATAGGCATCCTGAAGATAGATTGTCTTGAAGCCAGGGTTCAAGTCTGTGTAGCCTCTGGACCTCAATTCACCGAGAACGTCACAACCATTATCCTTCAGAGTTGTGTAAATGTTGGCGCATCCGTCCGCGGACGAGGTGACAGCACCGACACAGTCAGAGATCTTACTTGCCTCAGGAAGTTTCGAGTTGGCCAACTCAATGTAAGGGGCAAGCCAAGAGAAATCATCGGAATACGGCAGCGGCTTGCCGACGGTGTCATCCACCCCATTGTCTTTCAATGAAAAGATGACAAAAGCATATTGCTTGTCAAATGTGCCGACATAGTAGCAGAGAGCCTCGACCTTATGAACGTTAAGTTCCGTGGCTCCAACACTCTCGACCGGATCGATGATCTTACAGTTGACACCACCTGAAAGGCGAAGAAGATTCCCGATGATGGTTCCTGAAACCTTGGCGTATGTCACCTTGTCAAAAGGATATGAAGTGGATGTACCATCCACGACCACCGGCTCCGCAGGCCGAAGCTCAGCGTTCTGGCCGACCTCCAAGCCGTCCACCACAAAGGCAGGGACACCACCCTTGACCGCACATTTTCCGCTGAGCTGGACAATGTCACCGGCTGTGACACTCCTTTCTCCCTCAACGTACATGTTAGTCTGCCCGTCACCGATGACAAAGCCAGTCTTGGCCACAGCCATGACCTGCGCGTCACGAATCTTGGCGACAGTTCCATCCTCAAAGGCAGCGGCCTCGGTCACAGTGGACTCCGCAACCCCAAGGTAAGTGTCACCTTTCTGGTAGATGACGGTGCGGATTGAGTAGCCGCGGTTGTTGGCGATGGTTAGGGTACCCTCGCGAGGGGCGGCCATCGCTCCGTTGGCGACGTTGTCGGTGACGCTCACGGTCACATCTACAGTGTTGGTTCCGGATGTCGGATCGACTGTGATCCAGTCGGCGTCCACATCGATGAACCACGCTTCATCAGAGGCAATGGTCAGGGACTGCGGCTCCGCTCCAATTGCCTCGAAAGTCAGGCTTGACTCCGAAAGAAGGGCGCTCGGCTTGACATATTCCTCCTCGGAGCATCCGAAAATCGGGAGGACGGCAAGAGCCGCGGCGCAGAGTCTTATTATATTCTTAACTATTTTCATAATATCTTCGTTTGTTTCAATGGATTAATTCATTCCATTATCGGTGTCCCCGTCGGAGGAACTCAGGCCGTCATCCCATCCAGGATTCTGCGCAAGGTTCTTGTTAAGATCCCTGTCGCCTCTTGGAATAGGGTACAGATAGTCGCGGTTCTCATCGAACGTACGGGTCTTGGTGCGGTACATGTCAACATAGCCCTTGTGGCCATCGCTCAGCACGATACCGTTCGAGTACGGCACATAGTTCCCGTCTATCTCGATCTCCTGGATCTGGAGGAACACGAACTTTTCTCCGTATTTCGTTTTGTACTCTTTCTCTATCTTGCTGCCAACATTCTGAGTGTCATAAAGATAGATGTCCGGATTGCCGTCACCCGTAAGGTCGTAAGGGCCGACACCAGGGAAATACGTTCCGTAGAGAGGTTGAGGGAAGCAAAGGCCTTCCTTCCACCTCACGATGTCATCCCAACGGCTCGCCTCCAGAACGAGTTCAATCGTCCTCTCGCGACGAACCTCCAGAATCTGGGCGAGATTGGCGGGATTGAGCCTTGCGATGTTCTGATAGCCGTATTTCTCGGAAATAAGGTAAGGATCCACAGTCAGACCGGCAAGATGAAGATGTGGCATTCCAACCCTGTCACGAAGTTTGTTGATGGACTTGTCCACATCCTCCTGGGTAAGGATATTCAGCTCGGCCTTGGCCTCCGCATAGATGAGATAGGCCTCCGCGAGACGGTACACAGGCATGTCGTTGAATGACATGTCGGCGCGTTCCGCAGTCTCGTACTCAGGACTCATGACAAACTTCTCAAGCTGGTAGCCGGTCGAGGTCATTGTCAGATCAGGGCCATAGACGGTCTTTTTGGAATTTGTGCGGACGTGGCTCGGAAGCCTCATGATCATGCCAAGACGAGGATCACGATCCTTCATCTCATCCACGAACTGCATGGTCTCCCAGCCCTCCTTGTCGGTGAAGCGCGAGCCATCCTTCATGAGGAAGCTATCCACGAACTTCTTGGAGAAGCCTGGGTTGCCGCCTGTGTTCATTAGCACATAGCCTGTGGCGTTGTGGGTACATCCGATGGACTGCTCCATCTTTATGGCGAGGATGTACTCATTCTTGTCGGCGTCAACCTCCATGAAAAGGTCATGGTAGTTCGCGGCCAATGAATATTTTCCCGACTCCATCACCTTTTGGGCAGCCTCGTAGGCCAACTTAAGATAGTCATCGGCGGAGCGTCCACCCTGGAATGAAAGGCCATGGTACTTCCTGAACGTACCTTCGTAAAGGCAGAACTGAGCCTTGAGCATGCAGGCGGCCCATTTGTTCACACGATAGACACTGACATCTGAAGGGAGAGACTCGATCGCCTCATCGATGTCCTCGATCATGTGGGACATGATGAGTTCTCTTGAATCCCTCGGATTGAAGAGAGTGGAGTCAGTCGAGCCGAGTTCCTTGTCGTACCAAGGAACGTCACCGAACCTCTTCACCTTCCCGAAATAGAACTTCGCGCGGAAGAACTTAGCGAGACCTGTGTATTTCTTGACAGCGTCCGGATCGGAACACTGGTCCATGTGGCCGAGCATGGTGTTGATCTTGCGGAGCTGTCCCCAAGACCAACCTCCTTTGGAAGCCGTTGTTGGAACCTCGCGGGCCGTGCCGCCAAGAAGTTCATCCGAAATCGTTCCTTTCTGGAACACAAGGTCTGACTGTTCGTCGTAAGGAGTTTTATCCAGAAGGTTGTCATAGAAAGAGTTGGAGAACAACTTCAAATCCTCCTCGTTACGGAAATATGTCTCCGGAACAAGCCTGTCCTTAGGGTACTTATCCAAAAAGCTGTCACATGAGGTGACTCCAAGGACGATTGTCAAAATAGGTAGTAAATATCTTTTCATTTTCACTGTCCTCCATCATTAGAATGTTATGTCGATGCCGAACATGATGGTCTTCTGCCACGGATAGGCGACTGCGTCCTTGGCGTCGGAGTTCTGATACAGACCGTCATTACTCTTTTTGGTGACACGACGATACGCAGACTCCGGATCCAGATACTTGGTGTACTTCTTGATCGGAGACCAGTAGGCCAGGTTCTCTCCGGAGAAGTAGAAACGCACCTTGTCAAGGCAGATCGCCTTTGTCCACTTCTGCGGAAGGGTGTAGCCTACCGTGAGGTTCTTCAGCCTGAGATACCTCACGTTCTGGATGTACCTGCTGTTAGGCGGCGCGAGCTCTCCACCGGTCGATGAATAGACACGCGGCCTTGGGAAATAGGTGTCAGGATTCTCTTCGGACCAGACGGTCTTGATGAAGTCCCGTGGCATGAAGGCCGTGTAGTAGGCGTAGGAATATGATCCCCAGAATGCTATGTTCATGCCGGAAGGATACCAGTAGTGGTTGCCCACACCCTGAAGGAATGTCGAAAAGTCGAATCCCATCCAGTCAAATCCAAGGTTGATACCGTACTGGAGGCTCGGAAGCGAGTTGCCGAGAATCTTGCGGTCGCCAGGGCTGTCGGCGGTGTTGTCGCCAAGGGTGATCTTGTTGATTCCGCCTTCTCCTTCCTGTTTGTTGTCGAGATCGACATACCTGAGGTCACCGGCAAGGAATCCGCCCTGCATACGGTTGGTGCCGACATAAGTGAGGGCGTCGCAGACGTTTGCCTGATAGTCCTTGGCTTCCTCATCGGTAGCGAACAGGCCGTCCACAACAAAGCCCCAGATGTCACCGATCCTCTGGCCAACATAGTAGTCAGTGAGTCGTTTGTCAGGATTGTTGGCATACCTTGTGATGTGGGAGGTGTAATCGCTCACTGAAGCGCGTATGCTGTAGTTGAACGGCTTCCCGAGAAGCTCGAAGCTGTCCCTCCATCCGAGGGAGATCTCGTAACCTTTAGTCCTCAAATCAGCGGAGTTCTCTTTCGGGGCGTCTTCGCCATAGACACTAGGAAGGGCATTGCCCTGAATGAGCATATTCTTTGTGTCACGGATGTAGGCTTCAGCGGTAAAGTCAAGCCTTCCGTTCAGCATAGAAGCATCCAGACCAAGGTTGTACTGATAAGTGGTCTCCCAAGTCAGGGATGACGAGTTAGGGGCGGAGATTCCGGCATACTGGGCTTTCGTGGAACCCTCACCGAATGTGAACGCCTTGAAATCATCGATGGAGATGGTTCTCATGAACATGTAGTCCTTGACATTCTGATTACCCAGCGAGCCGAAAGAAGCGCGGAGCTTGAGGTTGTTCACAAGTTTCTTGGCAGGGGCGAAGAACGGCTCCTCAGAAATACGCCAACCAGCGGACACTGAAGGGAACAGTCCCCAGCGATGCCCCTTGGCGAAACGGGACGAGCCGTCGTAACGTCCTGATGCCTCGACAAGGTACTTGCCTTTGTAGTCATAGTTGACACGACCAAAGAAACCGGCGAGGGCATATTCACTCTGCCCGCCTTCCAGATTGGTTATCTTGGCGCCGGTTGAAGGATCCGGGACAATCAGATCGAAATCATTCAGGAGTTCATCGGAAATATTCTGTCCCTTGGCGGTCACGTTCTTGTAATGGTAAGTTTCGGCATTGAAACCGAACATCACCTTGACATTGTGGGCGTTGTTGAAGGAATCTTCATAAGTTCCGAAGATGTTGCCGGTGTAATAGTCATATCTTCTCGTCCTTTCCTCCAACTCATTAAGGCCCGCTCCTGTGGTGTAGGCTCCGAAGACTCCCGGACGGATGCCGTAAGGAATGTTCACCGTCCTGCCCATCCCGTTGCGGTTCACCCTTCTGTAGGTGAAATTGGCGGTGAGATTGAACTGCTTGACCGGACGGATAACGAGTTCGGTGGTGTTGGCGAAGTTGAACTTCTTGTCGTAGTTCTTGTGCTTGCCCATCGCGAAGACGATCTGACGACCGTTGGCGACGTTGTAGTTACCACCGATGATAAGCGGGTTGTTGTAAAGTCCTGTTCCGTCAGGGTTGAAAAGCGGGAAGGACGCAGGGGTGTGACGAAGATTCCTGAACACATCCTGAATGTCACCAACTCCGATCCATGAATAGTCAGAGCTATAGAATGACATATTGTTGGACAGACTCATGATCTTGTTCAGCTTTGCGTCGATCTTCGCGCGCATGTTGTACTTCTGGAACACATCTGGCTCGGTGGCCTTCATGATACCGGTCTGGCGGTCGTAACCACCTGAGAGGAAGTACTTGATGTTCTTGCTTCCGCCACTGACCGAGATGCTGTGCTGCTGGACAGGATGCTCATCCCTGAACATCTCGTGGTACCAGTCGGTGTTGCAGTAGTAAACCCACTGTTCCTTGCCACCGCGGATGTCCTTGATGACCCACGGGCGGTCAGGGTTCTCGGTCTTGTCATTGACACGCGCAAGCATTTCCATCATGTCGTGCTGGGTGTAGCCAGTGTAAGGAGTGCCGGCGGACTGTGTCTTCCAGAAAAGGTCAAGGGTGTAGACCGACCAGTAGCCTCTGTCCTCGTAGTCGGTGGAGGTGGTAGGCTCTTCCCAGCCGAAACGTCCGCTGTAACGGATCTTGGCCTTGCCGTCATCGGAGTCACCTTTCTTGGTGGTCACGAGGATCACACCGTAGGCGGCGCGGGCTCCGTAGACAGCCGCCGCGGCGGCGTCCTTGATTACGGAGATGCTCTCGACATCATTCGGATTGACATCCTCAAGGTCGCCCAAGGCACCGTCGATAAGGACGATAGGGCTGGCCTCGTTGACCGAAGTGAAACCGCGGATGTTCAGTTTTCCGGTACTGCCCGGATTACCGGACTGGGTCGTGATGTTGAGTCCCGGAACAGACCCCTGAAGCATTGTCACAAGGTTGTGTGACGAACGGTCCTTGAGTTCCTTGTCTCCAACGACTGATATGGCTCCGGTAAGGTTCACTTTCTTCTGTGTACCATAACCGACAACAACCGTCTCGTTCAGCATCATGTTATCTTCCTCCAGGACGATAGTGACAGATGCCTGTGAAGCGGGGACAGACACTTTCTTTGTGGTATAGCCAAGGGAGGACACCTCAAGGGTGACATTCCCGGCTGGCACCATCAATGAGAAAGTACCGTTTTCGGAGGTCATGGTTCCGTTGCTCGTTCCGTCAACGATGACCGCGACCCCTACAAGAGGTTGCTGCGCGGCATCGAGAACTTTTCCCGACACCTCTCTCTGGTTCTGCGCGAAGGCGGCCGTGAGGCAACCCAGCATCAGCGCCAAAGAGACAGCAAATGATTTGATAACTCTCATAAAGATGAAAATTAGTTTTTGTATGTGTTAAACTTGATGTTTGATCATTTCTTGAAATCCTCGACCTTGAAAGCCTTCGGACGCGCCATCTTCTCGGTGTAGACATTGCCGAACTCGTCCGTGACAGTGATTGTCAGGTCAGTGTCCGCGTCCGGTGCCGTCACCTTGAAGAAATGATGCCACAATTCTGTGGTGAAGTTTGGGCGGGATGTCAATCCAGTTTTGTTGTACCTCTTGGCGGAGAGAGCCGCTATGTGGAGCGGATCATAGGCCGAGGTCCTCTCCCAAGTGAGTTCCTTGCCGTTCTCGTCCGTCACGCTCAAAGTCCATTTGGAATTCCAGTTCCAGACGTTGATGAGAACCTCATTGTCTGAGTTCTCCGGGTACGCCTTGACGTATTTCCCGAAACCCTTGTCGGTCAACTCCACGTTGTCGGTAGGCATCTTAGGCACATCTTTCTCATAAGTGAAATAGACTTGGTTGAGATCGTAGGTTCTGAACTGATAGTCCTCGTCCCAGGCGGTCGCCTTGAATTTCCACTTGATGTCGGTCCCGTCGATGTCCCAGATGCCGTAGCCCGCGGGTGATCCGTCCGTTCCTACGTAGACACCCGGAGTCAGGTTGCCCGACCACCACCACGAAGCGCAGATCGCGCCCGAGTTGTGCTCGCTGAAATCCGTGGCGCCGTGCTTGCCGGACTCCTCCGGGTTCACGTTATAGATCACATGCGTGTGACCTGAGACAAGATGCGCCTTGTAGCCCTTCAGGATGTCAAACAGCCTGTCGGCGTTGGATGTCACGACTTTGTAGTCATCACCGGCTTCCGGACTGAAAATCTGGGCATGGGTCGTGAGTATCAACGGCGTGGACTTGTCCACATACCTCAAGTCACGTGCAAGCCACTCAAGCAGACCGGTCGTCAGATTCCTTGAATATTTCCGGCTCTCCGTGCCGTCGTAGTTCGAGCAGTCAATGTCATCCAGAACCACATAGTGGATCTTGCCGATGTTGAACGAATAGTAGGTCGGAGCCACGTTCCTGACATATTCAGACGCGGCCTTGAAGTCTGCGTCAGGTCTGAAAGCCTTGTAGTCGTTGTCGTGGTTTCCCATGGTGTGGAAAATCTGAAGACCCTTTATGTCCTGGTTGATCTCCTCCAGGTACTCCTTGAAACTGAAATCATTGACGTACCAGTAAATGTCCCATGTCATGTCTCCCAACGTCATTGCGTACATCTTCTCACCAGAGTGAGCGTTCATGTATTTGGTCAGATCGCGGGTGAACACCCTGAACTGAGACAGGTCACCGGTTCGGTTGGCAAGATGCATGTCTCCGAAGAAGAACATCTTGTACTTGTCCTGACCCCCGACTTTCACCAAAGAGAAATTCTTCTGCTCAACCACGGTGGCCTTCTCCGTCAGCAAGGAGTAAAACATCGGAAGAACTCCCTGCGACGGCACCTCGTAGCCGCTTGGCACAGAGATGGATACATAGCCCCATTTCTTGGCGGATTTAAGCTGGTATATCCCCTCGTCATTTGTCTTGGTGACCAGGACTCCATCGGTGACAACAACTCCTGGAACGCCGGAACCGTCACATAGGATCCTTCCCCAGACGGTAGTCCCCTTGTCGGGAGTGAAGCCGGAACCCGACTTGATCGTCAGGTTCGTCTCGCCGAAGGACTTTTTCTTCTGTCCCCTGCGGATCAGGACCTCGTACTTTCCGCTCGCGAGATTGAGTGGCAGCCTGACATTGAACTCTTTGGCGGAGACGCTCTCAATCTTGCAGACAAGAGTGCCGAACAGAAACTCGTCGGTCTGAAGCGGCGCCTTCTCCTGCAGAACACGGAATTTGACCAATCCGGCCGGTTCAGCTTCAATCTGCGTAGGCAGCGAGAAGAGCACCTCAGAGACATCAACAGTACCGTCATCACCGCCGCCGGACTTTTCGCACCGAACAAACACCATAAGGCCAGTCAGAGCCAGTACGATGAAAACCAATGATTTGAAACAGAAGTTTTTTCTCATTTCTGAATATGATTATTTGAGTTTAGTAAGAACAAGTTGGTAATCTTTTAAAGGATTACTTTGTTAAACATCAAGTTTAACAAACCCTAAGCGTTGGATTTCGCCAGATTCCTCTCGCTTCTGATCAGCAGGGCGCAGAGGAAGACTCCGATGAGGGCGCCTACTGCGACAGAGAGCATGGCGGTGTCCCATGAGCTGCCGACAGCGATGCCGCCCACAAG